>Ga0326726_10002120_pt1 | contig 18360 bp, 10 predicted proteins | sample MHFenrmetagenome_2_FD_207603 | JGI IMG/M metagenome (GOLD analysis project Ga0326726, IMG submission 207603) | Lab enriched peat soil microbial communities from Michigan Hollow, Ithaca, NY, United States - MHF15MN | ecosystem: Environmental > Terrestrial > Soil > Wetlands > Peat | place: USA... | reverse complement strand
ACTGGAAGAACACGACGCAGGTGTTCCACACCATCGGCGCGCCGCCGAGGACCGGCAGCACCATCTTGGCGATCATCGGCTCCACGAGGAAGAGCAGGAACGCGCTGAGGAACAGCGTGGTCGCGAAGAGCGGGACGGCGAGCGAAGCCACGGCCAGCCGGGACCGCGGGCCGGCGGCGACGTCGAGCGCCGTCCCGGCGTCGAGCGTCAGGACGTCGGCCGGCGTTGCATCCGTCTTGCGCATGAGGATAGAGAGTGGTTGGGCTGCAAGTGAAGTGCCGATGGCACCGATGGCAGATGTGTGCCATGGCCCGCACACCCTCAGCGAAGGCGAGCCGTCCGGTTACAGTCGCGCAACAACGCGCTCGGATTCGTAATGATGGCGCGGCTCTAGTTCCTCAGATTCGTCCGGAAGAACTCGTCGACCCTGGTCCAGGCGTCCTTCAGCACGTGCTCTCTGGTGAAGTAATGAAACTCGCCAGGGTACGTCATGAACGTGATGAGCCCGCCCTTGCCCTTCTTCATCGCTTCATCGAGCAACCGGACTGAATGCAGGTACGGGACGTTCACGTCCGATGTGCCGTGCAGGACCAGGAGCGGCCGTTCCAGGCGGTCGATGTGCGAGAGCGGCGACGCGTTCTCGTACACCTTCGGATTCTGCTCCGGCGTGCCGATGCGGCTCGCCGTCCAGCCGCCGTGATACGGATCTTCGTAGTACATCGCGTAGTCCACGACGCCCGCGACGTCGACGGCCGCGCGGAACAGCTTCGGCTGATCGGTGACGGCGATCAGCGTGAAGAACCCGCCGTAACTCAGACCCCAGACGCCGACGCGATCCGTGTCCACGTACGGCAGCGTCTTCAGGTAGTTCGCGATCATCCACGCGTCCTTGGCGTCCTTGCCGCCGACGTCCATGTGGACGGCCTCGCGCCAGGCACGGCCGTACCCGATGCTGCCCCGATAGTCCGGCGCGACGACGACGTAGCCCTGCTGCAATAAGTACTGATGGAAGCTGTAGTAGACCGCGTAGTTCCGCTGGACGTGCCAGCCGTCGTAGTTCTGATTCACGCCGTCGCCGTGAATCCAGACGATCGCCGGATGCTTCTTCGTGCGATCGAGGTTCTTTGGGACGAACAGCCAGCCCGGCACCTGCTGACCGTCCGGGCCCGCGTAGTGAATCTCCTCGGGTTCGACGAACGCGGAGCGGTCCATCGACGCAGGCATCGAGTCGGAGAGGCGGGTCGGTTTCGATTTCGCCGGGTCCAAAGGACCCGGCCTACTCCCGCTTGAAAGGCCCGCCCCACCGACTTCTATCGCCCACAGGTCCGCGGAGTTGTGCGCGTCGGTGTGTTGATAGACGAGACGCGTGCCATCGGGCGACCACGCCGGCGCGATGTCGGTCCCGCGACCGCTCGTGATCGCGGCGATCTTCGCGCGCGCGGGGTCGCCGGCAATCGCCGCGACGTAGAGGTGCCGATCGCCGTAGTGATCGGGTTCGTTGGCATCGAACGCGATGCGTGTGCTGTCAGGCGACCACGTCGGCCGCCACGCTTCGAACTTCCCTTTGGTGATCTGGATGGCTTCTCGCTCGGCTGAAGCCGTCGCGCTACGACCTGGCGCCGGCATCACGTACAGATGATCCCAGCCGTCGAGATCGCTGAGGAACGCGACCCACTTGCCGTCCGGCGACGGCTGCGCACCGCCGTTGGCATCGCCCGTCATGCTCCAGAACTTTTCCTCGACGTCCTCGTGCAGGACGCGCGGCTCGCCGCCCAGCAGATCGGCGACGTAGCTCGTCCGGCGCTTGAAATCGGGCGAGGTCCGATCGAACACGAAATGCGTCGCGTCGAGCCAGCGGCGGCCGCCGAATCCGCCGCCAGCGCCCGACAGCGTCTTCGGCGTGCCGCCAGTGGCGGGAATCACGTTCAGCTGCCCAGGCACGTTCTCGCTGATCGTGTAGATGATCTTGGATCCCGAGTACGCCGGCGTCTGCTCGTGACGGATCGTGCTGCCGCCGTAGGTGAGCAGCAGTGACTGGCCGTCAGGCGTCCACGACACGCCGCCGATCGGCTGATCGTCGGCGCGGACGACGAGCGATTCTTTTCCGTCGACGAGCGAACGCGTCCACAACTCGCCCGCGAAGCCGCCGCCTCTACCACCACGGCCCCGCCCACCACCACCGGCGGCTGCATCGGTCCGGCTGAAGCCGGACGCTACCGGTGATCGTACGAACGCGACGCGCGTGCCGTCCGGTGACGGCGTGATTCCGGTTTCGGCCGCCGCCGTCGTCCACACCGCGCTCGGCGCGCCGCCGCTCGCGGGCACCTGCCACAGGTCGCCCTGGCGCGCGAAGTGGACGCGCTGGCTGTCGCGGCTCCAGAAGAACGCCCCGCCCTGGCCGTCCGCGTACGTTGTCAACGCCCGCGCCCCGCCCTGCCCATCGGCGTTGGCGACAAAGATGTTCGCGATGCCGGCGCGCTCGGACAGAAACGCAACGCGGCGGCCGTCCGGCGACCAGACCGGATTCGAAGGGTGACGGATGTCTATGAGCTGATCGATCGTCAGCCGTGACGTGGCGGACGTTACCCCAGGGGCCTGCTCCGTGCGTGCGTAAACGCCGAGGGCAACGGAGGCCGACGCGATCGCGGCGAGTAAGATGACCAAAGGTGTGCGCTTCATGCGAGCAGTATAGCCAGACAGAATGTCCATGGAGTCCTATCGACCGAACACTCTGATTCAACTTTCCGGACAAGCGAACTCCCCTCGACCGTGTAATGAAAAAACGATGTCACGGCGCGAAGACACTTTGCTAAAGTCATTTGAACGAACGGACAAATTTTCCTCGCTCGTGATCGACCCGCACACGCTTAGGAGGACAGGCATGAAACGGATGTGGCAATTGTTCGTACTGCTTGCGGCGCTGGGCCTCGCATTCCCGGCCGCGGCGCAGGTTCAAACCGGAAGCATTCTCGTCAAGACGAGCGACCAGCAAAACGCCGTGATGCCGGGCGTGACCGTCACGATCAGCAGCTCCGTGCTCGTGTCCACGATGACCGGTGTGACGGACGCAGGCGGCGTGTATCGGTTTCCGTCCCTCGCGCCCGGCACGTATAACGTCAGGCTCGAGCTGTCGGGCTTCCAGACGCTTGTGCGCGAAGGGATCATCGTGGTCGTCGGTCAGACGACGCCGCTCGAGCTGCAGCTGAAGGTCGCCGCGGTCGCCGAGACGATCACGGTCGCCGGCTCGTCGCCGACTGTGGACACGACGAGCGCGAACGTCAACGTGAACCTGAGCAACGATCTGCTCCAGGGCACGCCCGGCGGCCGCGATCTCTGGGGCCTGCTCGAAGCCAAGGTGCCCGGCCTCAACATGAGCCGGCCCGATGTGGGCGGCACGTCCGGCGGCCTGCAGGGCGGCTTCAGCGCGCGCGGCACGACCGCGGCGCAGAACACGCTGTACCTCAACGGCGTCAACGTCGGCGACCCGGCCGCGATCGGCTTCGCCGGGTTCTATTACGACTTCGACTCGCTGGACGACGTGCAGGTCTCGACCGGCGCACACGACATCACCGTGCCGACAGGGGGCGTGTTCCTCAACATGGTGACGAAGACCGGCGGCAACACCTGGGCCGGCACCAGCACGCTCACGTGGCTCGGCGACTCCACACAGGCGCGCAACGATCACAATTCGCTCCTGCAGCAGTACGGTATCCGTCCGGACAGCGATACGTCCAATTTCGTCTCGGACGTCAACGTCGGCGTCGGCGGGCCGCTGACGAAGGACAAGCTGCGGTTCTTCGGCACGTTCCGGGACTGGCGCATCCATCAGAATGTCCCGGTGCAGAACGCGCAGGTCGTGCTGGATCAGACCAACATCACCAACGGGCTCGGCAACGTCACTTGGCAGATCAACAACCGCAACCGCCTGACGGGCTTCTATTCGTACCAGCAGTACAAGAAGCCGAACCGCCTGCTCAACAGTTCGGCGATTACCGTCATCGATTCCACGAGCGACGAAGAAGACCGATTCCACATCGCGCAGGCGCTGTGGAACTCGGTGGTCGGCAAGAACTTCTTCCTCGACGCGCGCATGGCGATCAACAAGATCCTGTTCCCGACGTACCAGAACGGCGGCAGCCAGCAGTCGACCACGGATAACGCCACGGGCATCGTCTACGGGAACTTCCCGACCAATACGATCCGGCACCGGGATCGCGATCAGTTCAACGCGACAGGCCAGTACTACGTGGACAACGCCCTCGGCGCGCGCCACGAGCTCAAGTTCGGATTCGATTACTCGCACGCCCAGACGCTCAACGAGAACACGCGCGTCGACAACGCGACCACGACGTACACGAGCGCGAGCGGCGTGTTCGTGCCGCAGAACGTCACGCTGTTCGCGACGCCGCAGAACGACGTCTCGGCGGTGAACCTGCTCGCGATGTTCCTGCAGGACAACATCAGCGCCAAGCGCCTGAACGTCACGGGCGGTCTGCGATTCGAGCAGCTCGAAGGGTATCTGCCGGACCAGTCGAGCCCGGTGTCTCCGTTCGGGCAGGCGAACATCGGCGGATTCGCCGCGCAGCCGCGCACCTTCTCCGCGATTCGCAACATCGTGAAGTGGAATACGGTCGGACCGCGCGTCAGCGCCGTGGTGGACGTGAGCGGCGACGGGAAGACGGCGGCCAAGGCCTCCGCGGCCCGCTACTACTACATCCTGTCCACCGGCGGCGGCGGCGTCAGCTCGGTCAATCCGAACGCGAACTATTCGGAGACGTACACCTGGAACGACGCGAACGGCGACCACAAATTCCAGCTCGGCGAGCAGACGGGCGCGCCGGTCGTGTCGGCGGTCGTCGTCAACGGCCAGATCCTGACGTCGATCGACACGAGCTTCAGCCGTCCCTACACGGATGAATACAGCTTCGGCCTCGATCACGAATTGATGCCGAACACCAAACTGAGCGCGGTGGTCACATACCGGCGCGAGAAGAGTCCGCAAGCGTCGATGAATCCGGACAGCCCGTACGCCACCGCGTTGACGTCCGCGGTCGACCCGGGCCTCGACGGCGTCGTCGGCACGGCGGACGACAAGACGTACGGCTTCTACGCGAGAACGTCGGCCCTGAACCGGACCGTGATCACCAACGACCTGAACTTCCTGCAGACGTACAAGGGACTGGAAATCACGCTGAACAAGCGGCTGTCGAACCGCTGGCAGATGCTCGCCGGCTACACGCTGGCGAAGACGGAAATCAACAACATCACCGTCGCGACGTCGCCGAACGCGCTCATCAACGCGACCGGCAACGTCACCGACGCCAACGCGCCCGATCGGCCGAACCAGTTCAAGCTGACGGGGATGTACGTCCTGCCGTGGCAGGACGTGATTCTCAGCGGCAACCTGAGTATCCAGCAGGGGCCGCCCATCACGCGTCAGATTTCCCGCGCCGTGGGTTTCGCCACGAACCAGATCATCAACCTCGAGCCGCTCGGCAACACGAGGCTCGACACGCTGACCAAGATCGATCTGCGGGTCGGCAAGGTGTTCAAGCTCGGGGATCGGCGGTCACTGGAAGGATCGATCGACCTGGACAATCTGCTGAACGCCGACACCATCTGGTCGGTCCGGAGCCGCACCGAAGCGACGACGTTCACGGATCCGACGACGGGTCAGCGAGCGACGCTTCAGCAGTTCCTGTCCCCGGTGGCGATTCTCGCGCCGAGGTCGGTCGTGTTCAGAGCGGCGTTCAAGTTCTAAGAAGGGCAGGTAGGGCGGGTAAGGCAGGTAGGGCGGGTAGGGAGAGCGTCGATGGGCTCTTACCTACCAGCCCCACTCGGCCCACCTGCCTTACCAGCCCTTCAATCGTCTCCAACGCAAGCATACCCAGCGGCGCTTCGTTCCTTCATTCCCGGTACGGCATTCCGCAGCTTGATCAATTCCAGGAACTCCATCCGCGTGCGCGAGCTCGTGCGAAACGCGCCGTGCATGGCGCTCGTGACGGCGAACGAGTTCTGCTTCTCGACGCCGCGCATGGACATGCACAGGTGCGTCGCTTCCATGACGACGGCGACGCCGAGCGGCGCGATTTTGTCGCGGATCGTGTCCGCGATCTGATTCGTCAGCCGCTCCTGCACCTGCAGCCGGCGCGCGAAGACGTCGACGAGCCGCGGGATCTTGCTCAGGCCGATCACTTTCGTGCTCGGGATGTACGCGACGTGACACTTGCCGAAGAACGGCAGCATGTGGTGTTCGCACAGGCTGTAGAAGTCGATGTCCTTGACGATCACCATCTCGCTATAATCGACGGTGAACAGCGCGTTGTTCAGCACGTGATCGATGTCGGCGTCGTACCCGCTGGTTAGAAACTTGTACGCCTTCTCCACCCGCTTCGGCGTATCGAGCAGTCCCTCGCGCGTCGGGTCCTCGCCGAGCTCGGCCAGCAACCGCCTGATCAGTTCCTGCATTCTCGTATTCTATATCTGCTGCTTTGTTTACTTCTGGGACGCCAGCCCGGGTGCGCAGGCCCCTGATGCGCTGTACGCGGACCGGGCCAACATCGCGAGCGCGCGGCAGGCGGCCGATCTCTGGGGCGCCGAGCTTGCACGCAATCCGCAGGCGTTCGACGCCGCGTGGAAGCTGGCGCGGGCGGACTACTGGCTCGGCGGCCACGCGCCGGAGGCGGAGCGGCGGCGTTTCCTGGAGCAGGGGATCGACGCGGGACGAAAGGCCACCGCGCTGCAGCCGACCCGGCCCGAGGGACACTTCTGGATCGCCGCGAACATGGGCGCGCTCGCCGAGTCGTTCGGTCTCCGTCAGGGCTTGAAGTACCGCAAGACTATCAAGGATGAGCTGGAGACGGTTCTGCGCGTCGCGCCGCTCTTCGGCGATCGATCCGCGGACCGCGCGCTGGGACGCTGGTACTTCAAGGTCCCGTCGCTCTTCGGCGGCAGTCACAAGCTCGCCGAGGAGCATCTGCGCGCGTCGCTGACAGCCAAACCCACCAGCACCGCGTCGCACTACTTTCTCGCCGAGGTGCTGATCGATGACGGGCGCAAGGCCGAGGCGCGCGCCGAACTGCAGGCCGTGCTCGACGCGCCCCTCGATCCGGATTGGACGCCGGAGGACAACGACTTCAAGGCGAAGGCAAGGAGACTGCTCACGACTTTGAAGTGAGAAGGAAGAAGGAAGAAGGCAGAAGTCGAGAGCTCGCGTAGAATACCCGCCGACACACCCTCAATGCCGCTGCCGAACGGAACGACACTCGGCGCGTATGAGATCACGGCCCCGCTCGGCGCGGGCGGCATGGGTGAGGTCTATCGCGCGCGCGACACGAAACTCGGGCGTGACGTTGCCATCAAGATTCTGCCCGACGCGCTCTCCACGGATCCCGAACGCATCGCGCGCTTCCAGCGCGAGGCGCACACCGCTTCGTCCCTCAATCACCCGCATATCCTCACCGTGCACGATGCGGGCGAGTTCGAGGGCCGCCAGTATCTGGTCACCGAGCTCGTCGATGGCGGCACGCTCAGGGATTGGACACGCGGAGCGAAGCACGGCTGGCGTCAGACCATCGAGTTGCTGACCGGCGTCGCCGACGGCCTCGCGACGGCCCACCACGCCGGCATCCTGCACCGCGACATCAAGCCCGAGAACATCCTGGTCACGAAAAGCGGCTACGCGAAGCTGGCCGACTTCGGGTTGGCGAAACTTCATGAAGGCGCGATATCACACGACGCGCCCACGGTCGCCGACATGCGCACGCGCCCCGGGGTCATCGTCGGCACCACGGCGTACATGTCGCCGGAGCAGGCGGTGGGACAGCCCCTTGACGTCCGCAGCGATATCTTCTCGTTCGGCGTCGTGCTGTACGAAGCGCTGGCCGGGCGGCGACCCTTTACCGGCGCGTCCGAACTCGACGTCTCGCACGCGATTGTGCACCGCGCGCCAGAGCCGTTGCCGGAGGCGGTACCGCTGCCGCTGCGCATGGTGGTCGAGAAGGCGCTCGAGAAAGATCCGGCCGACCGCTTCCAGTCGATGCGCGACATGGTCGTCGATCTCCGCCGCGTGACGCGGCAGAGCGCGGAAGGGCCAGCGGCACCCGCGACGACGGGCCGTTCCACGCGTGCACGCACGTGGCTGGCCGCGGGCGCCATCGTCGTCGCCCTCGCAGCCGCGGGCGCGCTGTTCGCGTCCCGAGTCGGGCCGCCCGCCGCCGGGCCTCGAGAGCCGTACACGCAACTCACCAACTTCGCCGACTCCGCAGTGTCGCCGGCGCTGTCGCCGGACGGCCGCATGCTGACGTTCATCCGCGGGGAGAGTACGTTCTTCGGTCCGGGGCAGGTCTACGTCAAGCTTCTGCCTGACGGCGAGCCCGTGCAGCTCACCAACGACGGGTTGTACAAGATGAGTCCCAAGTTCTCGCCAGACGGCGCCCGCATCGGGTACTCGACCGGGTTGACCGATGTGGCCGGGACAACCGGGACTCCGGATGTGGCGACCACCATGGACACCTGGATCGTGCCCGTGCTTGGCGGGCAGCCGCGCCGGCTCTTGACCAACGCCGAGGGACTGACGTGGATCGAGAGCGCGGGCCGTCAGCCACGGATCCTCTTCTCCGAATTGACTGGCTTGGATGGCCAGATATCCATCATCTCCGCGACGGAGAGCCGCACCGAGCAACGAACTGTCTACATGCCACCCGAGAACGGCATGGCCCACCGCTCCTATCTGTCACCCGATCGAAAGTGGACTCTTGTGATCGAGATGGCCGACACCTGGCTCCCCTGCCGTTTGACACCTTTCGACGGCAGTTCTCCCGGAAACACCGTCGGTCCCGCGCCGGCGCAGTGCACGGATGCCGCCTGGTCCCCCGATGGGAAGTGGATGTATTTCTCCACCAACACCGGCGGCGGTGCTCACACGTGGCGGCAGCGCTTCCCTGACGGAACACCGGAGCAGGTCACCTTCGGCGTCACTGAAGAAGAAGGGATTCATTTCGCCCCAGACGGACGCTCGTTCGTTACGTCGATCGGCACGAGCCAGAGCACGGTGTGGATCCACGATTCGCGCGGCGATCGGCAGATCACCTCGGAAGGCTACAGCTTCCGCCCATCCATCTCTCCCGACGGCAAGAAGCTGTATTACCTCATCCGGGCCGCCGGAACGGCAAGCTTCATCGCCGGCGGCCTCTGGGTTGCCGACTTGGATTCGGGACAGCGACAGCGGCTCCTTCCCGATTTTCAGATGCGGCACTACACCATCTCCGCGGACGGCCAGCGCGTGGTGTTTGTCGCGTCCGACGAAAAAGGTCATGCTCCGGTGTGGCTGGCGTCGCTGAATGGCCCGACCGCGCCGCGGCGGCTCGGCACGTTCGATTCTGCCTGGGAAGCCTACTTCGGCGCGCCCGGCGAGGTGGTACTCGAAGACGAGGAGAAGGGGTCGCTCTTCGTCTATCGCATCAAAGAGGACGGCAGCGACCTACAGAAGATGGTCCCAACATCGAACCTCTTCTCGTTCAGTGTCTCGCCGGACGGGCGATGGCTGGCGGCTCAGGATTCCCGGTCGTGGGGCGGGTTGTTCGCGTTTCCATCCGGGGGTGGCGTCCCCACGCTGATTTGTAAAACGTGTTCGCCGCCTCAGGGGACCGACCCGAAGCCTCCCGACATGACGTGGACGCCGGACGGGAGGTTCGTCTATCTGAAGTTTGCCGGTGCGACCTTTGCGATTCCGCTGCGGCCGGGCCAATCGATGCCGACCATACCGGCCTCGGGACTTCAATCAAAGGACGCGGTAGCCGCTCTGCCGGGAGCGCGGCTGGTCTCAGAGGAGAACAACGTGTTCCCCGGTCCCAACCCTTCGATCTATGCGTTCACGAAGGTCGCGACACAGCGCAACATCTACCGGGTTCCCGTGCCATGATTGTCCGCCCGCGCGCCCGGTGACGCGTGAGTGCGTGACCGCAAATCGCCACGCTTGACAGCCGCCGACCTGCGAATGGCACTGACCACAGGAACGACGCTCGGCGCGTACGAAATCACCGCCCCGCTCGGTGCTGGCGGCATGGGCGAAGTCTATCGCGCGCGCGACACGAAGCTCGGGCGCGACGTCGCCATCAAGATCCTGCCTGACGCGTTCGCCGCCGACCCGGAGCGCGTCGCGCGGTTCCAGCGTGAGGCGCAGATCCTCGCGTCGCTCAACCACCCGCACATCGCCGCGATCTACGGGCTGGAAGAATCAGGCGCGACGCGTTTCCTCGTCCTCGAGTTCGTCGACGGCGAGTCGCTGGCGCAGAAACTCCAGGCACCAGCCGCCAGCCACCAGTCACCCGGTCTGAGCGTCGGCGAAGCGCTCGCGATTGCCAGGCAGATCATCGATGCGCTCGAGGCCGCGCACGACAAAGGCATCGTCCATCGCGATCTGAAGCCGGCCAACATCATGCTGACCGCCGAGGGTCAGGTGAAGGTGCTCGACTTCGGGTTGGCGAAACAGGGCGTTGGGCCTGGTGAGTCAGCCGGGCCGGGTGGAGCGACGCACTCACCCACCCTCACGTTCGCGGCGACGCAAGCCGGAATGATTCTCGGCACGGCCGCGTACATGAGCCCCGAGCAGGCGCGCGGCCGCGCGGCCGACAAACGCAGCGACGTCTGGGCGTTCGGGTGCGTGCTGTACGAGATGCTGACCGGCGCGCGCGCCTTCGACGGCGAGGATGCGACCGAGATCATCGCCGCCGTCGTCAAGACCGAGCCGGACTGGAACGCGTTCCCTGCTGACGTGCCCGCGCACATCCGCGCGATCGTCAAGCGGTGCCTCGCAAAAGATCGAAAGGCGCGCATTCCCGATCTGTCCGTCGTGCGGTTCATGCTCGACGAGCCGGCGCCGGCTCCAGGAGACGCCGGGTCCGAAAGGACCCGGCCTACGTACCACGTCCGCCGCCTCCGCATCTGGCAGGCGGCAACGGCGTTGCTGCTGCTGACGACGACCGCCGTGCCGGTGACGTACCTGCTTCGCACGAGCGCCCCGGTCGTCACGCGGTTCATCGTCTCGCCGCCGGAGAACGCGACGTTCGTCATCTTCGGGCGCTCGGCCGCCGAGGCCGCCATCTCGCCGGACGGTACGAGGCTGGCATTCACCGCTCGAGATGCGGCCGGCAAGATTCAGTTGTGGGTGCGCCCGATCGATTCGCTGACCGCGCAGCCCCTCGTAGGAACTGACAACGCCGCGTATCCATTCTGGTCGCCCGACAGCCGGTTCCTCGGATATTCGACGACGGGCAAGCTGATGAAGATCGCGGCGGCCGGCGGGCCGCCGCAGACCTTGTGCGCGTTGAGCGCCACGAACATGGTCGGGCGCGGCGGCGCGTGGAATCGCGATGGCGTCATCGTCTTCAACAGCGGACCGGGGACGCTCTTTCGCGTGTCGTCGGCCGGTGGACAGCAGTCGCCCGTCGGGCGGTTGGCACCGGGGCAAGCGGCGCATACGTTCCCGTCGTTTCTGCCCGACGGCCATCACGTGCTCTATCACGGCAGCGCGTCGACGCAGGAGCTGAGCGGCCTTTACGTGATGTCGCTCGATACCGGCGAATCGAAGCGGCTCCTCGACGCGGACACGGGCGGCATCTACGCGGCGCAGGGCGGTTACCTGTTGTTCGTGCGTCAGGGCACGCTGCTGGCTCAAACGTTCGACCCGAAGACGCTCGCGCTGGCGAACGAGCCGTTTCCAGTTGCGGAGCGCGTGGAATTCGGCGTCGTTCCTGGTCTTGTCGCTTTCTCCCTTTCGGAGAACGGCACGCTGGGCTATGGAATCGGCTCCGCCGCGGCCGCCGGCCTTCAGATGGTGTGGCTCGACCGGAAAGGGAAACAGAGTGAGACTGTGGGACCGCCAGGCGACTACCGCGGACTCGATCTGTCTCCCGACGGCAAGCGCGTCGCCGCGCACCGCCACGACGGCAACGGCGGCGACATCTGGATCTCGGAGTTGTCCCGCGGCACGACTTCCCGCTTCACGTTCGACGCCTCGCAGGACAGCTCGTCGCCCGTCTGGTCTCCGGATGGAAGCCGCATCGCCTTTGGCTCGCTCCGAAACGGGAAGAGCGGACTGTACCAGAAGCTCTCGAACGGTACGAGCCCCGAGGAACAGCTGCTGGAGTCGGACGTTACGACGCTTCCCGTGAGCTGGTCGCCCGATGGTCGGTCCATCGTGTACTCGGTGGTCAATCCGAAGACCGCGACCGATCAGTGGATGCTTCCGCTGTCAGGCGACCGGAAGCCGGTGCCGCTCCTTCAGACGCCGTTTCAAGAATCGCACGGACAGATCTCGCCGGATGGGAAGTGGCTCGCGTACTACTCGAATGAAACCGGCCGCACCGAAGTGTACGTGCAGCCCTTCCCGCAAGGAACCGGCAAATGGCAGGTCTCGACGAATGGAGGCCAATTTCCGCGATGGCGTCACGACGGACGCGAACTGTTCTACATGAGCCAGGGGTCCCGCGGGAAGATGATGGCGGTCGACGTGAAGTCGAGCGGCTCGGCGTTCGAGGCCGGTGCACCGAAAGAGCTGTTCGACTCTCTCTACATGAATCTCCCTCACGGGAGCGGCGGCCCCTATTCCACGTACGCCGTCTCACCCGACGGTCAACGGTTTCTGATTCCGCGGCCGGCGTCAAACGACCAGTCGGCGACCGCCGCGCCGATCGTCGTCGTGCTCAACTGGCTGGAAGGGTTGAAGAAGTAAGAAGGAAGAAGTAAGAAGGAAGAAGGTAGAAGGCAGAAGGCAGAGTCGAGGAGATCACATGACGCGCACGCGGTCGATGCTTGGACTGGCGATCGTGGTTCTCGCGTGTGGCAGTGCGCGGCTTATCGGGGGCGCTCCGCCGGCACGCCAGGCGCCTCCGGCGCCGAACCCAGCGGTCAGGAATCCCCATCTGGGCAACCCGGCGTCGATCCGCGCCGGCATGGCGTTGTACCGGATCAAGTGCGCCGATTGTCACGGCCTCGACGCGAGCGGCTATCGCGGACCGGATCTGATCGCGGCGATGGCCGCCGGCGCCACCGATGAGCGCCTGTTTCAGACGATTCGCAAAGGCGTGCCCGGCACCGACATGCCGGCCGCCCGGGAGTTCGACACACCGGACGACGATCTGTTGATGATGATCGCGTATCTGCGCAAGATCGGATCGGTCGCGCCCTCAGAGAACCCAGTCGGCAACGTCGAGAACGGCGCGCGGGTGTTCGCGGCGCAGTGCGCGAGCTGTCACCGCGTGGCGGGACGCGGCGGCCGGATCGGCCCTGACCTGACACGGATCGGCGCCTCCCGATCGCGCGCGGCGCTCACCCGCGAGATCCGCACGCCGTCGGAATGGATCACGCCGGCGTTCGAGACGGTCACGGTGGTGACGAAGGACGGCCAGCGAGTCCGCGGCGTGAAAAAGAACGAAGACGTCTTCTCGATTCAGGTCATGGACACGCGCGAGCGCATCCAGGGCTACATGAAATCGAATCTGCAGGACATCATCTACGACAACACGTCGCTGATGCCGGTCTTCGACCGCGGCCGGCTGAGCGATGCCGATCTCAACGATGTCGTGGGGTATTTGATAACCCTTCGGGGTTGAAATGCGGAGTGAGGGTTGCGGAATGCGGATTCAATCCGCAATCCGAGATCCGCAATGTGTTTGAGGAGACCGTTATGCGTGCTTTCGTGATGATCGTGATCTGCTCGGCCACGTTGGCGGCGCAGAGCGGCCCTGCCCAGGTGACGTCGCAGGATCTGCTGGACGGGCTCAAGGATCCCACCAAGTGGCTGACCAACGGCGGAGAGTACAACGGCCAGCGGCACAGTCCGCTCACGCAGATCACACCCGAGAACGTCGACCAGCTCGTGGCCCAGTGGACGTTCCAGACGGGCACGCTCGGCAGTTTCCAGACGACGCCCATCGTCATCGACGGCGTGCTCTACGTCACCGGCTTCAACAACAACGCGTGGGCGATCGACGCGCGCTCCGGACGGCAGATCTGGCGATATAGGCGCGAGCTCCCCGACGACCTTCGGCTCTGCTGCAGCGCCGTGAACCGCGGCTTCGCCGCGCTTGGCGATCGGTTGTTCATGGCGACGCTCGATGCGCATCTGATTGCGCTCGACATGCGGACCGGCTCCGTGCTGTTCGACGTCGAGCTTGCGGACTACAGGCTCGGCTACTCCGCCACCGTCGCCCCGCTGGTCGTGAAGGACAAGGTCATCGTCGGGATCGCCGGCGCCGAGTACGGCATTCGCGGGTTCATCGACGCGTTCGACGTCCAGACCGGCAAGCGCGCGTGGCGCTTCTATACGGTCGCGGGTCCTGGTGACCCCGGCGCCCGCTCGTGGCCGGTGGGCGACGCGTACTTGCGCGGCGGCGGATCGATCTGGGTGACCGGCACCTACGATCCTCAGCTGAACACGGTCTTCTACGGCACGGGGAATCCGGGGCCTGACTACTACAGCAACGCGCGTGAAGGAGACAACCTGTATACGGCCTCGCTGGTCGCGCTCGATGCGGATACCGGGCAGCTTCGGTGGCACTATCAGTTCACGCCGCACGACGTGCACGACTGGGATTCGACCCAGGTGCCAGTGCTTGCGGATCTGACAATCAACGGCCAGCCGCGGAAGGTCGTGATGTTCGCCAACCGCAACGGCTTCTTCTACACGATCGACCGCGTGACCGGCAAAGTGATCGTCGCGAAGCCGTTCGTCACGACGACGTGGGCGAAAGAAATCGGAACTGACGGGCGGCCGGTGCTGCTGCCTGGTCATCTCCCGGATGAGGACGGCGAGAAGACGTGCCCCGACCTCGGCGGCGGCACCAACTTCATGTCCCCGTCGTACGATCCCGTGACCCGGCTGTTCTTCGTCACGGCGCGAGAAACCTGCGCGACGTTCTTCGCGTACGATCAGACCTTCAAAGCGGGCGAGCAGTACACCGGCGGTGCGACATCGCGGCCCCGGGATCAGAAGAACTTCGGCGCGCTTCGCGCGATCGATCCCGTCACGGCGACGATGAAATGGGAGTTCCGCTACCCGGCGACGTCGGCGGCCGGCGTCCTGACGACCGCGTCAGGACTGGTGTTTGCGGGAGATGGCGACGGCAACGTCATGGCGTTTGAGTCGCGCACAGGGAAGAACCTGTGGCACTACCAGACGGGATTTCAGATGCGCTCGACGGCCGGAACGACGTACATGGTCGACGGCCGGCAGTATCTGCTGGTCCCGTCAGGGACCGCGCTGACCGCGTTCGCGCTGCCGCTGAGGAGGCCGTGAACAAATCTTCGAGCGGCGCGCCGATTCAGCGGCCGAGCCTCGGGCGCGAGTGACCGGTCGACCTGGACCGGGCCGGTGGACTGGCCGGAAGTGGCGTCGCGCCGCCGTAATGCGGCGATACTCGCCCTTGAACTCCTCGATCGCGTTGAAGGGCGAGTTGCCCGCGTGGCATCGCGGCCATCGCCGCCGCCGCGGCCCCGGCTTTCAGGATGTTGCGTCTTGTCTACTTCGCGCCTTCGCGGCGTACTTCTGACTTCGGACCTCTGACTTCTAGACTTTCGCCTTCTTGTTCCGACGCCGCGCTCGCGCCACCAGACCGAGCGCCCCAGTCCCGAACAGCGTCAGCGTGGCCGGTTCCGGGACCGGGCTCTGCGAGATGGCGGTCGTGCTCAGCTCCGTATAGTCGAACGCCGTGTACGGCTCATTCGGTGCATTGAAATTGACGCGGAGGAATCCGTTCCAGCCGCCCGAGCCGTCAGACGTGAAGACATCGTTGAACGCCAGGCTCGCAAAGGCTGCTTGAATCAAACCATCAGCTGCGCCGGGCTGCGTATTCAACGCAATTGTCTGAGACAGAGCCGACGCGAACGTCAGCGAGATGTTCGCCGGTACCACGTCGTAGTCTCCGAACACGACGTTGAAGAACATGTTCGCGCCCGTGGTGATGTCCGAGCCGTTCACGTGGAAGTTGTAGGTGAACACCGGCTGGTTCGGAACGGCATCGCCGCCAGGACAGGGTCCGTCGGGAAAGTTCGGATCCCCGGGGAAAGTCGTGCAGAAACTCGTCGACAACGAGACGTCGGTCCAATTGGCGCCCGACGACCCGAGGTTGGTGAAGCCGCTGCCCCCGATGGTGCCTGCACCGTTGGCGATTTCGGCGGCCGAGCGGTGGTCGAAGTCGTCGCCCGATCCGGTCGCGACTGATCCGTCGAGGTTCAGGTCAGGCAGGAACTCGGTCTGCTCGAGCAATCCGTTTCCGTTTGTGTCGGCTGGCGTCGTATGCGGCGCGCCCGTCGCGCGCACCAGACCCAATGGGTTATACCCGAAACCGTCGACGTCGCCGATCCGAATCAAGGTAAACGGCCCAGCGTAGGCCGACTGGGCTCCAAAGAAAATCGCAAGTCCCAAACCGAACCGTTGTAAATGTCGCATAAGTGTCCCCTTCACTTGGGCGCCAGCTTCGCAAACGCGGCGCCAAAATGTGCAAGCGTGTGCTCACTGCGGGAAACCCATCAAGAAGTTGTACTTGTGCGGCCTCGATAGCAGAGAGAGATGCGTGGAAGGTCGCGGCTTGGCAGACAGAAGTCACCTAGACCGCGTGCGCCGTCTCCGCCGACTCGCCTGGTTTCGCATTCGCTTCGAGGAATGTTCGCCCGAGTTCTAGGCGTAGAATCGGTCTTCGAAAGTGGGTGCCCATGCGTGAACGACGACTGATGCTCATCGCCGGTCTGACGGCTTCCCTCGCCCTCGCGGTCGCGGTGCGCGACACCGCCGCACAGGCGCCCGCCGCCGCAAAACCCGCGCTCGCCGGCGGCGTCCCTCGCATGGCGGACGGCCATCCGGATCTCGAGGGCACCTACGATCTCGCAACGCTGACGCCGCTCCAACGCGGGGCAGGCAGCCCGCTGATCCTCACACCGGAACAGGCGAAGAAACTCGAGGCGCAGGCCGTGGCCCGCAGCGTGCAGGCCGACGCGCCGCTCGACGGTGGCCGCGCGGCTCCGCCCAAGGGCGGTGACGGGTCAGCGGGTCCGGCCGGCAACGTCGGCGGCTACAACGTCTTCTGGCTCGACCCGGGATCGCAGTTCACGACGATCGACGGGCAGAAGCGCGCGTCGCTCCTCATCGATCCGCCAGACGGCCGCATCCCGCCGGTGACGCAGGCGGCGCGACAGCGCCGCGCCGCCGATGTCCGTCCGACGTCGGACCAGGCCGCGCGCGACGACGACCCCGGCTTCGAAGGCGCGGGCGCGTACGACGACCCGGAGCGTCGCCCGCTGTCCGAGCGCTGCATTGTCGGCTTCGGCTCGACGTCGGGCCCGCCGATTCTGCCGGACTACTTCTACAACAACCTCCACCAGATCGTGCAGACGCCGGACGCGGTGATGATCCTCACCGAGATGGTGCACGACGTCCGCATCGTCCGCATCAACGGCCAGCACCCGCCGTCATCAATCAGGCGATGGCTCGGCGATTCGATCGGACACTGGGAGGGCGACACGCTCGTCGTCGAGACGACGAACTTCACCGGCAAGACGCGGTTCATGGGATCCACGGAGAACCTGCGCGTCACCGAGCGCTTCACGCGGATCGACGCAAAGACGCTGCGCTATCAGTTCACGATCGAGGATCCGAGCACGTGGACGAAGCCGTGGACGGCGGAGTACACGTGGCCATCGACGAACAACCTGATGTACGAGTACGCGTGCCACGAAGGCAACTACGCGCTGGGGAACATCCTGCGCGGCGCGCGGCTCAAGGAAGCAGACGACGCGAAGAAGCAGAAGCAGTAGGGGGCCGCATCTACCGTTGTTTCGGCGCGCTGGCGGATTCGGCCGAGCGAGCCATGCTCAGCATGTTCCGCATGCTGTAGTTACCTTCATGACACGCGTACTCGTAGATGAGACCGTCAGTCTTGACCAACGGCACAGCCACCGTCCAGGGTTTCGTCCAGGTCGTCGGATCCTCAACCGTGAATCTGTAATCGATCGTGTCGGCATCGATCCGCCGGAAACGCTCGATGAGACGGAGTTGTCCACCAGCGCCCAGGAAATCGGCCTTCTCGTGGAAATTCGTAGTTTCGACCACCAGCGTGTCGCCTTCCCAGCGACCGCGCGAGTGGCCCATCCAGGCGCGCAGGTGCTGCGGCGCATCCGTGCGACCGTCGAGCGGCACGATGCGCGCCTCGTGAATCATTTCTGTGGCGATCACGACGTATCCAGGCGTCTGCAAGAGTTGCAGATTGTTGTTTTGCGCGCCGGGCAGCATGACTGCCGGCAATCCGCGTGTGATGCATCGCTCCCACGGGTTCAGGCTCTCGGGTCCATCGAACGCCACTCGTG
>Ga0326726_10002119_pt1 | contig 18362 bp, 15 predicted proteins | sample MHFenrmetagenome_2_FD_207603 | JGI IMG/M metagenome (GOLD analysis project Ga0326726, IMG submission 207603) | Lab enriched peat soil microbial communities from Michigan Hollow, Ithaca, NY, United States - MHF15MN | ecosystem: Environmental > Terrestrial > Soil > Wetlands > Peat | place: USA... | reverse complement strand
TAGACGCCGACCCCGGCGAGTCCGAACGCTGAGTACAGCAGTGAAATAACGACCTGAAAGCCCCACGCCACACGGAGAATCGGCTTCCCTGGCATGGTGTAGCTGTAGTGGTCGACAAAGGGGCTCAGACCTTTGAAGATCCAGTCCGAGCCCATCTTGATGTGCCAGTACAGATCGGGAGACCGAACTTGAAAGATCGACACGCCGAAAACTAGCGCGGCGAACAGGAGAGCGAAAAAGCTGACGCGGACCGAACTGGAGTTCATATATGGGCCGCGCAACGCGACAGGTACTCGTTGTCGGCCCAAGACGCGAGAAACAATAGACTTGATTACTTCTTCGCTCCCGCTCTCCGCGCCGCCCAGTACTTCTTCATCCGGAGACTGACAGCCCTCCGCGCAGCCGCTGACATCCTGCTCCGCTTACGCTTTCCTGCTTCCACGGCCGTTGCCACGCGCGTGCGGCCGCGACCGCGCATCGAACCAGCCAGGCTCCCGGCCACCGCCACGATCGCGGCTCGGATGCCGTTCAGCTCGCGCTGGCCTCTTTCGACGGTCCGCAGCGCCGCCGCTTCAGCGGCCCTCAGAGTGTTCAGGACGTTCGACTTCGCCATAAATGACTCCAATATAAGGAATTGTCACGTGTTACAACCGGCGGAAGTTAGCACACGGATTTCGAGAGGTCAAATACTTGGCCGGTGTGGCCAATATGACGAGCTACGAGGTGTTCGGAGGTGCCGACCGGCGAGCTATACGCTCACGCTGCCCCCGGCAGACGGTGACGCTGCCTGGTCTGTCCGCAACGGCACCCGCGCCACGATCGTCGTTCCGCGAGCACGACGCGACTCGATCGAGAGCTCACCTGCGACGAGTTTCAGACGCTCGCGCATGCTGGTCAGCCCGAGTCCGCCATCCTGCAGCGCGGCTTCGGGGTCGAACCCGCGTCCGGCGTCGCGCACGGTCAGGCCGAGGGCGTTCGGCGTTCCCAGGAGGTTCACCGTGAAGCGGCGAGCGGCGCTGTGCCGCACGGCATTCCGCAAGGCCTCCTGCAGCACTCTGAAGAGACAGAGCGCGACGTCCGGCGGCACGGTTCTGGGGACGTTCTCGTGGGTGAAGTCGACCTCAACCTTCTGACGGTCGGAGATCTCCGAACAGAAGCCCCTCATCGCGGGGACGACGCCGAGCACCTGCAGCTTGGTCGAGTGCAGTTCGTGCGACAGGGCCTGGACATCTGATGCGATGTCCAGCGTCTGCCGATGCAGGGCGTCGATGGAGCCGTGAAGCGCGCTCGCCGACTCTGGCGACGACCGCTGGAGCTGCTCGAATCCCACCGACAGCAGCGCCAGCCGCTGACTGATGTCGTCGTGCAGCTCTCGCGCGATGCGAGCCCGCTCGGCCTCCTGGGCCTCGATCAGACGCCGGCTCACACTCGAGAGCACTTCCTCCGCCAGCTTGCGCTGCGTGATGTCCGCCACCATGCCGACGATCCGATCGAGGCGGCCGGCGTCGTCGAAGTACGCGCGGCTGCACCGCTCCACCCAGATCATCGAGCCATCCGGCCGGTTCATTCGATACTTGATCTGCAGTTTCGGACGCTCGGGCGACAAGGCGCCCAGGACGGTCAGGACACGATCCCGGTCATCGGGATGAATCCTGCTGACGATCTGCTGGCCTGTCACCGGCGTCGCGGCATCGATGCCGAGGATGTGGCTCGACTCCCCCGAGCGGATGATCACGTCGGTGGCCGCATCCCAGGTGTACGCGAACATGTTTCCGGCTTCGGCGGCCAGCCGCAGGCGCTCTTCGCTCTCGCGCAAGGCCTGCTGCGCCTGTTTGCGCTCCGTGATGTCCCGGCACACGCTCACGTAGTAGAGCCGGTCGTCGAGCATGACCGGCTTGATGTTGACCTCCACTGGAAAGGTCGAGCCGTCTTTTCGCCGGTGCACGCTCTCGACAATCACGAAGCCTGCCTGTCGGCAGACCTTCTCGGCTTCCTTGAGCCTGGGGCCATTGGCATTCGGATCGACGTCCTGCAGGGTGAGAGACAGCAACTCGTCCCGGCTGTAGCCCAGGTCACGGCAGGCCTGGTCGTTCACGTCGAGAAACCGGAACGTGCGCGGGTCGACGATCTCGAGCGAGTCGTTGGACCGGTCGAGCAGACTGCGAAACAGACCGAGCGACTGTTCTCGTTGCTTGCGTTCCGTGATGTCCTGGACGGTCCCTCGAAGCCCCGTGATTCGGCCGTGGGCGTCACGCTGCGCTTCGCCACGCGCCGTGACCCATCGGCGTGAGCCGTTTGCGTGGATCATCTCGACGTCGAGCTCGTACGGGGTGCCGGAGCGCAGCGCCTCGTCGGCGGCGCGCGCAATACGTTCCCAATGCGCTGGCGGATACAGCTGCGAATGGTTTCTGGGATCGAGAGCGATCGAGCCTGGCTCCAGCCCGGTAATTCGATGGAGTTCCTTCGACCACACAACTTCGTCCGTGTCCCGATCCCATTGCCAGCTTCCAATCGCGGCTAGCCGCTGCGCGTCCATGAGCTCGGACTCCTTCCGGCGCAGCGATTCCTCAGCCTGCTTGCGCGCGGTGATGTCCGTGGCGACTCCCAGCATGCGCGTGGCCGTTCCGTCCGCCGAATAGTAGGCGCGTCCCTTGGAGGCGACCCAGCGCACCGTGCCATCCGGCCAGCGAATGCGAAATTCCTCTTCGTACATCCCGCCATGGCGCTCGGCCTCCTCGATCGCCTTCAGCACCCGCTCCCGATCGTCGGGGTGCAGCCCGTTGCGGAACGTGTCGATCGTTCCGACGAACGTGTTGTCGGCCATCCCGAGGATCGTGCGAAGGTCGCCGAAACACGTATCGCGCCCCGACTTGAGATCCCACTCCCAAGCGAGGGATTTGCCTGATTCGAGGGCAAGGCGCAGCCTCTCGGAGGAGTACACGAGTTCCGTCTGTGCGTGCTTGAGATCGTGGATGTCGATGCACGAGCCGATATAGCCGGTCAACGAACCATCCGAGGCCAACTGCGGCATACCGCTGTTGAGCATCCATCGGTACTCGCCGTCGTGCCGCCGAAGCCGGTACTCGACCTTGAACGGCTCTCGGTGCTCGAACGACGCGGTCAGGACCGCGAGCAACTCGGGCAGATCATCCGGGTGGATGCAGGCACGCCAGCCGTCGCCGAGCTCGGCCTCCAGCGTACGACCGGTGAAGGTCAACCACGGTTTGTTGACATAGGTACAGCGCGCGCCGGCGTTCGACATCCAGATCGGAATCGGCGCGATGTCCGCCACGAGCCAGAAGGGCTCGTCGAGCCCTCGTTGAGAAACAGTCATATCGGACCTTCACGTGGAACAGCGTGGATACCCGGCGCTTGAGTTGCCGCGGGCGGGCAGATTGTAGCGCGCCTGAGAGGAAGGTGACCGCCTTAGATTTGCCGGCTCAGCCGTAAGGCCCGCCGACCACCCTTAGTACGGAGAGGGGTTGTCCGCCGATACGACATGGCTATGCTGGTCGCAGATCTTCTTGAGCCCGGCGCCCTGGCGGACGTCGCCCAGCGAGTAGCCGCAGAGGAGCGAGCACTTATGTGTGGCGACGAGGTGATTCCATTGAATCTCGAGGGACTCGGCCGCGGCCGCCTTGCCGTTCTTCCATAACAGGTCGACCATCTCGCCGTACACGCGAACCGGACGCTTTCCCCACCCCGCGGCCCCGCCCATGATCGGAGTGATCGCGTCTTCGAAGCGCCGCGTGTCGGGCATGTCGTCGACCATCACGCGGCTCAGAACCTCATCGGCATCGAGCATCACGAGATCGCCTTGTTCAATCAGCCTCCGGGGATCGACGGCCATCGCGATGAGCTGCTCGAGGATGGCTGCGCTGTGCGAAGGCGTGGCAACCAGGACCCCGGGCTGGTTGGCGGCCAGCCCTCCTCCGATGAAGCGAGCGACCGTGCGGGAGAGCGACTGGTCGTCTTCGTAGAAACAGACGGCATGGTCCTTCAGCGCCCGACGGACGGCCGGAACGAGTTCGACGAGCATGTTTCGCTTCAGCACGAATGCCGAAGCCCCGAGCGCGAGAGCAGCTTCGGCGAATTCCGGATCATCGTAGGCGGTGGAAAAGACGATCCGCGGTGCGCCTGGCAACTGCCTGATGATCTCCGCCGCCTCGAAGCCGTTGAGCACGGGCATCGCGATGTCGAGTACGACCACATCGGGGTGAAGCGCCCGGGTGGCCTCGATCGCCGCGTGTCCATCGGCTACCGTCGCGACGACGTCGAACTCGGCTTCGAGCAGGGTGGCGATATGCTCACGCGCCTCGGCGTGATCATCCACCACCAGTATGCGAGGGCTGGCCACGGCACCGGAATCTTACCCCAATGACGAACGGGAACCTCGCGTCCGCGCGGAGTATCATGGGACGACTTTCGACCCCATCGCATGGAGGCGGAAATGCGTTTTCGAATCCTTCGGGCGGCGGTACTCCTTGCCGGACTCATCGCCGGCGGCATGGTGACGGCGGACTCTCCGACCGTCAGCTTCCACAAAGACGTCGAGCCCGTCCTTCAGAAGAACTGCCAGACCTGCCATCGGCCCGGACAGGTCGCGCCGATGTCCTTCGTCACCTACGAAAACGTCAGGCCCTACGCCAGATCGATGAAGACCGCGGTGCTCTCCCGGAAGATGCCGCCGTGGTTCGCGGACCCTCATTACGGCCCGTACCTGAACGACCGTTCACTCAGCCAGCGCGACATCGACACGATCGCGAACTGGGTCGATGCCGGCGCGCCCGAAGGCAGCGCCAGCGACGCGCCGCCGCCCGTTCAGTGGCCCGAAGGCTGGTTCATCAAGCCGGACGTCATCGTCGAGGGTCCGACGACCGATGTACCCGCACGCACGAAGAACAACGTCGTCGAGTGGATCACCGTGATCATGCCGAGCGGATTCACGAAAGATACGTGGGTGACGTCGGTACAGATCCGGCCGGAGTTTCCGGAGGTCACGCATCATCTCTGCATCGGCTACGTGCCGCACAACCCGGCATACAAGTACGGCGTCGGGTACTGGACGGACAAGGAGCGCGGCGCCGACGGCTCGGCGCTGCCCGACAAGGGCCCGACGTTCCTTGGCCCCGGCGCGGCAAAGAGCACCGATGATGATCCGACGCCCATCACCATTCGCGACGGCTTACGCATACCTCCACCGGCCGGCGCGGAAGACTGCTATCTGCCGGGCAACTTCGCGGCGGACTACAGGCCCATCAACGCCGCGAAGCTGATTCCAGCCGGCTCCGACATCACGTTCAACCTGCACTACACGCCGAACGGGAAGGCGGTGACCGACCACGTGAAAGTCGGCTTCACCGTCGCGGACAAAGCGCCCGAACGGCGTTACATCTCGTTCCTCACGACGTCGCCGACCGATCCGAAACGCTTCGCGATTCCCCCGAACACGCCGAACTGGGAGAGCCCGCCCGCGGAGGTCACGTTCCTGCAGGACGCCGAGCTCGTGTATCTGATGCCGCACATGCACGCGCGCGGCAAGGACATGACCTACTCGCTCGAATATCCGGACGGCCGGAAGCAGGTGATCCTCAGCGTGCCGCGCTACGACTTCAACTGGCAGCTGGGTTACAACGTGTCGATCAAAGTGCCGAAGGGCGCGACGCTCCACGTCGACGCGCACTTCGACAACTCGTCGAGCAACCGGTCAAACCCGGATCCGAACAAGACGGTCTACTACGGGTCGATGACGTGGGAAGAGATGATGAACCCCTTCTACAGCGTCGTCGTTCCGGCAGGCGTCGACCCTCGAACCGTCGTCCGCAGCAAGTACGTCCAGGTCGGCGGCGGCGGGTAAACAAGAAAGCGCAAGGCGTAAAGTTCGAAGCCCAAACGAGCTCAACTGACATGCAAGTTCGGGACGGTCACGGCCCCGGGACGGACGAATTGACGGCGGGCCGGTGATAGTATTCGCTGGTCTCGATGCCTCATGCCGACGCCCGGTCGCGGCCGTTGTGGATTGCGACAGCACTCGTGCTCGCGTCCTCGGCGCTGTACTTCAGCCGCCTTGCGTCTTCGCCTCCGTACCTCTCGATTGAGGAGATCACTCAGGCACGTCACGCGCTCTCGCTGGCGCGCACCGGCCGGAGCTTGAGTGGACAGCGGCTGCCGCTGTACCCGGCGGAGCGCGGCTTCGAAGCGGGTGAGGAATCGCTCGGCATCTACGCGACGGCCGGCCTGTTGAAGATTGTCCCGTTTTCCGAGACCGTGGTCCGCCTGCCGAGCGCCATCGGCGGCGTGCTGAACATACTGCTGATGTTCTTCCTGACACGTCGCCTTTTCAGGAGTGATGCGTATGGCGCGGCCGGGGCAGTCGTACTCGCTCTCACTCCGGCCAACCTCCTCCAAAGCCACATCGGCACCAGCCAGATTCTGGTCGGGACCTTCACGCTGTCCTGGCTGGTCTGCCTTGCTCGCTATTTCGATACGGATCGCCGCCGGGATCTCCTGCTCGCGACAATGAGCCTCGGGATTGGCATCTACACGTACCCAGGCGCGCTCGTGGTGATCCCGCTCTGTTTCGCGGCGACGCTTCTGCTGCTCGTCTGGCGCCGGCGGCGGCTCGCCTATCCGGACCTCGCGCCCGCTTGCGCAGGCATGTTCCTCGTTCTCATACCCTGGATAGGCTGGCATCTCATCCATCCCGAGCGATTGCGGCAGCTCACGGAGTACTACACGCACCACGGCTATAACCAGGACCTGGGCTTCGATAGCTTCCTGACAGGTCGAGGCCTTAACGCCCACATCGACGCCTGGTGGCACAGCTTCAGTCCCGACCGTGTGTTCTTCTCCGGCGACAGCTCGCTGCGATTTTCCACTCGACAGGCCGGTTACTTTCTCCTCCCCGTTGCTCCCTTCATCGTCGTCGGGTTGTGGCAATTGAACCGAATGGTCGAACCACTCTGGCAAAGGTTCATATGGGGAGGCATTCTGCTCGGACCCCTGCCTGCGGCTCTCGTGACGCAGGATGAGTTCAAGCGCTGGCTGTCGATTCTTCCGTTTGTCACGTTGGCGACGGTCGTCGGCCTTCGGGCCATGCTCGCCGGCCCTCGTACGTGGTCAAAGGTGTTGGCGGTCGTCCTGATCGTCGTTGCCGGACAACAGTACGTGGAGTTCATTCGCGATTACTGGACCGACTACCGGACGCGTTCCAGTTTCTATCTTGGCGGGAACTTACCGGGGGCGATACTCCAAGCGTCGGCCATGCAGGATCCTCACTGCGTCTATTTTGATTTCCGCATCCCCGTGGTCTCGCCGTACTGGGACATCTACGGACCGCCAGCTGCGCCTCAGCCTCAGGTCGTGGACGTGGAATCCCGCGAATTTTCAGTCCCGCCTTCCTGTCCTTCAGCGAGCGTCGTGGTACTCGCGAAGCAGTCGCTCAAACCAGCGCTGCAGAGTCGATTCACGGCTCCTGGCTGGGCGGTGGAACGCATTCCCGAACCCGACGGACGCGTCTATTACAACGTCTTTCAATGGACATCGGACTGACGGCGAAGAACCGCTGGCTGATCATCCCGGCTCTCGCGATCCTGACGGCGGCCGTTTACGGCGCGGCGCTCCATGACCGGCCGTTCGATCGGCAGGAGGCGTTGCTCGGATCACGGTCTCAGGCTCTTCTCGCGAGCGGCGGACGCGATGCTGAGGGCCGCCTCCTCCCGCTCTTTGTCCATGCCGGAGAAGACAGGTGGCTTGCCCCGGGACAGGCCTACATGGCGGCGACGGCCGAACTGCTCTCGTCATCGCCGCTTTCTCCGATCCGCTGGATTACGGTACTCGCCGGTGTGCTCGATGTGGCTCTGATGTTCGTGCTGGCGACGCGAATCTTCTCGAGCACGGCCTTGGGAACCGTTGCGGCACTTCTGCTGCTGTTCACTCCGGCCCACGCGCAATTCAGCAGGTCCGCAGGTCCTGACGGCGTCTGGCCATTGCCGCTCCTTATGGTGTGGCTGCTGGGCCTCGTTGTCTTCTCTGATTTGTCATCACCGTTCCGGCGACCGGCGCTCGCGATCGGAGCCATCGCTGCGGCAGCGCTCGCCTACGCACAACCGTCTTCAGCGCTCCTGGTTCCTTTGTTCGCGACGCTCAGCCTGGTCGTTCTGTACAAGGCCGGCCAGTGGCACTGGCGAGATGTTCGGCCCGCGTGCGTCGTGTTCGTGATCACGCTGGCACCGCTTGCCCTCTGGTTCGTGTTACATCAGTCTGCGTATCCGGACACGTTCGGCCGGTGGCTCGTGCATCTCGCCCACGTCCGCCAGCCGTTGGCCGGGCTTCGAGCCGCGACGAGCGGCCTCACGGTTGCGAGCGTCTCCGCAACGTATTGGGATTACTTCAGTCCAGCCTACCTCTTCATGAACGGCAACGCCGGGGGGTTTGCCGGCGTGTTCCTGATTCCGGTCGCCGGCCTCCTGATTGCCGGAGGCTGGACAATCACCCGAAGCGGAGCGAAGCAGTGGATGGGGCGACCCGTCGACTTCCTGCTACTCGGCGGCTTTCTCTGCGCGCCGTTGGTGGCCGCGACCTTCAAGGAACCGCGCGTGACGGGACGCGCGCTGGTCATCGTGCCTTTCGGCGTCTTGCTCGCCACGCGCGGTCTCGAGATGATTCGATCACGTCCTGGAGCGGCGCGACGAATCCTGATCGCGCTGCTACTGATCGCGGCGGCGTGCCAGTTCTTCTTCTGGTACCGTGAGTTGCTGGGGGTTCATTCCTGACGGCAGGCGTCGTACCTGCAGGTGGGCGGCGGCGGCTGACGAAACTTCAGCGCTCCGCCCATTCCACGAACGCAGGCGGGACTTCGTTGCGCACGATCATGGCTCGCAGAACACGGTCGTCGCGAAACAGCGACGCCGTTCCGACGCGAGCCGCTTCAATCGTCTCGTAACGCGCCCACGCCGCGGCGATACCAGCCGCCGAGCCGCGCCTCATCGTCGCGATCAGTTTGAACATCCTGTGACCTCCCGGTCAACAGTCTTCGGTCACAAATGTTGCTCGGCCAGCCAGCGACGGCTGACGAACCCGAGATCGGATCGCTGGGCGCGCGCATAGGACGATCCGATCGTTGTCGCGATCACGCCGAACACCGTGAGCCCCAGGAGGATCCAACCGCCAGTCATGAGAGTCCCCTTCTCGATCCGAATTCTGCGATCTCAAACATAGCCTCAGCGCAGCGCGGAGCCTGTGCGAAACTGCACAGTCGACAGATGGAATGACGATAGTGTGAGGCTCAGGAGGATGGCGATGCCCGCCGACAACGCAACTAATCATCAATCGGATCGAACGCGCACGCTTCGTCATTTGCGCGAGCTCATCGCCGCGCTCGACCGTCGCGTGCCTCAAATCGAGCGAGCTGGAGAGATCGCCATCGCTCGTGAAGGAAGAGCGTTGAGGGAAAAGGCCTTGCAGCGAATCGCCGAACTTGAAGCGGGCCTCGAGACACGTTAGCCGGCAGCCGCCGTGTGCAAAACGGGACAGACGCCATCGAGTGAGTGACTTATCGTCGAAACACGATAAGGAGCGGCTCGATTGTCATCAACACAACCCCGGCACGACGACATCATCATTTACCGTCGATTTCGTGAGCATGCGTCGACGCACGTGGTCAAACAGGTCTACGCCGTCACCTACCCAGGGCACACCGACCAGGGCGCGGAACGCGCGAATTATGGCGAAGCCGAGGAGATGGCGCTCGGGTTGGCGGAAGGACAAGGACGGTCGGTGTGGTACGAGGAGAATCCTCAGAGCGGGAGGCGAACGCTCGTCAGGAGTTTCAGGCCACTTTAATTCGCCGCCCCTGTGCGGACGTGGACGCTGACGGGCTGCATCAGCCGCATGGAGACCGTCGCGCCGTGGGCGATGCCGACTTCCTGACCGCGCTCCGACATCACATACGCCGTGCCGCCGCCACCGCCTACTGCACCGCCTATCAGGGCACCCTTGCCGCCGCCGAGCAAGCCGCCGACCACAGCGCCAGCCGCAGCCGCTCCGCCGATCTTCGCCGCGTCCTTCTTCTTCTCTGGTTTCGCGGTACGTGTAATCTCGGCCGTCTGTATCGTATAAGTCTCGCCCGCGCCGTCCGTCCGCAGCGTGTCGAACCGAATCCCGACGTGCGCGAGGCCCTTCACGCGGCCCGACCGGACCGCTTCGACCACGGTGCCTGACACTTTGCTCCCTGCCGGCACCGCGACGACGCCGTCGAGGGACACGGGCTTGATGACATGCGCGCGCACGGGATCTTCAACGCGGCTCGTCGCCGAACCGACGCTGTCGTCGAGTGCGACGGTGAATGTCGTCCCGGTCGGGATCGTCAGCTCGCGGAGTTCTTCAACCGGCTTCGCGGGCGCGAGCGCGTCCTTCCCCGCCGCCTCGGACCCGGTGGACGCGGTGGAATTCGCCGCGCCCTGGCAGCCCGCGACAAACGTCGCGGCCGCGAAGATGCCCGGAACACAGATGAGCTTCAGCCGTCGCATGAGTCCTCCTTCGGACCTGTGCTTGGGCTTACAAATCTCCTGCCATTGCTCGGAGCTCGGGACTCGGGGCTCAGGGCTTTCGCGCACTGACACCAATTCTGAGTACCGAGTTTCAGTTCCGAGTCCCGAGCCCGGGCTAGAAGTTGAAGACGATCCCCATGTCGACGCGCCTCGGGTTGTTGACGGCCGTCGGCTGGCCGAAGAACTGGGACGTCAGCAGGCCGCTGTAGCCCGTGTAGTTGGCGTGGTTGGTGAGGTTCTGCGCCTCGAGCCGGAGGGTGATGCGGTAGCGCGCCTGATCGCCCGCGAACTGATTCACGCTGAGGTTGCCGTTGTTATTGGTGATCTGAATGCCGGGCGGCAGCGTGCCGATCCGCTTGCGAATCGGAATCGTGTATTGCAGCTGCGCGCCGAGCCCGCCTTGAGCCGCACCGCGCAGCGAGTTCCGGTCCACGCCCACCGGTCGATCGTTGAAGATCAGGTCCGCGTTGTCGTCGAGCCCCGTGCGGACCGTGTACACGTTGCCGCTCTGCAGGTTCCAGTACAGATACGTCGACAGATTCCGCAACATCGCGATGTTGACGTTGACGTTCCAGCGATACGGAACGTCGCGGCTCGCCCGGCCCCACTCGTTCACGAGGCTGCCCGGAGGAATCGCGAACTCGCCGTCCGTGTTGTCTCGCGCGTGGGTATAGGTGTACTGACCGCCGACGTTGATGCGCTTCCAATCCCATAGCGGGCCCGCCGCATTGAACGGCGCCTGCGGCGGCAGACCGACGTTCCATCCGGCGGTGACCTGATGCGCGCGGAACTGCGCATCCGGCACGACGTCGATGATGTTGGCGCTGCCAGCATTCGGCCGGACGCCGTTCACCGGCGCGTTGAGGTTCAGACCGCGCCACATGTCGTCGGTGCGCCAATGCTGATACAGGACGTTCACGCGGACGCGCGACGACAGCTGCTGATCGATGCCGCCGGAGAAGCGTGTGTTCCTGGGCAGCTTGACCGATGGATCGAGCAAATACCGATCCGAGGGCAACACCGAGGTAATCGCGCCCGGGTCGGGGTACCCCGGGTTGAAGATGTTGATCTGCTGCTGGTGCAAACCGTCGACGCGCGTGACCTGTTCGAGCGTGTTCTGGCTCATCCAGTCGTAGAAAATCCCCGCGCTCCCTCGAAACGTCGTCCGGCCGTTCTTGAACGGCGCCCACGTGAAGCCAAACCTGGGGCTGACGTTGTCGTAGTCGTGCAGGTGCGACTGCACTTCGTACCGGAGGCCCGGGCTGAGCGTCAGGTTCTTCCGTACGCGGATGTCATCCTGCACGTACACGCCGTTCATGACGTTCAGCGTGTCGATCGTCGGGTCGCCGATACGGCGCGAGTAGCTCGTCGGCTGCCCGGCTTGAAAGGCGCCCAGGCTGTCGAACGTGTACGTCCCGAGGTAATTCGAGTTCATGTCGGCATGCACGGTCTGCGCCTGCACGTTGAGCCCGACTCTGATCGAGTGGATGCCTCTCACGTAGTCAAGGTCCGACTGGAAATCGAAAAACCTCGACAGTCTGCCGCCGGACACCTGCGCGCCGCCGCTCGTGAACGCGTCGTTCACCCGAATCGTGGGCGCGTCCAGATCGGCGTGCTGACTCGAATCCGTGATGTTGATCGCAAACCGCGTATTCAGGAAGAGCCGCCGCCCGATGGGCCCGACTTCCTGCACGCGGAAGCTGCGGTTGGCAAACCGATTCGAAAACGCACGCTCGGGCAGGTCGTACGCGCCGACGCCGACGTTGTCCGTGTCGTTGTCCTGCTCGGTAAACGACAGCCGCAACGTCTGATCTTTCGTGATGGCGTAGTCGAACAACCCGTTGATGTACCCGTTCTTTGATGGCGTCCGCAACGTCAGCGCCTGCGACACGGTACCGGTCGGCAGCGCGGCGTTGATGTTCGGCGTCTCAAACGACGTCACGCCGTTGAACCGAAGAGAAAACGACGCCTTCTGCGCGGCCAGGCTTCCTCCGATACTGAACCCCGCCTCCTGCAGCCGCTCCGGCCCTTTCGTCGTCACGAACGGGCTCTTGCCCGTCATCGATCCGTCGCGGATGTGGTAGAAGGTCTGCCCCCGGAGCGGGCCGATGCCGGGCTGCGTGACAATGTCGACGAAGAACGCGCCGGCGTTGTGATTCTCCGCGGCGAAACCGTCGCGCGTGATGTGGATCGATTTGATCTGCGACTTCGGCGGAAGCGGCGTGCCTTCGAAGCTGTCCACGCGAATCACCGCACCCGGTCCGGCCAGATCGTTCAACTGCTGCCGCAGGACGTCGGCATCGTCCGAGAGCGCGTCGACCTGCTCGCGAGTGAGCGCGGAGCCGAATGTGCTCTGCCGGTCCGCGGCCGTTTCCTGCCTGTCGCGTCCGACCGTGATCTCGTCCGCAAGCTTCAGAATGGAGAGCGTCAGCGTCTGCTTGTTATCGCCAACCCTGACGCGGACGTCGGGATCGATCCTGGGGTCGAATCCCGAGAACTCCGCCTTGACGGCGTACCGCCCGGGCCGGAGGTCTGCAAACGTGGCAATGCCCTGCGCACCTGCGGCAACGGGAGCGATCTCCGAGGATTTTGTCGCGTTGTCCATCCCTGCGATGGTGACGATGGCGCCGGGCAGCACGCCGCCTGTCTGATCGACGACGGTGACCGTGAGGCGGCCGTTACGTGGTGGTGTTTGTGCGCGGCCAGGCGCCGCGATGAGCAGCGCGGGGAGGATGAGCAGGGACGGAGCGAGCGAGAAAGTTGGCACAAACGCTATGACACCGGAACCGGCCAAAAGGTTTACAGCCGGTCCCAGGTCTCGCGCCTGAAGGACTCTACTTCGCCGGCGGTGAGTCGGGGCCGCCCGGGGATCCGACGAACAGACGCTTGCCGTCCGGCAGCACGAAGTTCCGGCCGACGGCGGTATTCGATGCGTCTTTGGCGCGGTAGCCTTCGATGATCAGCTCCATGCCGATCTGAAGGCTGACCTTCGTCACGCCCTGCCGGATGAGCGAGTTGGGGCTACCTCCCTCGATCATCCACTCGACGACTTCCCCGTTCGGGTCCTTCACTTCGATATGGAACCAGGAGTGCGGGTTGATCATCTCCCACTTGACGAGCGTTCCCTTGAGCGTGAGCGGCTTCTTCACGTCGAATTCAGCCGAGAACGCGTGATGGGCCCGGACGGGGGCACTTGTCATCAACATCATGACGGTGATCACAGGGCCCACGCCGAGTACCGCTGCCAGCTGCTTGATTCGCATGGATCGCTCCCTCATGCCACTCGGTCAGTTCGACGTCTTCTTGGCCGCGGCTTCCGCCGCTTCCTTCTCCTCGCGGCGCGCGCCGGCGAGCGTGTTCCTGACACCGTAGTTGCCCTCGTGGCAGGCGTGCTCGAAGATCGGTCCGACCGACTTCGTCATCGGCGCTTCCGCCGTCCAGGGTGCGCTCCACGTGGCAGGATCGTCGATGGTGAAGCGATAGCTGAGCGTGTTCGCGTCCAGGCGGGAGATTCGCTCGGTCACCTTCATCTTCTCGCTCGAGCCGCGGAATGGGTTCTTGCCGTTCAGGTTCGTCGTCTCGATGACGAGGGTGTCGCCCTCCCAATGGCCGCGCGAATCGCCCATCCACTGCCGCATGTTGTCGGGAAGTGACGCCCGGTTGTCGATCGGGATGATGCGCGCGTCGTGAATCATCTCGACGAGAATCATCACGTATCCCGCACCCTGGACGATCTGGTAATTGCTGTTGTAGCCCGCGTTCATCATGGGCGGCCCGGAACCCGCCATGATCAGGCACCGCGTGCCGACCGGCATGTTCTGCACGGCGTCGGTCGTCGCGCCCGCCCGCCTCCTCTCGGCGGCGCGGTCAGCGGCGCGCTTCTGGCCCTCCGTCGTCAACGGCGGCATCTTCCCGTTCGGCGGATCGACGATCATCGACGTGCGCAGGTCGCTCTTCACGAAGGCCGACTGGCTGCGATCCAGCCCGAACTGCGTGAAATCGTAGTGAACGTCGGCGACCGTTCCCGGCTCGGTCTGCTCGGCTTCACGCGCCGCCGCGTCTTTGACGACCGCGGCGAACTCCTGCTCGGTGTAGAAGGCCTTCGTCACCTTGTCGGGCCGTTCGAGCGGGACGTACGTGGAGTTCGTCCAGTAGCCCTGCAGGTCCGGCTGACCGTCGGGAGTGCGCGGCGCCGTCCATTTCTTCGTTCCCTGGGCCGCCGGCGCCGGCTTCCCTGATGCCGGGGCCGCGGTCTGACCTGCGACTCGATGTGTCGCGACGGCGATCACGGCGATCGCGACGAGCAGCACGCCGAATGACGCGAGCGATCGATGCCTCATCTGACGTCTCCTTCTTCCTTCACTGCTGCGCGCGCGTACCCGGCTTGCGCAGCGCGCCGTACACTAGATCCTCGACGAACTCGACGCACCGGAATTCCAGAAGCCTCGCGCCTTTGTCCTTCCGGCGATAGATCGGCATGCTGATCTTCCAGGGGCGCGAGAACACTTTCTTATCGTCAATCGTGGCTTCGTAGTTCAGGAGATCGGCGCTCGCCGGCGTAATCCGCTCGACCACGTGCAGGGCGTCGCTGTGGAAGTTCCCGGCGCGGTCGAACCAGCTCAGATCATTGAACCCGGTCGTGTCGATGACGAGCGTGTCGCCTTCCCAGTGTCCGTTCGACCATCCCATCCAGCTGTCCGCGGGGGCGTCGGTATGTTCGTCCATGTAGATCGTGCGAATGGCGCCGCCGTACTGAAACGCCATCATGATGTGCTTCTGGCTCTGGATGATCTGGAACGGCTGCGGCAGATACATCGCCCGCGGCACGCCAGGGAGATAGCACTTGATCTCGGGGTCGGATGTCAGCCGCTTCTCGAAGTTCGCCTTCTTCTTCGCGGCCGCCGCGGGCAGATACGGAAGGGGTCCGCCTTCGACGATGCCGAGCCCCGGAACGACCGCGTCCTCGGCACCGAGCGCCTGGACACGACCTGGGGCGGCGGAATGGCCCTCGATGTCCCACTCGGCTTCGTTCAGCGCCTGCCAGATTCCGTTCAGGTTGGCTTTGCCGTCGGCCGCGCGAGCGGCGCGATAGGGCGCCTGAGCCGCCCCCGGCATGACGCCAAAGACGACGGCAAGCGTGGCAGCGGCAAGCAGCGGCGCGCGGAACCCGGTTCGCATCTGTGAACCCCTCGTCGTCAGTGGAGTATAGACGCGCGCCGCCGGATATTCCACGTGTTTTGGCAACGTCCAGCCCGGTCTTACCTGTCGCCGATGGCCGTGCCCAGACGCGTCAGGGAATCAGGAACGTCGCCTGAATCGGGTAGTGATCCGACACGCTCTGAGGCGCGTTCAGCACGGCGCTGCTGATGGGTTGAATCGCGCCGCTCGCATCTGAAAACCAGTAGTCGATCTTCATCGACGGATTGGGTCCGAACGCGGTGAAACGCGATCCGGTGCCGACCGCCGGCCAGGAATCGGCGAAATTCGGCGCCATCCCGGACGAGGTGTCGATCTGATCCGGATCGGCGTTGAAGTCCCCGGCCACGAGCTGAGGCGTCGAGAACTGCCCGGCCCATGCCTTGAAATCACGCATCGAGTTGTTCCTCGCCTGTGCGGCGCTCGTGCAGCTGCCTGTTTGCAGATGCATCGCGAAGACCTGCACGGGCGTGCCGCCCACGTTGATGGCCGCGCGAAGACCGGCGCGCGCCGACGTCCAGCAATCCGCGTACGGAAACAGCGTCGAACTGCTGTCGGTGATGGGATACGTCGAGAAAATCCCGATACCCTGGTACCACGCCTGGGTGCACCCGCTGCCGTTCCAGTTGCCGGCCGCGCAGTGCGTCGCGAACGCACCGTACCATTGCTGTCCGGTCTGCCGCTGAAGCTCGTCAATATAGACGTTGAAGTACTGCTGATACGCTTCCTCGATGACCACCACTTGCGGCCGTGGGCCCGATCCCACCAGCATGTCCATCGCCACGCGCGCGTGCGCCTCGGAGCCGTCGTTGATCTCGATGTTCCAGTCGATCACCGGAAGCGACGTGCCCGTGTGGGTGACCGGGGCCGCCGGAGACGACGGCACGAAGCCTGGCGCCACCGCCGCCACTGTGACGTAGTTCAGGTTGAACCCGCTCGTGTCCGCGCGCAGCGTCATCTGCTGCACGCCGGCACTCAAGGTGACCGTCATCGAGACCGTCGTCCAGTTCTGCCAGCCGCCCGTCGCCGGAATCGACACCGGCACCCAGACGTTGCTGGCCGTGTTGAATCCGACATGCATCGCGGCGCCACCTGGTGACGCCACTCGCACCTGCACGGTATACGCCCCGGCGTTCGCGACGGCGACCGTATAGTTGAGCCACTCTCCAGCCGCGATCCAGCCGACGTCGTAACCGCCTTCAGACGACGATTCGATGTCGACGTCGGTGTTGCGGTACTGTCCGCCGGTATTGCCGCCGGTCGTATCGTGATACGCGACGCCTTCTCCGCCGTTGTCGAAGTTTTCCGCTTCGATCGTTCCGGGAACCGCTGAGGGCGAGCCGCTGAACGGACCGCTCCCCCCGGTCGAGGAAACCGCCGTCACGCGAGCGTACTGAAAATTCATGCCCCCGGTGTCAAAGAGCAGCGTCATCTGCTGCACGCCCGCGCCGAGCGTGACGGTCAGCGACACTGTCGTCCAGTTCTGCCAGCCGCCCGTGGCGGGAATCGACACTGTTTTCCACACGTTGCTCGCGGTGTTGAAACCGACATGCATGGCCGCGCCACCCGGCGAGGCGACGCGCAATTGAACGAGGTAGCTGCCGGCGGCCGCGACATTCGTCGTGTAGTTCAGCCATTCTCCGGCCGCCGTCCACCCGACGTCGTAGCCGCCCTCGGACGACGCCTCGATGTCCACGTCTCCAGCGCGATACTGGCCGCCGCTGTTGCCCGCCGTGGTGTCGTGGTAGGCCACTCCTTCGCCGCCGCCGTCAAAATCTTCGGCCCCGATTTGTCCGGGAATCGCCGCAGCCGTTCCCAGGTAGGGTGTCGTCGACGCCGCGGACAGCGACGCGGCAGGTCCGATCGACAGGAATCCGCCCAGAGCCAGAGCGCACACTGGCCACCGCCAGGCTTGCAGGTCATGCCGCATCATTCAGGGTCCTCGACGCGTTTCGACCTCGCGACACGAGCTGCGTGCGTACGGCACTCGCGGCGCGCGCACAGAGGGAGGTCGTACGCGCGGAAAAGCTAGCGTTGGGTTGTTGTGACGCCCGCCCTGAGCAAGAGCCGTTCCGATGAGTCAGACGCTCGTTTTGAAATTTTGCGAGCGTTTTGCAGTAGAGCTGCCGAAGCGAACGAGATTCTGTGCGTAATTTCGAACCAACCCAGCTGCAGCAATGTAATTCGTACACTGCTAAGAGAAGTCTCGAAGAAGCGAAAAGAATTTCCCGCGCGGGTGCTCGTTAAGGTGCTGTTACACGCGGTATGCACGTTGCATCGTGCGGCAGAGGCGATATGTCGGACCAACGCGCGACTCCAGCGATTCCTCTGCGCGGCAGATGGACGCCGGGACGCGCGTTCCACGTGCCGGCGATCCCGATCGCGATCAACTGGCGCGCCCTCCTCCTGCAATTCGTGGTGACGATCGTCACGCTATACGCGCTCGCGACGGCCGCACGGGTGTACCTGCGGCAGTACTACATCTTCCTGCCGGACTACATGCGGAGCGTCTTCCGCCCCGTCGCGGCCGTCCAGGGTCCGACGCACGTCTTTTTCCTGTTCGCCGATCATTTCGAACCGTTGTTCAGCGTCGAGCGCACCCGGCAGTGGGCCGAC
>Ga0326726_10002118_pt1 | contig 18366 bp, 19 predicted proteins | sample MHFenrmetagenome_2_FD_207603 | JGI IMG/M metagenome (GOLD analysis project Ga0326726, IMG submission 207603) | Lab enriched peat soil microbial communities from Michigan Hollow, Ithaca, NY, United States - MHF15MN | ecosystem: Environmental > Terrestrial > Soil > Wetlands > Peat | place: USA... | reverse complement strand
CAACCTGCTGTGGGCCGACTACGGCCTGCCGATCTACGGCCACACCTACTTCGTCAACCGCGAGCTGGAGAAGAGGAACCCGAAGCTGATCGAGCGCTTCCTGCGCGCCACCCACAAGGGCTGGCGCGACGCGCAAGCCAATCCGCGCGAGGCGATCGACGCCATGGCGGCCGCGGTGCCGGGGCTGGACGCGGAGGCGCTGTTCAACACCACGCCGCAGATCATGGACCTGTGCATCACCGAGCGCTCGCGCAAGAACGGCATCGGCTGGATCGAGAGGGACCTGATGCAGCGCACAATCGACATCACCTTCGCGCAAGCGAAGCCCGATCGCCCGGTGAACGTCGACGACGTCTTCACCAACGCCTACAGCTCGAAGATCAAGCCGCTGAAGTAGGCACCTGCAATTTCGCGCGCTGGCGGCCGGCCGCGTCGAAGTTGGCGGGCTCGAGCCAGCGCTCGTAGGCCGCGCGGATGCGCGGCCAGTCCTTGTCGATCATCGCGAACCAGGCGGTGTCGCGGCTGGCGCCTTTCGCCCACATGTGCTGGCGGAAGACGCCCTCGAAGGTGAAACCGAAGCGCTTGGCGGCGGCCTTCGAGGGCTCGTTCAGGTTGTTGCACTTCCACTCGAAGCGCCGGTAGCCGAGGTCGTCGAACACGTGCTGCGCCGCGAGGTAGAGTGCCTCGGTCGCGACGCGCGTGCGTGCGATCGCCGGCCCCCACAGGATGTTGCCGATCTCGATCACGCCGTGTTCGGGCACGATGCGCATGTAAGACTGCCGACCGCCCGCGCGGCCGCTCGCCTTGTCCACCACGGCATGCACGACGAGGTCCTCGGCGGCGGCGTTCTTCGCCACCCAGGCGCGCATATCCTCGATGCCCAGCGGCGGAACGTCGAAAAGATAGTCGAAGCTCTTCGGGTTGGCGGAGGCCGCGAGCAGGTCCGGCGCGTGCGCCTGCGACACCGGCTCGAGCCGCGCGTAGCGGCCCTCGAGCACGACGCGCGCCGGGCGCGCGCAAGGCAGCTTCGGCGTCACGCCAGCGCTTCCAGGATGCCGCGCACGTAGCCGATGGCGCGCGCCGCCGCGCCCGGGCCGTCCGGCACGTAATCGAAGGGCTCCACCGCGATGTCGCCGGCGTAGCCATGCCGCTTCAGCGCCGCGAAGAGCGGCGCGAAGCGCTGCTCGCCCTGCCCGGGGCCGCGGCGGTTGCGGTCGTTCACTTGCACGTGCGCGATCATGCCGTTGGGCAGCCACTTGTCCACCAGCGCGGCGAGCGGCGCGGTCTCCATGCGCCCCGCCGCGCTGCAGTCGAGCATGGTGCGCACCGCGCGGCTGCCGATCGCCTCGACGAGCTTTGCGGCTTCCGCGAGCGTATTGATGAGCGGCGTGTGCTCGGAGGACAGCGGCTCGATGCAATAGATGACCCCCGCCTTCTCGGCGCGCTCGGCCACCGCGGCGAAGCACTCCTGCGCGCGCGCAAGCGCCGCGGCGCGGGAATCTCCGGGATCCACGCGCCGCTGCTGCGGTGAACCGTGGACCAGATAGCGGCCGCCGAGCTCCGCGCACTGCTCCACGAGCGCGAACATCATATCGAGCGTCTTCCTGCGCACCGCGTCATCGCGCGTGGAGATGGACAGGCCCGCCGGCTTCACCAGCAGCCAATGCAAGCCGGTGATGGCGATGCCCGCGTCCTCGGCCGCCGCGCGCGCCGCCGCGAGCTGTGCGCTGCCCAACCGCTGTGGCTCTTCCGAAAGCGTATAGGGCGCGATCTCCAGGCCGTCGTAGCCGAGCTTGGCCGCGTACTCGCACTGCCGCGGAAACGGCATCGGCGCGATGACTTCGTTGCACAGCGCGATGCGCACGGGCTACTTCGCGAGGTAACCGAGCACCAGCTCGGTCATGTGCTTCAGGCGCTCGGCCTTGCTCTTCGGCGAAAGGAGATCCCGCTCGAAGATCGTGGACAGGGTGTGCCGGTTGGAGAGATAGAAGTACCCCAGGGCGGCGATGGAGATATAGAGCTGCACGGGGTCCACGCCCTTTCTGAACTTGCCGTCATGCTCGCCGCGCGCGAGCAGGTCGCGCAGTATTGCAATCAGCGGCGAATGCATCGCGGCGATGCCGCGCGAGCGCTTCAGGTGGCGCGCGCGGTGCAGGTTCTCGCTGTTCAGCAGTGTCAGGAACTCCGGGTGCTTCAGGTAGTAGTCCCAGGTGAATTCCACCAGACGCCGCATGCCCTGCACCGGGTCGAGGTCAAGCAGGTGCAGGCCAAGCTCGGCGCGCCGGATGTGCGCATAGCGCGCCTCGAGCACGGCGAGGAACAGGTCCTCCTTGTTGCCGTAGTAGTAGTACAGCATGCGCTTGTTGGCGCCGGCGCGCGCCGCGATGCGGTCCACGCGTGCGCCGCCCAGGCCGTAGCGCGCGAACTCCTCGGTGGCCGCCCTGAGGATGCGCTCCTGGTTGCGCGCAGGGTTGCGCCGGGTCATTCCATGCCCAGCAGCTTGTAGATGCGCCGCGTGTACTCGCCGAATTTCTCCTGGGTCTTCATGTCCAGCGTCCTCGGGCGCGGCAGCTCGATGGCGAAGTTGTCCGCCATGCGCGCCGGGCCGGCGGTGAGCACCACCACGCGCGTGCCGAGGAACACCGCCTCGGAGATGCCGTGGGTGACGAAGACGATGGTCTTCTTCGCTTCCTGCCAGATGCGCAGCAGCTCCAGGTTCATCTTCTCGCGCGTGAGCGCATCCAGCGCGCCGAAGGGCTCGTCCATCAGCACCAGCTTCGGATCGTGCACCAGCGCGCGCGCGATCGCCGCGCGCTGCTGCATGCCGCCGGAGAGCTCATAGGGGTACTTGTCCTCGTAGCCGGTGAGGCCCACCAGCGCGAGCAGGCCTTTGGCGCGCTCGCGCGCCTCGCCCATCGGCAGGCCGAGGATCTCCGCCGGCAGCAGCACGTTCTCCAATATCCGCCGCCACTTGAGCAGCAGCGGCGCCTGGAACACCATGCCTACGTCGCGCGACGGGTCGAAGGAATGCGACGCCGAGCCGATGCGCACCTCGCCGCCGTCGTGCGGGTGCAGTCCGGCGAGGATCTTGAGCAGCGTCGACTTGCCGCATCCCGAGGGACCCACGAGCGACACGAGCTCTCCCGGCATCACGTCGAAGGTGGCGTCCGAGATGGCGAGGTGCTCGGCCTTGCCACGCCGATACACCTTCTGCACGCCTCTGAGTCTGATAAAGGGCTCCATGTCTCTCCCGGTGAGGGGGTGCGGGCCTAGGGTGCGGGAGACGCGTCTCCCGCGTCCCTAAGCGCCGTCAGGTTTCCCTGCACCTCTGGCATCAGTCGAGCCTCGCGTCTTTCACCACCAGCCAGCGCTCGAGCGCCAGCACCATGCCGTAAAGCAGCATGCCGATCAGCGTGATCATGATCACCGCCATGAACATCGCCGGCGTATCGAGCGTCACCTGCACCTGCAGCATGAGGTAGCCCAGGCCCTTGTCCGAGCCGAGGAATTCGCCGACGATCGCGCCCGCCACGGCGAGGATCGCCGCCACCTTCATGCCGGAGAAGATGTAGGGCAGCGCGCCGGGCAACTGCACCTTGGAAAACAGCTGCCAGCGCGAGCCCTTCAGCGAGCGCACCAGGTCGAGGAGCTCCGGCTCGATCTCGCGCAGCCCCCGCGCCGTGGTCAGCAGGATCGGGAACACGCAGATCGAGAACGCCATGATGGTGTTGGGGAACACCCCGTACTTGAACCAGACGATGATCAGCGGGCCGAGTGCCACCTTGGGAATCATGTTGAGCGACACCAGCAGCGGCATGAAGAACGATTCCAGGGGCTTTGACCAGGTGAAGACCAGCGCGAGCGCCACGCCCGCCACCAGCGCGAGGAAGTAGCCGGCGAAGATCTCGGTGCCGGTGACCGCGATGTTGGTCCACCAGCTGTAATTGGGCTCGAGCAACGCATCCAGCGTCGCGCCCGGCGAGGGCATGACGAATTTCGGCACGTTGCCGAATTTCACGAACAGGTACCAGGCGGCGACCAGCGCCACATGCGCCAGCACGGCGAACATCCAGCGTTGCAGGTTCTCGTTCATCTTTTCCTCGCGTTCACGACAGCCAGCGGGAGAGATTCTCGCGCACGAATTCGTCGTCAGCGAGGTCAGCGTGCTCGCGATAGACCCGGTCGATCTCCCCGGCCTGGCCGGGCGAGAGCGTCTCCTTCGGGTCGAGGCACCAGATGCCCTCGAGCAGCCCCTGGCGCCTGAGCACCTCGTGGCAGCCGGGAATGCAGCCGGCGAAATCGTGCGCCACGTCGAAGAACGCGCTGTTGCAGTCGGTGACGCGCGCATCGAGCGCGAGCAGGTCCTCGTCGATTGGGCCGCGCTGCACGCGCGCGAGCAGCTCGACTGCCGTCTTCGTCCACACGCTCCAGTGGCCGAGCAGCCCGCCGCGGATGCGCACCCGCACCTCCTCGGCGCCGCGACGCACCGCGAAGGGCGCCGCGAGGTCGAGCACGATGTGATCGTCGTTGCCGGTGTAGAGGGCGACACGCTCCTCGGCGCGCGCCGCCACCACGCCGCGCACCACGTCGAGGGTACGGTAGCGGTTGAACGGTGCGATCTTGATTGCCACCACGTTGTCGATGGCGGCAAAGCGGCGCCAGAACTCCATCGGCAGCGCGATGCCGCCGACCGCGGTCTGGAGGTAGAAGCCCACCAGCGGGATCTGCGCGGCGATCGCGGCACAGTGCGCCACCAGCTCGTCGAGCGACGTGCCCTTCATCGGCGCGAGCGAGAGCATGCCGGCGTGATAGCCGTGCGCGAGTGCGATCTGCGCTTCGCGCTTTGCCTGTTCCGTGCGTCCCGAGAGCCCCGCGATCATCACCAGCGGGCGCTTCGCCCAGTCACGGGCGGTGTCAGCGGCGAGCTTCAGCACCGGCTCGTACAGCCCCTGCTCGCGGATCGCGAACTGCGTCGCGTGCACGCCGACGGCGAGCCCGCCCGCGCCCGCGTCGAGGTAGTAGCGCGCGAGCGCGCGCTGGCGGCGCGCATCCAGGCGCCGCTGCGCATCGAGCGCCAGCGGATGCGCCGGGATCACCGTCCCCTTGCGCAGCAGCGCGAGCGTCTCGGGCGGCATCTTCATCCAATGCAGCGGCATGGCCGGATTTTAACCGGGCGGTTACCCTCATCCGGCCGTGCGCGCTGCGAAATCGCGCCGGATGCGCCACCGCTATTTTCTCGGGGACGCGGAGCGCCCCAGGAGACGCTGCCAGATCCACGCGAGCCATTGCCAGACGCGCCCGGCCCGCGGCGTAGGGGCCCGCTTAGCCGGCGCGGCGCCGAAGCGCTTGCCGAGGCACTCGGCGAACTGGGCGGTTCGCTCCGTCGCCCGGCGCTCGAATAGGCGGTCGACGATTGCTTTGAGCTGGCCTTCGCCCCTTACGTTGAACAGGCTGAGGAGCTCCGTCCCCGAGCCGGTTCCGCGCAACGTGACGTCGATCGCCATGGTCAGATGCTCGGCCTTTGCGGTGGCGTGCAGCCTGCGCGGCGGCTCCTCCGCATCGATCTGTGCCCTCAACGTCAGGATCAAGGGAACGACGCCGACTTTTTCCTTCACTGTCAGCTCGGCGGTCCTGTCGTCCACCACGTTGATGCGTTCCACCCCGGGAATGCATGTGCACAGGGAGTGGAAGTCGCGAATGAATCTCCACAATTCCTCGGGCGGGGCGTCCACCGTGAACCGCGCCTCGCGCTGAGGCATCAGTCCCACCACTTCCTGAGCTTGAAATCGTCCACGATTACGGCGGCCGCATTATGCCCGGCTCCCGCGTGCACGCCCCCGCCCGGATGGCAGTACCCGCCGCACATGTACAGGCCTTCAACGGGCGTTCGGTAGCTGGACCAGCCGGCGAAGGGCCTGAAATATCCCATCTGGTCGGGGGTCATGTCTCCCACCACATCGACGCCATTCACAAGGTTGTCGTTATGGCGCTCCGTATCGGTGGGATCCTGAACCGCCATCGCGAGGATCTTGTCCCTCGTCATGTTCGGAGCGTAGGAACTCCAGAGATTCAGGAGATGCGCGGCATATTCCTCCTTCAGATTCCGCCAGCCGTCCGGCCCGCCGGGCTCCACAGCGTACGGCGCGTACTGCCAGACGACGGCCGTGTGCTTGCCTGCGGGAGCCTGCGAAGGATCGAACAGCGTAGGCAAGGTTATCTGCAGCATCTCCTTGCGGGGAGGCCTGCCCATCCCGATTTCCTGGTAAGCGCGAACCTGGTCCCGTACGCTTCCCCCGAACATTTCCTGGCTGAAAGCCACGTTCACCGGCGGATTTTGCGCGGCGGCGCGGTACTTCGGCGGCTCTGACAGGGCCAGGTGCAGAACAAACAGCGACCGCCCGCGCGAATGATAATTCTTGACGCGAGTGGCAAAGGACGCCGGCAGGAACTCTTCTCCTACCATCCGCAGGAAGCTCTTCTTGGGTTCGACGTTGGTGATCACGGCCTTGCCCGCTGCTACGCGCCTGCCGTCCTTCGTTTCTATGCCGATGGCCTTGTTGCCACGCAAGAGGACTCGCTTGACCTCCACGTCCGTCTGCACCACGCCGCCATGCGCCTCCACGACGCTCCTCAGGCCGTGCGCCAGCTGCTGGGAGCCTCCCACGCAGATGGGCGCCTCGGCTTTGAGGATGCGGAACAGGCAGATCCATCCCTGCCCGAATTGATCGGGGGCGAATCCCAGCACGGTCATTCTCGCGAGGAAGTGGACCTTCACCGCCTCGCTCTCGAACAGTTCGTCGAGCAGCTGCGCCGGCGTGCTCGCCTGCCACTGCAGCAGCGTCCTGCCTTCCTCCGACTTCTCGAGTTCGGCGCTCTGCAGGGAAGGCGGCAACGGCGGCGAATACATCAGCGGCAGGTAGGTCGACTCGATGAACTCGCCGTAGCCATCAACCAGCTGCTTGAAGGTGCGCGCATCCCTGGCGGAGAACTTGCCCAGTTCCGCGGCCATGCGCTCCGGCTCCCGGTACATCACGATGCTGCTGTGGTCGGGAAAGATGGTGCCACGCAGGTGTTCCGGGTACACGTACCTTACGCCGTGACGTTCGAGCTCCAGGTCGCGGTAGACCGGGCTGGTGGGAATGTGGGTGTGAACGACGGAGCAGATGTTGTGCTTGAAGCCCGGCAGCGTCGCCTCCGCGGTGTGGCAGCCGCCGCCCACGCGCGTGCTGCGCTCCAGCACCAGGACCTTGGCGCCCGCCTTCGCGAGATACGCGGCGCAGGCGAGGCCATTGTGGCCCGCGCCGATGACGATAAAGTCGTAGGACACGGCGGTCTCCTCCAGTCAATCGCTCCATTTAACTGGCTGGTTAATGGCGGGTCAATCGGCATGGCCTGATCCGTTGACACGGCGCAACGCGCCTCGATACCATTTTCACCTCGCTTCCCAAGGAGCAACCATGCGCACTATCCTGCTGGCGGCGCTCGCCGCCGCGTTCGCCACGTTCAACGGCCCCGCCGCGGCCCAGACCAAGCTCGACTTCATCCTCAACTGGGTGCCCGGCGGCGACCACGCGCCCTATTACTACGCCAAGGCGCAGGGCTGGTACGCCAAGGAAAGCATCGATCTCAATCTCGAGCCCGGCAAGGGCTCGGCGCTCGCCACGCAGAAGGTGGGTGCCGGCGCCAACCCGATCGGCCTCGCGGACATGGGCGGCGTGCTGGTGGCGAAGGGCAAGGGCGCCGATACGGTCGCCGTGTTCAACGTCTACGCCAACTCGCCGCAGGGCCTCTATTGGCTGAAGAGCTCGGGCATCAAGGGCATCAAGGACTTCCCCGGCAAGAAGATCGGCAACCCCGCCGCCGACGGCGCGCGCACGATGTGGCCGGCGCTCGCCAAGGCGAACGGCATCGACCCGAAATCCGTCACCTGGGTGAACATCGACGCCAACGCCAAGCTCTCGGCGCTGAAGGCCAAGTCGATCGACGTGACGACCTCGTTCTACAACCTGCACCACGTCTTCCAGCGCGAGCTCGGCGACGACATGGGTTTCCTCGCCTGGCGCGACATCGGGCTCAACCCCTACGGCAACTCGGTGATCGTCAACGCCGAGTACCTGAAGAAGAACCGGCCGGCGATCGACAAGTTCGTCAAGGTCACGCAGCGCGCCTTCGCCGCCTGCGTCAAGGAACCCAAGCCCTGCGTGCAGGCGCTGCTCGACGCCAATGGGGCACTCAAGTTCGACAACGAGCTGGTCAACTGGAGCTTGGTGGAAGTGCTGATGAGCGACAAGTTCTCGCGCGAGGTCGCGCTCGGCATCCACGACGACGGCCGCATGAAGTCCGATTACGAGTTGGTGCGCGACTACGTCGGCATCGACAAGCCCTTCGACGTGAAGAGCGTCTACACCAACGAGTTTCTCGACCGCTCGATCAAGATGACGAAGTAGGTGCGGCGCCCAGGTACGGGCTGTCGATCGGCCGGTCGAGGTCCTGGCCGGCGCGCTCGAAGCCCTTGCGCCAGTCGTTGAGGTGGCGGCGCGCCCACAGGCGCCCCGCCTCGACGTCGCGCCGGCGGATCGCCTCGAGCAGCATGCGGTGCGCGTGCAGCAGCCGTGCCGGGCCTTCGGGCACCTTGTCGAGGATCAGCTTGGTGGTCGGATAGACAAGCAGGTCGGAAGGCTCGCGCGCGAGCTGCAGTACGCGGTTGCCGGACGCCTTGCCGATCAGCGCGTGGAACTCGGTGTCGAGCTCCGCCACCGCCCCCGGGTCACCCAGCACGCGCGCGGTGCGCGCCACGTTCTCCTCCAGCTCTGCGATCATCGCGGCGGTCGCGCGTTGCGCCGCGCCTTCGATCGTCGCCAGCTGCAGCGCCATCGCCGCCTCGTACAACTCGCGGAACGTGACCTCGTGCAGCACCATCGCGCGCGTGGTGCGGCTGGCGAGCCGCTCGTAGTGCGGCAGGCTGACGGCCAGGCGCCGGTTGGATTGGCGCTGGATGATGCCGTCGTGCTCCAGGAGCCGGATTCCTTCGCGGACCGTGGAGCGGTTGACGCCGAACTGCTTTACCAGCTCCGCTTCGGTGCCGATCGGCTCGCCCGGGCGGATATCGCCCGTGAGGATCCTGTGCTCGATCGCCTCGGCGACGAGCTGGTAGGCCGGCGTGGAGTGGATGCGCCGGAATTTCTCGACGTGCTCGGTCATCTCTATTCTTGACTGCTGCGGAATTATCGTCCGACAATCCGACACAATTAGCAAGCGCGCGCGGCGCGCCGGTGCGAGTCCTTTGGAGGAGGAGCGATCGAACCGATAGCCACAGGGGCATTGTTGCGTGTCGAGAGCGTGGGCGTACGCTTTGGCGGCATCGTCGCGCTCGACGGCGTGTCCTTCGAGGTCGAGGCCGGCCGCATCGTCGGACTGATCGGGCCCAACGGCGCGGGCAAGACCACCCTGTTCAATTGCCTTTCGCGCCTCTACGAGTGCGGCAACGGCGACATCCTATTCAACGGCGTCTCGCTCCTCAAGGTGCCCAGGCACGGCATCGCCGCGCTCGGCATCGGCCGCACCTTCCAGAACCTCGCGCTGTTCAGGACCATGACGGTGCTCGACAACGTGATGGTCGGGCATCATTGCCGCACCCACAGCGGCTTCCTCGCCAATGCGCTGCGCATGCCGCTCGTCGGCCACGAAGAGCGCGCCACGCAGGAAAAGGCGAAGTCCCTCATTCGCTTTCTCGGCCTGGATGCGGTCGAGCAGGCCCGCGTTGCCGACCTGCCCTTCGGCACGCAGAAGCGCGTGGAGCTCGCGCGCGCCCTGGCGAGCGATCCGAAGCTGCTGCTGCTCGATGAGCCGGCTAGCGGCCTGAACCACGAGGAGGTGGGCGAGCTTGGCCTCTTGATCCGCGAGATCCGCGACCGGCTCGGGCTCACGGTGCTGCTGGTCGAGCACCACATGAGCCTGGTGATGAGCATCTCGGACCGCGTGGTGGCGCTCAACTTCGGCCGCAAGATCGCCGAAGGCACACCGGCGGAAGTGCAGAAGCACCCCGAAGTGATCCAGGCCTACCTGGGAGCCGCGTGATGGCCGCGCTCCTGGAGGTCTCCAACCTGCACGCGGCCTACGGCCTCACGCGCGTGCTGCACGGCATCAGCTTCGTGATGCAGGAAGGCTCGATCACCACGCTCCTCGGTGCCAACGGCGCCGGCAAGACCACGACGCTGCGCGCGCTGTGCCAGATGGTGAAGACCGAAGGGGAGATCCGCTTTTGCGGCGCGCGCATCGACCGGCGCGCGACGGAGGACATTGTGCGCCTGCGAATCGCGCACGTGCCCGATGGCCGCGGCACCTTCGTCAATCTCACCACCGAGGAGAACCTGCGGCTGGGCGCCTACGCGCGCAAGGACAAGGACCGCGCGGGCGTGGACGCGGACCTGGAGCGCATATACGACTACTTCCCGCGCCTGAAGGAGCGCCGCGCGCAGCAGGCGGGTACGCTGTCCGGCGGCGAGCAGCAGATGCTCGCCGTATCGCGCGCGCTGATGCTCAGGCCGAAGCTCATGCTGCTGGACGAGCCCTCCTTCGGCCTCGCGCCGCTCATCGTCAAGGAGCTGTTCGGCATCCTGCGCACGGTGAACGCCAAGGAGAAGGTGAGCATGCTGGTGGTGGAGCAGAACGCGGCCATGGCGCTCGAGCTCGCCGACCACGCCTATCTGATCGAGACCGGCCGCGTGGTGCTCTCGGGCAGCGCGGACGCCATCCGGCGCGACGACAACGTGCGCCGTTCCTATCTCGGCTACTGAGGCGACGACCATGGAAGCATTGCTGCACCAGGTACTCGCGGGGCTTGCGACCGGCGGCATCTACGCCAGCCTCGCGCTCGCGCTGGTGATGATCTACCAGGCGACGCACCTGGTGAATTTCGCGCAGGGCGAGCTTGCGATGTTCGCGACCTACTTCGCCTGGACCCTGATCAACGCCGGCGTGCCGTACTGGCCGGCCTTCTTCGCGACGGTGGCCTTCGCCTTCGTGCTCGGCGTGGTGATCGAGCGCGTGGTAATCCGCCCGGTGGAGAACGCGCCGGTGCTCGCGGTGGTGGTGGTGTTCATCGCCCTGCTCGTGATCCTCAACAGCGTCACCGGCTGGATCTACTCCTACACCATCAAGACCTTCCCCAGCCCGTTCCCCACCGGCGGGGTCTTCGGCACCAAGCTCCTTTCGCCCCACGAACTGGGCGCCATCGGCGTGACGCTGGTGGTGCTCGTGCTGCTGTACCTCTTTTTCCGCTTCACGCCGCTGGGGCTCGCCATGCGCGCTGCGGCACAGAACCCGGATTCCGCGCGGCTCGTCGGCATCCGCGTCGGCTGGATGCTCGCGCTCGGCTGGGGCCTTGCCGCCGCCATCGGCGCGGTGGCCGGCATGATGGTGGCGCCGATCGTGTTCCTCGACCCGAACATGATGGGCGGCATCCTGCTGTACGCTTTCGCCGCGGCGCTGGTGGGCGGCGTGGACAACCCCTGGGGCGCCGTGCTCGGCGGCTTCATGGTCGGGGTGCTGGAGAACGTGCTCGGCGCCTTCGTCATCGGCAACGAGCTCAAGCTCGCCGTGGCGCTGGCGCTGATCATCGGCGTGCTGGTGGTAAAGCCTTCGGGTTTCTTCGGCAAGGTGTTCGTCACCCGCGTATGAGCCGCCGCCAGATCATCCTGCTCGCCGTCCTGCTGCTGGCCGCCTGCGCGCTGCCGCTCCTCGTGAGCGACTACCGGGTGTTCCAGTTCAACCTCGTTCTGGTGTACGCCATCGCCCTGATGGGCCTCAACGTGCTCACCGGCTACAACGGCCAGATCTCGCTCGGCCACGGCGCGTTCTACGCCATCGGCGCCTATTGCGCGGCGATCCTGATGGACAAAGCCGGTCTGCCCTACTGGGCGACGCTGCCGGTGGCGGCGTTCGTCTGCCTGGTGGCGGGCTTCTTGTTCGGCCTGCCGGCGCTGCGCCTGGAGGGCCTGTACCTCGCGCTTGCCACCTTTGCGCTCGGCGTGTCGCTGCCCAGCCTGCTCAAGTACCACCATCTCGAGAAGTGGACCGGCGGCGTGCAGGGCATCGTCATCGCCAAGCCAGATCCGCCGTTCGGGCTGCCGATCAACGCCGACCAGTGGCTCTACTACTTCACGCTGCTGGTGACGGTCATCATGTTCGTGATCGCCTGGAACCTGCTGCGCGGGCGCGTGGGGCGCGCGCTGGTGGCGATCCGCGACAACCACGTCGCCACCGAGGCGATGGGCGTGAACAACGCCATCTACAAGTCGCTCGCCTTCGGCGTGTCCGCGATGTATACGGGGGTCGCCGGGGCGCTCGGCGCCATCGCTGTGCAATACGTGGCGCCCGACAGCTTCGGCATCTTTCTCTCGCTCACGTTCCTGATCGGCATCGTCATCGGGGGGCTCGCCTCGATACCCGGAGCGATCTACGGGGCGCTGTTCATCCAGTTCGTGCCCAACGTCGCGGACGAGATCTCGAAGGCCGCCCCCTGGGCGATCTTCGGAATATTCCTGCTCGGCTTCGTGTACCTGATGCCGATGGGGATTGCGGGCGCCGTGCGCATGGCCCTAGCCCGGCTGCAGCGCAGGGCGCAGAATAGACAACGTTCCACCTGAGGAGGAGGAAACCATGAAGCTCGTACCGATCGCAGCACTGCTCGCCGCGGCACTCGCGTCCCCGGCCGCGCTGGCGCAGAAGAAATACGACCCGGGCGCGGACGACAAGGAAATCAGGATCGGCAACACCAACCCGTACAGCGGGCCGGCCTCGGCCTACGGCACCATCGGCAAGGCCATCGGCGCCTACTTCAAAATGGTCAACGACCAGGGCGGCATCAACGGCCGCAAGGTGGTGTGGGTCTCCTACGACGACGGCTACAGTCCGCCGAAGACCGTGGAAATGGCGCGCAAGCTCGTCGAGCAGGACCAGGTGCTGATCCTGTTCCAGACGCTCGGCACGCCCTCCAACACGGCGATCCACAAGTACATGAACATGAAGAAGGTGCCGCAGCTGCACGTGGCCACCGGCGCCACCAAGTGGAACGACCCGAAGAACTTCCCCTGGACCATGGGCTGGCAGCCGAACTACCAGACGGAAGGCCGCATCTACGCGCAGCACATCCTCGCCACCAATCCCAAGGCCAAGATCGGCATCCTCTACCAGAACGACGACTACGGTAAGGACTACCTGAAGGGCATGAGGGACGGCTTGGGCGACAAGGTCGGCATGATCGTCAAGGAAGTCTCCTACGAGGTGACCGACCCGACGGTGGACTCGCAGATCGTGCAGCTGCAGGCCTCCGGCGCGGACACGTTCTTCAACATCACCACGCCGAAGTTCGCTGCGCAGGCGATCCGCAAGGCCTACGACATCGGCTGGAAGCCGACGCACTACGTCAACAACGTGTCGGCCTCGATCGGCTCGGTGCTCAAGCCCGCGGGCCTGGAGAAGGCCGTCGGCCTGATCTCGACCCAGTACCTCAAGGATCCGCTGGATGATCAGTGGAAGGACGACGATTCGATCAAGGCGTGGAAGGCGTTCATGGCCAAGTACTACCCGGACGGCAACCTCGCCGACGCCTCGAACGTGTACGGCTACACCGTCGCGCAGACCCTGCACCAGGTGCTGAAGCAGGCCGGAGACAACCTGACGCGCGCGAACGTCATGAAGCAGGCGGCAGCGATGAAGGGCTGGCGCACCGAGACCATGCTGCCCGGCATCCGCATCAACACCGACGCAGGCGACTTCGCGCCGATCGAGTCGGTGCAGCTGATCCGCTTCGACGGCAAGGAGTGGAAGCGCTTCGGCCAGATCATGGGCAGGTAGCCGCCACCGCGGAACGCAGGCCATGGGGCGGACGCGATGCGTCTGCCCCTATTCTTTTCTGCGCGCGCCCCCCTTTGTCGGGGCCACCGCGCCCTGCCCGCGTTAGCCCAGCTCGGGTCCCGCGGGGCAGTACACGAGCGCGGCCTCGCCCGGCGCCACCGGCGCCGCGCCCGCGCCGTGCACCATGCGCGTGAACGGGCGCTGGAACTCGAAGCCGAGCGACGCGAGCCACGCAGCGATCCCCGGCTCGCGATCCACCACGTCGATGTAGAGCGGCGGCGCGACTCGCGCCAGCGCCTCGGCGAGCAGAGAGCGCGCCGCCGCGCTCGAGCGCGCCACCAGCGGCCCGATCTGGCGCGCCTCGCGGCCATCGCGGCCGAGGAGGAATCCCGCGAGCGCGCCGCGCTCCTCCGCGACCAGTGCCGCCTCCGGCAGGCGCGCGGCGAGCGCGCGCAGCAGCCGCTCGCGGCTCGCGCCGAAGCCCTGCGCGTCGAGCGCCAGCAGCGCTGGCCAGTCCGCTGCACGCAGCGCGCGCACTCGAGTCGGGTGCTCCGGGGCGGCGATCGCGTCCTTCAGCTGGAAGCGCCGGAAACCCCAGGTATCGCGGAAGCCCTCCTGCACGTAGACCTCGCGACCCGCAGGCGTCGCATCCAGTATCGGCGTCAGGCGCCGGCTGGCGAGGTGCGCGAGCGCCGTGCGCAGCAGCTGCGTGGCGTAGCCCCGGCGCCGGTGCTCCGGCAGGACGAGCACCATGCTGACCCAGGCGAAAGCGCCGTAGGGCAGCACCAGCGTGGACGCAGCGAGTGTGCTGTCCACGAGCGTGACGCCCCAGCCGCGCCCGATGTCGAGCATCAGCCGCCAGTCGGCTTCGTTCTGGTTCCAGTGCGCGGCTTGCGACAACGCAAGGCAGCCGGGCAGATGCTCCGCGCGCAGCGCGTGCTCGGTACTTTCCTCAGTACTTCCCATCTCGCGCTTCGAAGTGCGTCGGCTTGCCGAGGCTGGCGCCGCCGCGGTGGATCCAGTCGGCCTGCCAGTCGAGCATCGCACCGAGCGGCACCCGCGGCGCGCCGAAGAGCGCCTGCGCGGCGCGCGTGTCCACCAGCCAGGCCGTGGGCGCCTCCTTGCCGCTGATCGCGGGCGTCTTGCCGAAGCGCTTGCCGAACTCCACGGCGAGCCAGCGCACGCTCACCACCTCCGGCCCGCTTACGTTGATCGGCGAGACGGGTGTCGTGCAATGCGCAAGCAGGCGCAGCGCCTGCTCGTTGGCTTCGCCCTGCCAGATGACGTTGACATGACCCATGGTCACGTCCACCGCCTCGCCCTTGAACACCTTCACGCCGACGTCGTGCAGCACGCCATAGCGCATGTCGATGGCGTACTCCAGGCGCACGAGGCGCCCCGGCGTGCCGTGCTTGAGCGAGCCGTAGGCGAACGCCATCTCGCGCGCCACGCAGGAGGCGGCGTAATCGCCAGGCGGCGGCAGCGTCGGCGTGTCCTCGGCCGCGCCGCGCCCGGCGACGTCGGCGAAGGGATACACGCAGGCGGTGGAGAAGACGACGATGCGCGAGCTGCGGAAGGTCTCCGCCACCATCCAGGGCACGCCCGCGTTCATCGCCCAGGTGAACGCGGGATTGCCCGCGGCGCCGAACTTGTGCCCCGCCATGAACACCACGTTCGGCGCGCGCGGTAGGCGCTCGAGCGCGGCTCGCTCAAGCAAGTCGCAGGCGATGCATTCGATGCCTTGCGCCTCCAGCTTCGCGCGCAGGCCCGCGTCGGAAAAGCGCGCCACGCCGATCACGCGCCGCTCCGGCGCCGCGCGCTTCGCCAGACGGGCGAGCGTCGGGCCCATCTTGCCGCCGACGCCGAGCACCAGGATGTCACCGGGCGCGCGCGCCAGGTCCGCGGCGAGCGCTGGCGTCGGCTGCGTCATGAACTCCTCGAGCGCGCTCTCGCTGTCGAAGTTAACCATCCGGTGAATTATAATCGGCCGTCATGCGCGCGCCCCGCATCCAGACCACCGTCGTCGGCTCGTACCCGGTCCCCGAATGGCTCGCCGCCGCGCCCTCCGAGCAGGCGCTGGTCGACGCGACACGCGTGGTGCTGCACACGCAGGAGCAGGCGGGCATCGACCTGGTGTGCGACGGCGAGCTTTACCGCTTCGACCTGAACCACCCCGAGACCAACGGCATGATCGAATACTTCGTGCGGCCGATGTCCGGGGTGCGCGGCGAGATCGGCTTCAGCGAGTGGCTCGATTACGCGAAGGGCTCCGGCATGCGCTTTCGCACGCGCCCGCCCGGCGTGGTGGTGGGGCCCATCGGTGCGGGCACGCTCAATCTGCCGATCCCCTGCGCGCGCGCCAAGCAGCTCGCCGCGCGGCCCTTCAAGTTCACGCTCACCGGTCCGCACATGCTCGCCAAGACCCTGCACGACCGGCACTACGGCAGCCCGGAGAAGCTCGCGCACGCCATCGCCGACGTGCTCGCGCAGCAGGTGAAGCGGCTCGACGCCGATGTGGTCCAGGTGGACGAGGCCAATCTCCCGGGGCATCCGGATGAGTGGAAGTGGGCCGCGGCATCGATCAACAAGGTTCTAAAGGCGGTGCCGAAGAAAGCGAAGGCTGCGGTGCACCTGTGCTTCGGCAACTACGGCGGGCAATCCATCCAGAAGGGCACCTGGGCGCAGCTGATGGATTACCTGAATGCCCTCGAGGTCGACCACGTCGTGATGGAGTGTGCGCATCGGCCGCCCGCAGAGCTCGCGGTATTCAAGGAGCTACGCAAGGACATCGGCTTCGGCCTGGGCGTCGTGGACATCAAGCGCACGGAAATCGAGTCGCCGGACGAGATCGCGCGCGCCATCGAGCGCGCGGAGAAGCTGCTCGGCCGCGGCCGCGTAAAGTACGTCCACCCCGACTGCGGCTTCTGGATGCTCAAGCGCAACATGGCGGACGGCAAGATCCGCGCGCTGGTGCGCGGGCGCGACCTCTACGAAGGCCGCTAGCGGAAGAGGGCCTTGCCCCAGGCCGCTTCCCAGTCGGCGCCGGTGACGTCGGTCTCGCGGCCGTCGGGTTCAAAGAAGCGGTTGGGAATCTGGAACATGGCGAGCATCAGTCCGCCCTGCGGGCCGGCCCAGGCCTCGTGGCGGCTGCCGGCGGGGCGCCAGACGAACTCGCCCGCCTTGCACTCGCCCTCCCCGCAGACGAGGCTCCCCTCCAGCACGTAGGTCTGCTCGATCAACACGTGCTCGTGGTCGGGCAGCTTCGCCCCGGGCGCGAACTTCATCAGTGCGGTCACGACGCCGCTATCGCGGTCCAGGAGCAGCGTCTTTTGCTGCACGCCCGCAAAGCGCGTGCTCTCCCAGGGGAGGCGCGCCACGTCGACGAAGCGCGAGGCGAGGGGTGGCAGTCCCGCGTGCGCCGCAGCCTTGGGTGTCATTCCGCTCATGGCCCTATCCTATAATGCCGCCGCCGATGTCCGTCAACCCGGTCAAGCGCAAGCTCGCCGCGATCCTCGCCGCGGACGCGGTGGGCTATAGCCGCATGATGGCCGCCGACGAGGAGGGGACGATGAAGATCCTCTCCGCCCATCGCTCGGTGATCGACGGCATCATCCAGTTTCACGAAGGCCGCATCATCAACACCGCCGGCGACAGCGTGCTCGCGGAGTTCGCGAGCCCGACGCAGGCCGTGCGCTGCGCGGTCGAGATCCAGGACGCGCTGAAGACCCGCAACGACAGCCTGCCCGAGGACCGGCAGATGCAATTCCGCATCGGCGTGAACCTCGGCGACGTCATGGTGAAAGGCGACGATTTGCTCGGCGACGGCGTGAACATCGCCGCGCGGCTGGAAGGTATCGCCGAGCCGGGCAACATCTACGTGTCCTCGAGCGTCTACGACCAGATCGCGGGCAAGCTCGACCTGGGCTTCGTCGACCTCGGCGAGCAGTCGCTGAAGAACATCGACCGGCCGATCCGCACCTACCGGGTCGAGCGCGAAGGCCGCCGCGTGAAGACGCCGCCGCGCAGAGCTGGGCGTGGCGCTGGCCTCTGGATCGGCGCTGCGTTCGCCGTCATCGCGGCAGGCGCCGCCGCTTGGTATGTCGGACAGCAATCGCAGGGACGCAAGGACGAGGATGCGAAGGCCAGGGCCGGCGCCGAAGCGGAGCTCGCCAAGGCGCGCGCGGATGCCGAGGAGGCGCGCAAGGCGGCCGCGGCCGCCACCACGTCGGCGGAGACGGCGAAGCGCGCCCTCGAAGATCAGCGCATCGCGGAAGTGCGCGCACGTGCTCAGGCCGAGCTCGCCGCGGCGCGCGCGGATGCCGAGGCGACGAGACGCAAGGCGGACGCCGAGCTTGCCTCGGCGATTGAGGCGCGCCGCGCCGCGGAAGCCGCCACCAAAGCGCGCGCGCCGGAAAAGTCCGCAACGCCGGCTGCACTTGCGAGCGCGCCAGCGGCCGCATCGGCGAGCGCCGCCAAGCCGCCCGCAACGCCCGCCCCGACCAGGTGGGT
>Ga0326726_10002116_pt1 | contig 18371 bp, 18 predicted proteins | sample MHFenrmetagenome_2_FD_207603 | JGI IMG/M metagenome (GOLD analysis project Ga0326726, IMG submission 207603) | Lab enriched peat soil microbial communities from Michigan Hollow, Ithaca, NY, United States - MHF15MN | ecosystem: Environmental > Terrestrial > Soil > Wetlands > Peat | place: USA... | reverse complement strand
CTCCCAAGGAGATCGTCGGCAAGAAGCGCTATTTCCAGGGCCGCATCTGGGTGGATGATCGCGATTTTCAGATCGTAAAAACTTACGGCAAGACCGTCCCCGACATTCGCAAGAAAAAAGGACAAGAGAACCTTTTCCCGAAGTTCACCACCTGGCGGGAGCAGATCGACGGCAAGTACTGGTTCCCCACCTATACGAAGGCAGATGACACTCTGCACTTCTCCAGCGGCGACGTCCGCATCCGCGAAATCGTGAAGTACAGCGACTACAAGCGTTTCGGATCGAATGTGAAGATCACGTACGAGGGCCAGGAAGTGCAGAAGGCGCCAGGCGACAAGGACAAGCCGCAACCGCCGCCGGACAAACCGAAGAACTGAAGCTATCAGCTCTCAGCCATCATCTTTCGGCTAAATCTGATTGCAGACGTACGAGGACTTGAATTCACTGACAGCTGAGAGCTGATAGCTAATAAAAGAGATACTTGCGCCACTTGTCGTCGGAACGGCCCATCAGGCGCATGATGTGGCGGCTGGTGTGCAAGTTGAAAGCGCGGGGCTCCCGCAGAAGTTGCATATCGGCTTCGGAGGGAAACTGATTGCCCTTCTGGCGATTGCAGGAATGGCAGCAGGCTACCAGGTTTTCCCAGGTGGAGGCTCCGCCTCGCGAGCGCGGCACGACGTGGTCGAGGGTCAACTCACTCGACGCCAGCACTTCGCCGCAATATTGGCAGGTGTTGCGGTCACGCAGCAGGATGTTCTTGCGTGAGAGCGCGCGAGTCTGGTGCGGAATGCGGCGGTACTCAAGCAGCCGAATCACCGAAGGCACACGGATCGCCAGGCGGGCTGCGTGCAGGAAGTGTCCATTTTCTTCCTCCGTCATGGCCACGCCCTTTAGCACCAGCACGATGGCCCGGCGCGCTGCACAAACATTGATGGGCTCGTAGGACGCGTTCAAAACCAGCACGGGCGCGTGCAAGGCGTGACCGTTGCTCTCGCGATGCACCGGCGGCAGAGGCGCGTGGCTCCGCATCATCGAGCCGTTCATCGAATTGTTCCACTTCCCCGACATACGTTTACTACCGGACAACAACTACCGGGCTAGGTCAGCCGCTGGGGCACTGTACCCGCTACGACCCTTCCCGCCGGTTTATCCCGTGGCCGCCAGGATCCGCTCGCCCTCAGCGAAGTCCCGCGGTAGATCTATGCCCTTCGCGTCGGCCTTCAGCGTGCGCGCCACTGTGGCGACATATATTTTAGATGCGCCCGCCCGTCGCAATACGCGAGCGCATTCCGAGACCGTAGTGCCGGTAGTGAAGACATCATCGACCAGCAGGATTTCGCGGCCGGCAATTTCCCCTGGGCTAGCCACGGCGAACGACCCACGGATGTTCTCGCGGCGCTGATGGCTCGTGAGTCCGGTCTGGGATTGGGTTTCTCGCCGCCGTTCCAGGACCCTGGGGTGCAGAACCAGCCGCCCGCTTGCCCCTTCCCGCTTGATGGCATCCTGCTTAATCGCAGCCCGGGCAATCAATTCGGACTGGTTGAATCCGCGCTGTCGCAGTTTCTGGGCGTGCAGAGGGACGGGAACAACCAGCACCGTACCCTGGATCCAGCAAGAATTCAGCCTGCTTAATGCTTCCGCCAGCATGCGACCCAGAACCGTGGCGGCCGGTTGAACCTGTTCGTACTTCAGCAGGTGGATGAGTTCGCGCAGCCCGCCATCGTAACTGCCGTAGGCCACCGCTTTGGCAAAGCACGGCCCCAGCCGTCGGCACAAACCACAAAGAGTTTCGCTGGCGTCACTACCGAGAGCATATGGACTGAAAACCCGCTCTCCGCACCTGGAGCAAACGCCCCCCGCAATGGGACGGATATCGGAGAGGCAGGGCCGGCAAACCGGCAGGCGGGAAATGTTTACCAGGGGGGTGCCGCAAAGACGACAATCGGAAGGAAAGAGAGTAGCGAAGAGACTTTCTGCAACACCGCTCAATGACGAGACCAGCATTGACAAGAGCGAACCGTCCCGAGTCAAGAGCTTGGTCCCGGTAGCCCGGATTGGGTCCTCGCTACTGCTGAAGACGAGCCTCCCGCGTTCGCCCGGTACGGCAAAGGACGCGCGGGCAAACCTATCTTAGTATAGCGGGCCGCAATGCCTCAAGCAACGCTCAGGCAGTTACACCTTGTGCCTTTTTGGTTTCCCGCCGCGGGAGTACCGGAATGAATGACGATTGATACGAACGCCTGTAACAATCGCCGCAGCGCACTGGACGAAGAAACATCAAGGGCAGCAGGAACTTCTCGGTGAGATTCTTTGGACGTGAGCGGTAACCGCGAAAACCGCCACAATCCCGACACTCAAACAGTTTGGGGGACATAACTGTAGACCTCGGGAGGCCAGAGGAATAACGCGGGACATCATACCAGAACTAGCCACCAGTGCGGCATCTGAAAAGGTACCCGGGGGTGGAAATCAGGGGCCCACCCTCCAGGGAGCACCGCTGAGGCACTTGTAAAAGGGGTGGTACGCATGTTAACGTGCGCCGTCTCATTTATCGCCTAAGAGCTTTATTATCTATGATCTTTATTATTCAAGACCCAACTGTTCCTGGCACTTCCGAGGATTCCCGATCATGAGTACGGACAACCCCATACCCGCCGGCGAAACCGAAAAAAAATTTAAACCCTATGTCCCCGAAGAGATGGAGATGCGCGAGTTCACTTGGCGCGCGATTCTGCTGGGACTGGCGCTGACCATCGTGCTGGGTGCGGCCAATGCCTATCTCGGCCTGCGCGCAGGTATCACGATCGCGGCAACTTATCCGGCGGCGGTCATTGCGATGGCCGCGATGCGAGCGTGGAAGGGTTCGCTGCTGGAAGAGAACATCGCCAGAACCGCAGGTTCGATCGGAGAAGGCATCGCAGCCGGAGCAATCTTTACAATTCCCGCGTTCCTGATTGCCAAGGCCTGGCCTTCGTTTAGCCCGGGTGACGCCTACTGGAAATCCACCGCTCTGATCATGGTCGGCAGCATCCTCGGAGTACTTTTCATTTCCTTGGTGCGAAGAGTAATGGTGGAAGATCCGGAATTGCCCTTCCCCGAATCGGTGGCGGCGTCGGAAATCCATAAGGCCGGACAGCGCGGAGCTCAAGCCGCGAAATATCTCTTCTGGAACATCGGCGTGGGCGGCGTGGTGTACATACTTGGAAAATTTGGGCTGTATGCCGCCGATCAGGATTTTCCCTTTGCCGTGGGAAATCTGGGTCACAGCCAGGTTCGACTTGGAACCCTGGAAAGCACCAAGGTGCTGGCAACCGGAGGAACCAGCGTGTTCGCCGCTCCCAGCGTGAGTCCCGCCTATCTTGGAGTGGGCTACATCATCGGACTCCGTCTGGCCTCAATCCAGTTCGCGGGCAGTGTCCTGGCGTGGGGTCTGCTGGTCCCCATGATGATCTATTTCCTGGGCCCCGGGCTCCAAAAATACATTCCCGCAGGCACGCCTCAGGATTGGGCAGATACGGCGGATGCAGTGTGGAGATATATTGTCCGGCCCATCGCGGTTGGCGGCATGCTCGTGGGCGCCGCGTACACGTTATTCAAGATGCGAAAGAGCTTGACCTCTGGATTCAGCAAGGCTCTTTCCGATATGCGACAGAGCGCTGATCAGCGGGCCAAGTTAGGCCGTACGGAGCGCTACATGAGTTTCAAGACAGTCCTTGGACTGATCGCACTGATGTTTGTCCTGATGTGTGTACTCTACGTCCAGATTTCCGGCTTGCTTTGGCCTGCGATTCTGGCGGCTGTCGTAATGCTGATTGTAGGTTTCTTCTTCGCCACCGTTTCCGGCAACCTGGTTGGATTTATCGGCTCCTCTAACAATCCCGTCTCCGGCTTGACCCTCTCGACCTTGTTGATCGCAGCGCTATTAATGGTGTCTCTGGGCGTTTCCGGAGGAAAGGGTGTGGCCATCGTCCTGGGTGTAGCCGCGGTGGTGTGTGTTTCTTCATCGGTCGCAGGTGAACTGCTGCAAGACTTCAAGGTTGGATACATTCTGGGCGGCACACCCCGAAACATACAGATCGCGGAGCTGATTGCCGTGGTCGTCGCCAGCCTGGTGATGTACTGGCCATTGATGCTGCTCCACCAGGGCAGTATCAACTCCGGTGGCGTCGGCTTTGGCGGACCGGATTTGCCGGCTCCGCAAGCGGGGCTCATGGCCACACTGGCGCAGGGGATCGTGGGCGGAGACATGCCTTGGGCCCTCGTGGGGGTCGGCATCGTGTTCGGGCTCGCCATGATCATGATGCAAGTGAAGAGCCCCATGCTGGTGGCGGTGGGTATGTACCTGCCGTTCGGCACGACTTTTGCGATTTTCGTCGGCGGTGTATTCCGATCTGTCGGAGACTGGGTGGCGGATCGTCGGGGCTATAATTCGGCGCAAAAGGCCCGGGTGGAAAATGCCGGCGTCCTGACAGCTTCCGGACTGATCGCCGGCGAAGCGGTGCTCGGATTGGTTTGGGCAGGATTGCAGTTTGTACCCCAATGGAAGTCCCCGAACCATCCGCCCCAACTTTTCAGCAACCCGTCTTATCTTGTGGGCGGCCTGATTGTGCTGGCTGGTCTCGCCGCCCTCCTCATTCGACTGCCGATTACGGCCGCGGGCGACCCCAACGAACCCGCACCTCCAACCGCCATGATGTAAGAATATCCGTGTGGCGCGGCCCCCCTCGCCGCGCGCCTTGGAAGAAATGTTGGCCTGCCTTTCCTTCGTGATCCTTGGTGCCCTTCGTGGTTTACTGTTTAGATGTCTGTCGCGGAAAATATTGCGGATGTACGCGAGCGGATCACCGCCGCGGCCCGCCGTGCCGGACGTGATCCCGGAGAAATCACATTGATGGCTGTGAGCAAGACCTTTGCTGTAGAGCACATTCGCGAGGCGTACGCAGATAGCCTTCGAGTTTTCGGCGAAAATCGGGTGCAGGAATTTATCGGGAAAGCCGCAGCGCTGCGGAATTTGCGAGATGCCGAATGGCATATGATCGGGCATCTGCAATCGAACAAAGCCGCGGCTGCGGCTGAATTGTTCACCGCCATCGATTCGCTCGATTCCCTAAGGCTGGCCGAGAAGCTGAATGCGTCCGCCGAAAAGCTGGGCAAAAAACTAGGAGTGCTGATCGAAATCAATGTGGGCGGCGAGACCGCAAAGAGCGGCCTGGCTCCGGACTCCGGCGACCTGGAAGATCTCCTGATGGCTGCTCCGGGACTCGATCATCTCGAACTTCGCGGGCTGATGACCATTCCTCCTTTCACCGAAGACGCACAGGAAGCGCGACCGTATTTTCGCCAGCTGCGCGCTCTGCGCGACCAGATCGCTGCGCAACGCCTGCCCGCGGTCCGCGTGGACGTGCTGTCGATGGGTATGTCGCATGATTTTGAAATTGCGATTGAAGAAGGTTCGACCTGCGTTCGTGTGGGCACAGCAATCTTCGGACCAAGGAAAGGGTCTTAGCCACGGAGGACACGGAGAAGCACGGAGGCTAGGGTCTCGGTTTTTATGTTCTCAATCGAAGACGGTCTGGCGGGAGTCACCTTCGCGGTCAAGCTCCATCCTCGCGCCCGGCAGAATGCCATCACCGGCGAACTGGGAGACGCACTGAAGCTCTCTCTTTCGGCTCCACCGGTTGAAGGCAAAGCTAACGCCGCCTGCATCGAATTTTTTGCAAATCTTTTGAAGGTGCCGCGTTCCTCCGTTACCATAGCGTCCGGCCTGAGCAGTCGCAGGAAAGTCATTCGAGTGAGTGGAATTTCAGCCGACGAAGTGCGAAAGCGATTAGGGGTTTAGACGTGAACCAACGTTTCGACACTTGGGAGTCCCGTTGAACATTTCTGAGCGCCTCAGCGAAATTCGCGCCGGTTTCGAGCGGCCGTTCTGGGTCGCCAACATTACCGAAATTTTCGAGCGTCTTTCCTACTACGGGGCATTCGCTTCTCTGGCGTTGTACCTGCAGGAGAAACTGAATTTCTCAACCCAGCAAACCGGAACACTGACTGGCATATTCGGAGGCATGGTTTGGTTTCTGGCCATCTTTGGCGGGGCCGCCGCCGACCGCATGGGGTTCCGTCGTGCACTTTCGATCGCATATCTCATCCTGGCTACCGCTTATTTTCTGATCGGGTCCATCGGCGCATCCTGGCTGGCCCCGGTGCGGAACTCCGTTCCGATCGGACTGTTTGTGGGTTTCATCCTGGTCCTTCCGGCGCTGGGCATCTCGCTGGTGAAACCTTGCGTGGTTGGGACCACCGCCCGCGCCTCCAAGGAGAACGTTCGTTCGATTGGCTATTCGATTTACTACACCATGGTCAACATTGGCGGCGCTGCCGGTCCCTATCTTGCTTCCTGGGCCCACCGCCACCTGGGTGTCGAGAATGTTTACCGGGTGGCTGCGCTCAGTGTCTTCGCGATGTTTTTTGTGGTCTTGTTTTTCTTCCGGGAACCGCGCCAGGCCGGTGACGCGCCACCACCCTCGATCGCCACCGTGGCGCGGAACTTCTGCGTTGTCGTGGGCAACTACCGGCTGGTTTTGCCGGTACTTGGAATTGCCCTGGTACTGCGCATTGTCTCGTTTTGGTACCCCGTCAACGTGCCTTGGTGGATTTGGGTCGTGCTTCTGCTTCTCGTGCTCGCCGGCATCAGCCGATTCATGTGGTTCCTGGTGCTATTCACTGGCTACTGGGTTGTGTTCTGGCAGCAGTACATCAGCCTGCCCGGCTACATCCACGGATATATCAATGCCAAGGCGGACGTCGAGTTCATTCTCGTGACCGACGGACTTACAGTGATCTGCCTGACGCTCTTGGTGAACCACCTGACCCGCAAGATTCCGGCGTTTCAAGCCATCATTCTCGGCACGCTGATAACGTCGGCTTCATGGCTGATCCTCGCCTTTAGACCGACGGTCTGGGGTGCGGTCCTCTCGCTGTTTGTTCTTGCCCTGGGCGAGATCATCCAATCACCGCGCTATTACGAATACATCTCGCGCCTTGCGCCACCCGGCCAGCAGGGAACATACATGGGTTTCGCGTTTCTGCCCATCGGAATCGGCTCGTTGATTGGAGGCTGGTTTGGAGGAACCATGGCTCACCACTTCGGCGAGATCGCACACCAACCGGCACGCATGTGGTGGACCGTGACCGCTGTAGGTATGGCCACCGCGGCGCTGCTCTGGATTTACGACAAGAGCATACGGCCGGCGACCGCAGCCGCGGTGAAGTAGATGGCCAGGAGAAAGGTGACCCCGGCATCGGTGGCCGACGAGATCCGCCGGGCCTTGAAGGCCGGCGGTTCTTTTGAACGTTCAAGCAGCGTGCAGCGGTTTTTCAAGGAAGAAGTCCAGTCGCACGGCTGGCGTACGGCTGAACTGCGGCGTGCAGCGCTTGGTTGGCGGCGTGAAATCCTGCAGCATTCCGATTTGAAATTCCTGTTTCAGGTGGCTGACCGTCTGTTCGCCGGGAAGGTCAACGAGGACAAGAATGTAGCCGTGTTCCTCGTGGAAAATATCACCGCCCGATTCGGCGATGAAGAGTTCAGACTGCTCGAGTCCTGGCTGCCGCGGATCAGCAACTGGTCTGACCACGACGCGCTAGTGCATTACCTGATTGCACCCATGATGGTGGCGAAACCGGCGCGGGCGAACAGGATTTTCCGCTGGGCGAAGTCGCAGAATCGCTGGTTTCGCCGGGCCGCCTGCGTAGCTTTGATCCAAGGCACGCGCCGGAGAATGTTCTTTTCTGAAATCATTCGCCTGTCCGGAGCGCTTCTGTCTGATGAAGATGACATGGTGCAGAAGGGCCTGGGGTGGCTGCTTCGAGAAACTGCCAAGGCGGACGCGCCACGAGCCGTACCTTACCTGATGAGTATTCGTAAGAGCGCACCCCGCCTGGTGCTTCGAACTGCGTGCGAAACCCTTCCCGGCGCAACCCGGAGAGTAATTCTCGGAACCGCTTGATCCAGAATGAATGAGGACGGCATCCAACCGTCCTCGGATTCGCTCAAATCGCTTCCGTTGTTTAGAATGGTTGTTTGCCCATGGATATTCCTGCCATACAGGCCGCGTTGCGCGAGCGGAACATTGATGCCTGGCTTTTCTACGATCACCATCATCGCGACCCGATCGCTTACCGCGTGCTGGGTTTGCCTGCCGGTCAAATGGTCACCCGGCGCTGGTTCTACCTGATTCCGGCCAGCGGCGATCCGGTGAAACTGGTCCACAAAATTGAACCCGGTCATCTCGACTCGCTCCCCGGCAGCAAGCGCCAGTATTCGGGCTGGCAGGAATTGTTCGATCAAATAAAGGTCTTGCTCGCCAATCATCGCGATATCGCGATGCAGTACTCGCCGAACAATCTGGTATTCACAATTTCGCTGGTGGACGCGGGCACCGTCGATCTGATCCGCGGACTGGGCAAGAACGTGGTCAGCTCCTGCGACTTGGTGGCGCAGTTCGAAGCGACTCTGACGGAGGAGCAGATCAAGTCTCACTTTGCCGCGCGCGATGCGATTGACGCCATCACTGCAGCGGCTTTCCAGGAAATCGGACGGCGGGTGCGCAATGGCGGGACCCACGAATACGAAATGCAGCAGTGGTTCCTGGAGGCCTTCAGGCGAGAGAACCTCGTCGCCGACGATCCTCCGCTGGTGGCAGTCAATGCGAATAGCGGCGATCCGCATTACGCGCTGCGTCTGGAGACTTCAAAACCCATTCGCCAAGGTGACTTTGTGCTGCTCGATGTCTGGGCCAAAAAGAACACGCCCGGGGCCGTATACTACGACATTACCTGGACCGGTTTTGTAGGCAAATCTCCATCTGATCGCATGCGGGAAATATTCAGTATCGTCCGCCAGGCGCGCGATCTGGGAGTAAAAACGGTGGTCGAAGGCGTGAGCGCGGGCAAAGCCCTCGCCGGATGGGAAGTTGATCACGCAGTGCGGGGCTACATTCGGAACGCAGGATTCGAGCAGTATTTCATTCATCGCACCGGGCACTCGATCGGGACCGAAGTTCATGCCAACGGCGCTAACATGGATGACCTGGAAATTCATGATGAGCGCCGCATTCTGCCCAACTCATGCTTTTCGATCGAGCCCGGCATCTATTTGCCGGAATTCGGGGTGCGCAGCGAAGTAAACATGCTGATCAGGCCCAGTGCAGCCGAGGTAACAGGTAAAATCCAAAGTGAACTCGTAATCATCTGAATGGCAAATTCATCTAGAACCACTCCTACAGAAGCGCAGAAGGCAACGACAGCGGGCTCGCCCGGTATGTCAGTCATCGCTCCGGCTGTTGCCTGGTTCATTCCGGGGGCGGGACATCTGATCCAGAAGCGCTGGGTGCGCGGACTGCTGATCATGGCCTCGATCACGACTATGTTCGTGCTCGGCCTGCTGATGCAGGGACGCGTCTACCGGCCCAATGGCGGCGATATTCTGGATATGCTCGGGTTCGTCGGCGACGTAGGGGCGGGCGGCCTCTACATCGTGACCCGCATGCAGGGCTGGGGGTACGGCGCAATTGCTCACGCTACCGCCGATTACGGCACCAAGTTTCTGATCGTCGCCGGACTGCTGAATTTTATCTGCGCGGCCGACGCCTACCACATTGCCATCGGAAAAAAGCCGTGATTGGAAAAATAGAATGACCCTGGAACTCTCCCATTTCACCGCCGCCGTGCTGTTCTCGGTCTTTGCCTCGGTAGTTTTCGGAATCACCCAGCGAAACACCGCCCGCGAACAGATCCGCTACGGCTTATATTGCTTCGTCCTGTTCGTCGGCGGAGTGTTTCTCGCGGGATGGATCATGTGGCTGCTGCGGCACTAGAGCAGGCGTCGAACCTCAGACTTCGGGCGTTGGACCTCGGACTTCGTGCTCCTTAGCTAAAAGTCAGGTCGCCAGAAAAACGAACCTCTTGAAGCATGGGTTCGTGGGACTCGCCGCGGTCGGTCAGAGGAAGCAGTCAACGGATAAGGTCCGAGGTCTGAGGTCCGACGCCCGCTCCTACCCTTCCCACACGAACGCATCGAACACGCGCTTGATGTCAAATCCCAGGCGTTGATAGAGCGTTACCGCGCGTGCATTTGCCTCCGTCACCGTGAGCGACAGTGTGGAGAAGTTTCGCTGGCGCAGGTTTCCGGCGGTGGCTGCGATCAATAACTCTCCCAAGCCGTGCGAGCGATAATCCGGTAGCACACACACCTGGGTGACGTGTCCGACGTCCTGGCGCACCCGAGAGCAGAGAATGAGTCCAACCAGGCTACGCGCCCGCTTGTGCACCGCGACAAACGATCCCTCCGGATCAAAGGTGCCGCAGCCTGGAAAACGCACAATGTTGTTCAGGAAGCGCAGCGACCCGCTCAGGGTACGATATTGATCATTGATTTCGGAGTCCACATGGCCGCGGTAGGCGCTGGTGATCAAGGCCGCGGCCGGCTGGTAGTCATGTTCCGCCCAGCGCCTGATCTCGATTTCAGGGTCCAGCGGCGGTAACGGCTTGGGCGTGCCATCCAGGGGAAAGACCATGAAAAGTCGCGGGTGCCGCTGAAAGCCCTGCTCGACAAAGGAGCGGGCCACCACGCCGGCCTCGTGCACCAGCAATTGCGCTTCGACCCGATGGATCCCCGGCGACTGTTGCAGGGTCTCAATCACATGCAGGAGCAGTCGCGATTCCACGTCGTGCGGATCGGACAGGCGTCCACTACTGGCAACGAAAAGGTCGCCAATTACTCCCTTACTGCCTTCGTAAACAAAAAAAGCGTAGCCCACGATGCGGCCGTGCTCGACGGCAGCATAACCGGGCAGGATTTTGGCATCCACGTAGCGCAGGATCATTTCCGCTGAACCGCTGTAGTCCCAGGAGAGCAGGCGGGCCCATTCCCGGACTTCGTCCTCCAGCAGTGGACGCAGATCGACAGAGGAAAAATGTCTGAGGTCGAGAATCTCCACCTGGAGGCTCCTGGAGGGTTCGGGCTTGCTAAGCGCGCTCATGGCGGGCTGCGAACAGCGAGTGTAGTGCTTCGTCCGGCAGCTACGCAAACAGGGGGACAAGAATGGGCAACAGGGCTTAGCACTTCACGGTCGGGATTTGGCAATTGGCAATTGGCACTTAGCTACGACCTGGCAGCCACGCCGCCGAACATGCGGCTGAGGGTACCGATGCTGAGTCAAGTGCCAGTCGCGATTTGCCAAGTGCCAAGTGCTAATTGCTGCTTTTTCCCACCCAGTAATAGTCCATGCCCTGCGCCGCCAAGCTGCCCAGATAGGTTACGCGCCGCCCGGGAGTCCACTTAGCGATGTTTTTCTGCCACGCGGCTGGAGTGATCAATAGATGTTCGCCGGCGGGAACTTCTCCGGCTTCATAACGCGAAATCTTCTGATTGCGGTAGAAATGGAGACCATATTCGGTCTCGCGTGACAGCCGCAGAATCGCCAGGGGTAGTGACCGGTTGTCCACGTGGCTGATTTCCTGAGCAAGTGGGCGCGCCGAGAGAGTGACATCCAGGGCAGGAGCTCCCAGCCGCAAGACCGCCGCTACCGCCAACACTACGGGAACCAAAGTGACGAAGCGCAACAGGCGAAGGCCCGGCGGGCGACGCAAAGTGAGCGCGATTCCAATCGCCAGCACCAGCGCAAGCCCGGTTGAGATCGCAGCCGCACGGCCCCATGGCAGACGGTGTTGAAACACGATGTACTGCATCATCAGCGCCGCCACTACCGGCAGCGCTGCGGCCAGGGAATGAAGGACGATCAGCACCAGGCTCGGGGGATCATCGTTGATCGCATGGCGGCGAACATATTCTGCCAGCAACAGCGTGCCTGCCGGGAGGGTCGGAACAATGTAGCCCGGCAATTTGGATACGGAAAAAGAAAAGAATACGACTGGAATAATCAGCCAGATGACGAGAAACGCCAGCAGGGCATCGTCCGACTGGAACAGCTCTCTCTTTTCCGTCCACCAGGCACGAACCGTCTCCACTGCGGCCGCGGTGACAAACATGGTCCAGGGCACTAGTCCGAGCAGGGCGACGGGCAGGTAATACCAGAAGGGCTGGGTGTGGTGATAAAGGTCCTTTCCAAATCGTGCCAGGTTGTGTTCCAAAATAAACACCCGAAAGAACTCCGGGTTCCTCAACTGCACCGCGACGTACCACGGAAAAGCCGTCACCACAAAGAGCACGATGCCCGGCACCCAGCACGTCCTCGCCATGAGGCGGTAGTCGCCCTTGGCAGTGGCAAAAATCATTACGATTACCGCCGCCAGAAATGGAGCTACCGGTCCTTTGGCCAGCATCGCCAGCCCGAGGAAGATGTAGGACAGGGCGAGGTAACGCTTGCTGGCACTTTCGTACCAGGCATACCAGGCCAGCATGGCAACAGTGAAAGTGGCGGCCAGCGGCATGTCGGTAGAGGCCGCGCGCGCAAAGCCGATGACGCCACTGGCGGACGCCGCCATGAGCGCGCCATCCAGCTGAAAGCCCGGGCGAAATCGTCGCAGGAAAAGATACACAGCAACCACCATCAGCGTGGCATCCAGCGCGGAAGAGAAACGAGCAGCCCAGTCGCTGACGCCGAAAACGCTGTAGGCCAGCATGGTTTGCCAGTAGTAGAGGGCCGGTTTCTCGAGCCAGGGTTTGCCGCCCAGCGTGGGCGTGATCCAGTCGTGACGGGCAAGCATCTCGCGCGCCACCTGAGCGTAACGAGGCTCATCGGCTCCGAGCAGCCCGAAGTATGCCAGGCCGAAGAAAAACAGGAAGCCGCAGAAGCCAGCGAGCAGGAGCCAATCCATGAACAACCGTTGCCCCAAGACCGAAGTGGCAGTATGCGATGCCGGGTTGGCGGGCGTTGAAGTCACGAATCTGAAATCTGAAATCTACAATCTGAAATCCAGAGTGAGATTTATTGTGTGGAGGCGCGGAGCTGCAATTCAGCGAGAATTCGCGCGGTCGCGGCTGACAGAGGTCCATCGAGGGCGCAACCGCTGGCGCACTCGTGTCCGCCACCGCCAAGCCGTTCAGCAATGGTGGCCACGTTCACCTTACCCTTACTGCGCAAACTTATGCGGAAGCGGCCGTCGGGGAGCTCGCGGAAAAACAACGCCACTTCCACACCCTGCATGGAGAGCGCGTAGTTCACCAGGCCCTCGCAGTCCTCTTCCTTCGCATGACAGCGGTGCATCTGTTCCTGGGTCACTGAAATCCACGCCAGCGGCCCGTCCCGGTGCAGGTTGGAGAGGGCTGCGCCCAGCAGTCGCATCTTGGCAGTGGAGTGTCCAAAATAAATATTGCGGGCGCAATGGGCCGGATCAGCCCCCGCCAGCACCAACTCCCGTGCCAGTGCAAAGGTGTGTTCGTTCGTGCCCTCGAACATAAACGACCCGGTATCGGTGAGGACGGCAGTGTAAAGACAGGTCGCGATCTCGGGAGAAATCTTCACCCCGGCTTCGCGAGCCAGACGATAGACCATTTCGGCCGTGGCCACAGCTTTGGGATCAATCCAGTTCACATGGGCAAACGGGCGGCCGCTCTGGTGGTGATCGATGTTGATCAGAAACTTGTTCTCCAATCCGTGCAGGCGGGTGCGCTGGATGCTGTCACACTCCAGGATGATGGCGGCCTCGTAGTCGCCGTTCACGTTCTCCGACTGGACAACCTCGCGAGCATGTGGAAGCGGCTGGTAAATGCGGGGCACACCGTCGCGCAGGACGACGTCGGCTTCCTTGCCCATCGCCAGCAGAATCTGACGGCAGGCCAGCGCCGAACCGATGGCGTCGCCGTCGGGCCGCGCGTGCGAGGTGAGCACAAACCGGCTGCGCTGCTCGATGTGCTTGAGAACTTCCTTCAGCATAAAAACAGTCGTTGGTCGACTCTATTTCTTCCTCTTCTTCGTTCGGCCCAGCAGTTCGTCGATTCTGGCGCCGTACTTGTCGGAGCGGTCGAGATGAAAATAGAGTTCCGGGGGGCGGCGAAGGCGCAAGTTTTCCGCCACCTCGCGACGGATGAATCCGACCGCCGAGGTCAAACCCTCCAAAGAACGGTCAGCTTCTTCGTCATCCCCTTCGAGCGTGACGTACACCTGCGCCGAGCGCGAATCCTCCGCCAATACCACGCTGGTGACCGCGACCAAACCGATGCGCGGATCGCCTAACTCGCCCTCCACGATGGTCTCGATTTCCTCTCGCAGGGCCTCTCCCAGGCGCTCCCGATGGTATTTGGCGCCACGCTTCTCCACATCCACCTCTTGAGTAAAACGAATGAGAATATCAGAAAAACCGTCCCAGCGGGACGGCCTAACGTAGCGCCGGCGCCCCGCCGGCTGTCGAGGCGGCGTCTCGCCGCCTCAGGAGGCTGAGGTACAAATAATTCTAACTTTATTCGAAGCGGATGGCTTCGCTGCAGCGGCGGGCGGGACGCCCGCCGGACAGCCAGCGGATGCCGGCACTACTAGGAGCTAGATATATTCCACGAAGGAATCCGCAACGTCCGCGCCGCCGTTATTAGCGATGCGAGTCGCCTGGCGTTCTACGTTCTTCATCAGACCGTCAAGATAATCGCGGGAATCTGAAACGCTGACCACACCCAAGGTGGCCCGGTTCCACAATCCGCTGGGATCTAGCTCTGCCACGGCCACGTTAAAGCGCGCACGCAGCCGGTCTTTGAGGCTGCGAACCACCTGCCGCTTGTCTTTGAGAGACTGGGCCGCTTCGATATGCAATTCGAGGGTGAGAAAAGCGATCATGCAGTCGTCAGTCGTCGGTCGTCAGCCTTCAGGGTTTGCTGACGACCGAAGACCGACGACTGACGACTGCTTTCAAGCTATGGCTTCCGCCGCGACTTTCTCGGTCACGAAGGCTTCGATCACGTCGCCAACCTTGATGTCACCGTAGTTGGAGATCGAGATGCCACACTCCATGCCGTTGCGCACCTCGCTGGCGTCGTCCTTGAAGCGGCGCAACGAGCCAACTTTACCGGTGAACACGACGTTGTTGTCGCGCAGCAGGCGCACTTCAGAGTCGCGCTTGATGAGGCCATCGGTCACCGAACATCCGGCAATGGTGCCCACCTTGGGGATGCGGAAGGTTTCCTTGACCAGCGCGCGGCCCTGATAGGTTTCCTTGATGGTGGGCTCGAGCAGGCCGGTCATGGCACGCTTGATCTCGTCCTGCAGTTCGTAAATTATCGAGTGCAAGCGGATGTCCACCTTCTCCTGCTCCGCCAACTCTTGCGCCTTGCGCTCCGGACGCACGTTGAATCCGATGATGATGGCGTTCGAAGCCGAGGCCAACAGCACATCGGATTCGGTGATGGCGCCCACACCCGAGCGCAGGACCTTTAGTCGAACTTTATCGTTCGACAGCTTGGTGAGCAGGTCAGTCAGAACTTCCACCGAACCCCCGACGTCAGCCTTGAGAATGATATTCAGTTCCTTGGTGCCGGCGGTCTTCAGTTGCTCCGCCAGTCCTTCAAGCGAAACGCGGGAACTCTTGGCCAAAGTGGCTTCGCGAGCTTTCTGTTCGCGGTACTCAGACACGCCGCGTGCCTTGTCGCGATCTGCCACCACCACGAACTGGTCACCCGCCTGCGGCAAGCCTTCCATGCCGAGGATTTCAACCGGGGTGGAAGGCGGCGCAGTTTCAAGCTGGTTGCCGCGATCGTCAAACATGGCGCGCACCTTGCCGTACACATTGCCTACGACGAAGTTGTCGCCGGTGCGCAAGGTGCCATTCTGGACCAACAGCGTGGCTACGGGTCCACGCCCGCGATCCAGCTTGGCCTCGAGGACCACGCCGGTTGCCGGACGATCGGGGGTCGCCTTCAATTCCTGCAGGTCGGCCACCAGGCAGATCATTTCCATCAGCAGGTTCAGGTTGGTTTTCTGCTTGGCGGAGACATCCACGAAGACCGTGGTCCCGCCCCAATCTTCCGGCATCAGACCGCGGTCGGCCAACTGCTTCTTTACGCGGTCGGGTAAAGCATCGGGCTTGTCGATCTTGTTGACCGCGACAATGATGGGCACTTCCGCGGCGTGAGCGTGGTCGATGGCCTCGAGCGTCTGCGGCATCACGCCGTCATCGGCGGCCACCACCAGTACAACGATGTCAGTGGCTTTGGCTCCGCGCGCCCGCATGCGGGTAAAGGCTTCGTGGCCAGGGGTGTCGAGGAATACGATCTGCCGGCCGTACGCCGGCGACTCCTTGTCGAGGATCGTTACCTTGTAAGCACCAATATGCTGGGTGATGCCACCGGCTTCGCCTCCAGCCACGTTGGTCAGGCGGATGGAATCGAGCAGCGTGGTCTTGCCGTGGTCCACGTGGCCCATGATGGTGACTACTGGCGGACGCGTGACGCCCTCCGTGGGCACGCCTTCCTCGCCCGTGGCGGCTTCAGCAACATCCTTGGCGGCCTGTTCTTCGAAGGTGATGACGTTGGTGTCCGCCCCGAAGAAGCGCGCCATCTCACTGGCCAGTTCGGTGTCGAGCGTCTGATTGATGGTGGCGAACACGCCGCGGAGCAGCAGGCGCGCGATCAGGTCCTTGGCACGAAGTCCAAGCTTTTCCGCCAGATCTTTTACGCTGATGCCCTCGGTGATGGTGATGCTGCGCGTGATCGGCTGGGGCTCGTTGGATAGCGACAGCCGCGGCGGCGGCGTGTAGCCCTTCATCGGGCCTTCCTTCACACCGCGCGGCACATAGCGCTGCCCCGGACGGCGTGACGGTGCACCCGGCCGGCTGCCCGGCCTGGGTGTCGGCCCCCCGGACGGCACCGCTCCCGGCCCGACTCCCAGCGGCCTGGATCCCGTGGGTGACTGCCGTGTGGGATGCATGGGCCGGCGTTCGCCCGGACGCAGCGCCGGACGATTGGCGGGGGCGCCCGGTCGCGGGCGTTGGAAAATCGGCTGTCCTGGCACCGGACGTCCTGGCGCCGGACGCATGGTAGCTCCCGTGGGCACTCCCGAAGCGCCTGCAGGCGCGGCTGGCCGCAAGGGCGCCTTATACACCGGACGCGGCCCGGTCTGCGGGACGATCATTCGCGGCGGCGGCGCTGCCGGCGGCGGTGGTGCGCTCGGGGCGGCTGGTCGGGCAGCCATGGTTGGTGGCGGTGCCGGAGGCGCTGGGGGCCGAGCCGTCGTCGTCACCGTGGGCGCTGGACTGCTGGCCGAAACTGGCGCCGCCGCCGGTGCAACGGCCGGTCGCGGAGCGGCCGGAGTCGCGGGAGCAGCCGATTGCGGCGGAGCTGACGCTGGAGCAGTAAAGCTTGGCCGCGGTGTCGAAGTCGGCACTACAAGCTTAGGCGGAGCGGCCGGCGGAGGAGCAGGCGCCTTAGGGGCGGGAATCGCCGCCGGAGGCGCGGCCGAAACCGCAGGCTTGACGGGCGGCGGTGCAACTGCCGGCGGAGCCTCCGCCGTCGAAGACGGCTGTTGCTTGCTGATGATGGCTTTTAAAGCGTCGCCGGGCTTGGAAATATGGGAAAGGTCAATCTTGGTCTTGATTTCATCAGCGTCGGCGCGAGTCGGCCGGGAAGACCGGCTGGAGGTCTGTGCCGAGCTGGCAGCGCGGAGGCGGGCACGGACTTTTTCCGCTTCATGGTCTTCAAGAGAACTGGAATGGCTCTTCTTCTCGGTGACTCCAATTTCCGGAAGCACATCGAGAATAGACTTACTTTTGACTTCCAGCTCCCTTGCCAGATCGTTGATTCGAATCTTGCTCATCCGCCCTTTCGTCCTCCGGACTGTTCCGCTAAGTCTTCATATCAACCTCACGGCGTCAGTTTTCAGTTTCGCGCGGCCACTTACGTCAGCGCGAGAGAATCGCACTTACTGCTTCTCCTCGGAAGGAGCAGACTCCTCCGTGGATTCAGCAGTTTCTTTCTGCCCACTATTTTCGTCGACGGTGGCGTCCGCCGCCTCAGCGGCCTGAAGGGCTGGATCCGGCGCCGCTTCTACTTCGGCGGTGATGTCATCAGAGCTCGCGGCTGACTCGTCCGCCACAGGCTCCGCGCTCACTTCACCTTCCGCTGCCGGCGCGCCCGCTTCCCCTGCTTCCAGGCTGGAGAAATAATTATTGACCGCCAGGCTGATTTTTTCCACCGTCTTGGGACCGATACCCTCGATGGCCTCAAGTTGCTCAGGGGTCATGTCCGCCAGGGCCTCTACCGTGGTCACACCGGCCGCACTCAACTTCTCCACCAGACCTTCGCCCAGGCCGGGCACATTCTCCAGAGGAGTGGAAGCGGTGCCCACCAGCGCGGACATCTGCAGTTCCACTTCCTGCCGCTTCTCTTCCTCGCTCTTGATGTCAATCTTCCAGCCCAGCAGCTTCGCCGCCAG
>Ga0326726_10002115_pt1 | contig 18381 bp, 2 predicted proteins | sample MHFenrmetagenome_2_FD_207603 | JGI IMG/M metagenome (GOLD analysis project Ga0326726, IMG submission 207603) | Lab enriched peat soil microbial communities from Michigan Hollow, Ithaca, NY, United States - MHF15MN | ecosystem: Environmental > Terrestrial > Soil > Wetlands > Peat | place: USA... | reverse complement strand
CACAGACAACGGCAATGGAACAGGCACATTCAATTGGACGCCCGATTTCACTCAATCCGGCGTGCACAACGTGCGCTTCATCGCCTCCGACGGGTCCTTGACTGACACCGAGGTTGTTGCGATTACCGTCAACAACGTCAATCGCCCGCCGGTGCTCGCCGCCATCAGTCCCAAGAGCGTGAATGAGGGAGTGCTTCTGACCTTCGGCACGAGCGCGAGCGATCCGGACGCGACTCCGTTGACCTTGGTCGCGCTGAACTCGCCCGCTGGCGCAACGTTCACGGATAACGGCAACGGCACCGGAACATTCAATTTCACGCCGACGTTCTTCCAGTCCGGCGCCTACAATGTGACCTTCATCGTCTCGGACGGTTCGCTGGCTGACTCAGAGATTGTCACAATCACGGTCAACAATGTGAACCGCGCACCGGTCCTGGCAGCGATCGGACCGAAGAGCGTGAATGAAGGTGTGAATCTGAGCTTTGGCACTTCGGCCTCAGATGCGGATTCCACAATTCCGACTCTGGTCGCGCAGAACACGCCCTCCGGCGCCACGTTCACGGACAACGGGAATGGAACCGGCAGCTTCAGCTTCACGCCGACCTTCTTCCAGTCCGGTGTCTACAATGTGCGCTTCATCGCCTCGGATGGATCGCTGACCGACACCGAGATCGTTGCCATCACGGTTAACAATGTGAACCGCGCCCCGGTGCTGGCGTCGATTGGACCGAAGTCAGTCAACGAGAACGTGAATCTCAACTTCGGTGTCTCCGCAACTGATGCCGACTCGACCATTCCGACGCTGGTTGCCCAAAACGCCCCGGCTGGCGCCACCTTTACGGACAATGGCAACGGCTCCGGAACGTTCAACTTCACTCCGACCTTCGCGCAGTCTGGCGTCTACAATGTCAGCTTCATCGCGTCCGATGGCTCTCTGGCCGACACCGAGATCGTCGTGATCACGGTCAACAATGTGAACCGCCCGCCGGTGCTGGCGGCCATCGGTCCCAAGAGCGTCAACGAAGGGCAGTCGCTCAACTTCGGCGTCTCGGGCAGCGATCCAGACGCCACCCCGCTGACGCTGGTGGCTCAGGGCACCCCAGCCAATGCCACCTTCACAGACAATGGAAATGGCACAGGGACGTTTGTCTTCAATCCTGATTACACCCAGTCGGGTATCTACAACGTCCGCTTCATCGTCTCGGATGGAAGTCTCGCCGACTCGGAGATTGTTGCCGTTACCGTTGTTGACGTGAATCGCCCGCCCGTGCTCGCTGCGATCGGACCGAAGTCGGTCAATGAGGGGCAGAATCTTAACTTCAACATCTCGGCCACCGATCCCGAATTGACGATCCCGACTCTGACCGCGCAAAGCGTCCCCACGAATGCCACGTTCACAGACCACGGCAACGGGACCGGCACCTTCAATTTCAATCCGAGTTACATCCAGTCGGGTGTCTACAACGTGCTCTTTATCGCCTCGGATGGACTCTTCGCCGATTCCGAACTGGTGGCAATCACAGTTAACCAGGTCAATCTCCCTCCGGTTCTTGCCGCGATCGGTCCACGCTCGGTGACCGAAGGGCAGGTACTGAACTTCGCGACCTCCGCGACCGACCCCGATGCCACCATCCCGGCGCTCACCGCTGAGAATGTTCCGTCGAATGCGACTTACGTGGACAATGGCAATGGGACTGGATCGTTTAGCTTCTCTCCGAGCTACGTGCAGTCGGGAGCCTACAACGTTCGCTTCATCGCCTCCGATGGATCACTCGCGGACACCGAGTTGGTGACGATCACCGTCAACGAGGCGGGCAACCAGTCGCCGATTCTCGATTCGATTCGCGCCCGCAGCGTCACCGAAGGGCAGACACTGGTCTTCCGCGGGCATGCCACCGATCCCGAAGGCGCGGCGCTGACTCTGTTCACCAGCATCCTGCCTTCGAACGCAGTGTTTGTCGATTCGGGGAATGGCGCCGGCTCGTTCACGTTCTCTCCGAACTTCACGCAGTCCGGTACCTACTTCGTCACGTTCGCCGCCCAAGATCCGATCGGCGCGGTTGACAATGAACTCGTGCGCATCACCGTCATCGATGCCGGCAACCAAGCGCCGGTCCTGGCGGCCATCGGCCCGCGGTCGGTTCAAGAAAATGCGACTCTGACTTTCAACACGTCCGCAACCGACCCCGATGGCACCACGCCCACATTGAGTGCGGTCAACCTGCCCGCCCATGCCACATTCACCAACAATGGCAACGGAACCGGCACATTCCAATTCAACGCCGCCTTTGGACAAGCCGGCGTCTACAACGTCACGTTTATCGCTTCGGACGGAGCGCTGGCAGATTCCGAGATTGTTGCCATCACCGTCGGCAATGTGAACGAAGCGCCGATCCTCGCGGCCATTGGGCCGAAGAGCGTCAGTGAGGGAGTCCTACTCAGCTTCGGCGTGAGCGCCACCGATCCCGATGGCACCACGCCGGCGTTGTTGGCTCAAAATACTCCGTCGGGCGCGACCTTCACCGACAACGGCAACGGCACGGGGTCCTTCAGCTTCACCCCGACCTTCTCGCAGTCCGGCGTCTTCAACGTCCGCTTTATCGCTACCGATGGTGCGCTGTCTGACACCGAAATCGTCGCGATCACGGTCAACAACGTGAACCGCGCCCCAGTTCTTGCGGCCATCGGTCCCAAGAGCGTCAACGAGGGTGTGCTCCTCAGCTTTGGCACCAGCGCGAGCGACCCCGACAGCACGACGCTGACAATGACGGCGCTGAACCGGCCCGCCGGCGCGACCTACACCGACAACGGCAACGGTACCGCCACATTCAGCTTTACGCCGACGTTTGCGCAGTCCGGTGTCTATAGCGTGACATTTATCGCCAGCGATGGTTCGCTGGCCGACACCGAAATCGTTGCGATCACGGTCAACAACGTCAATCAGGCTCCAGTTCTCGCAGCTATCGGTCCCAAGAGCGTCAACGAGGGAGTGCTCCTCACCTTCGGCACCAGTGCCACGGATCCCGATGGCACGACGCCGACGATGACGGCGCAGAACACACCAGCCGGCGCGGCTTACACCGACAACGGAAACGGCACTGCGACCTTCAGCTTCACGCCGACCTTCGCGCAGTCCGGCGTCTACAACGTGCGCTTCATCGCGTCGGACGGCACTTTGGCCGACACCGAGATCGTCGCGATCACGGTCAACAATGTCAATCAGGCTCCCGTCCTCGCGGCCATCGGGCCGAAGAGCGTGAATGAGGGAGTGCTCCTGACCTTCGGGACATCGGCCACCGATCCGGATGGCACGACGCCGGCGATGACGGCGCAGAACTCACCGGCGGGCGCCACATATTCCGACAACGGGAACGGTACCGGCACATTCAGCTTCACTCCGACCTTCTCGCAATCCGGCGTCTACAACGTTCGTTTCATTGCCAGCGATGGCTCTCTGGCCGACACCGAAATCGTTGCGATTACTGTCGGCAATGTCAATCAAGCTCCGGTTCTCGCGGCCATCGGCCCCAAGAGCGTGAATGAGGGAGTGCTGCTTACCTTCGGCACATCCGCCAGCGATCCTGATGGCACGACGCCGACTCTGACCACAGTCAACCGGCCAGCCGGCGCAACCTACACCGATAACGGCAATGGCACCGGGACCTTCAGCTTCACGCCGACGTTTGCCCAGTCCGGTGTCTACAGCGTCACCTTCATCGCCAGCGACGGAGCACTTGCCGATTCCGAGATCGTCGCGATCACAGTCAATAATGTCAATCAAGCGCCGGTGCTGGCAGTCATCGGCCCGAAGAGTGTGAATGAAGGTGTGCTTCTGACCTTTGGTACTTCCGCGAGTGATCCCGATGGCACGACGCCGGCCATGACAGCACAGAACACGCCGGCCGGTTCGACCTATACCGACAATGGGAACGGCACCGGGACGTTCAGTTTCACCCCGACCTTTGCGCAATCGGGTGTCTACAACGTTCGCTTCATCGCCAGCGATGGCGCATTGGCCGACACGGAAATCGTCGCGATCACGGTCAACAATGTCAATCAGCCTCCGGTCCTGGCCGCCATCGGCCCCAAGTTCGTCGCCGAGGGCGTGCTCCTGACGTTCGGTGTGAGTGCGAGTGATGTCGACGGCACGATCCCAGCCCTGGTCGCGCAGAATGCGCCCTCAGGCGCCACGTTTACCGACAATGGGAATGGCACCGGCACGTTCAACTTCACGCCGAGCTTCGTACAAGCCGGAGTCTACAACGTCCGCTTCATCGCGTCGGACGGCACTCTGGCCGACTCCGAGATTGTCGCCGTTACCGTCAACGATGCCGGTAATCAGGCTCCGGTCCTCGCGGCCATCGGCCCACGCTCGGTTACAGAGGGCCAGATTCTCAACTTTAACATCTCCGCGACCGATGCCGATGGCACGACGCCGTCCTTCGTCGCGCAGAACGTGCCGGCCAACGCCACTTTCACTGACAACGGCAACGGCACCGGCAGTTTCCACTTTGCCCCGAGCTTCGTGCAGGCGGGTGTCTACAACGTGCGCTTCATCGCTTCCGACGGCACGCTGGCTGACTCCGAAGTGGTCGCGATCACGGTCAATGAGGCGGGCAATCAGGCGCCGGTGCTGGCCGCGATCGGCCCGCGTGGCGTCATCGAAGGCCAGAATCTCAATTTCAATATCAGCGCCACCGACCCGGACGGCACGACGCCGACTTTCATCGCACAAAGTGTCCCGACTCACGCCACCTTTACCGACAACGGGAACGGCACCGGGACGTTCAACTTCAATCCGGATTTCACGCAGGCCGGAGTCTACAACGTCAGATTCATCGCGTCGGATGGCACGCTGGCGGATTCGGAGTTGGTCACGATCACCGTAAACAGCGCCGGCAATCAGGCGCCGGTGTTGGCGGCGATCGGCCCGCGCTCGGTCAACGAAAACGCGAACTTGAATTTCAATGCCTCGGCCACCGACCCCGATGCGACCACACCGATCCTGATCGCGCAGAGCCTGCCTCTGGGTGCGACCTTCAACGACAACGGGAACGGGACCGGCACCTTCGATTGGACTCCATCGTTCTCGCAGTCCGGCGTCTACAACGTCCGCTTCATCGCTACGGACGGGTCGCTCGCCGATACGGAAATCGTTGCGATCACGGTTAACAACGTCAATCGCCCGCCCGTTCTCGCGGCTATCGGCCCGAAAAGTGTGAATGAGGGAGTGCTGCTCACTTTCGGTACTTCCGCCACCGATCCCGACGGACAAACTCCGACTCTGGTCGCCCAGAATTCGCCGTCGGGCGCGACCTTTACCGACAACGGCAATGGCACGGGGACGTTCAGCTTCACGCCGACCTTCTCGCAGTCCGGCGTCTACAACGTCACCTTCATTACGTCCGACGGCTCATTGGCTGACTCTGAGATCGTCGCAATCACAGTCAACAATGTGAATCTGCCGCCGGTCTTGGCCGCCATCGGCCCGAAGAGCGTGACCGAGAATGTTCTGCTCACCTTCGGCGTCTCGGCGACCGATCCCGATCCGCAGACTCTGACGCTGCTCGCGCAGAATTCGCCGCTGGGCGCGACGTTCACCGACAACGGCAACGGAACGGGGACGTTCAGCTTCACGCCGACTTTCTCGCAGTCGGGTGTCTACAATGTTCGCTTCATCGCCAGTGATGGCACACTCGCCGATTCCGAGATCGTTGCGATCACCGTCAACAATGTCAATCAAGCGCCCGTCCTGGCGGCCATTGGACCCAAGAGCGTCAATGAGGGCGTGTTGCTGAGCTTCGGAACCTCCGCGAGCGATCCGGACGGCACAATTCCGACATTGGTGGCGCAGAGTGCGCCGGTTGGCGCGACGTTCACCGACCATGGCAATGGCACCGGCACATTCAATTGGACACCTGACTTCACCCAGTCTGGTGTCTATAACGTCCGCTTCATCGCCTCGGATGGCGCGTTGGCCGACACGGAACTTATCGCGATCACGGTGATCAACGCCAACGCTCCACCAGTCTTGGCGACCATCGGCCCGCGCTCGGTGACTGAGGGCGCGAACCTCAACTTCAACATCTCGGCCACCGACGTCGACGGCACCATTCCGACGCTGACCGCCGGCAATGTGCCCGCGCGCGCCAGCTTCGTCGATAACGGCAACGGGACCGGGACGTTCAACTTCAATCCCGATTTCACCCAGGCCGGGGTCTACAACGTCCGGTTCGTCGCTTCCGATGGCACTCTCGCCGACACCGAAATTGTCGCGATCACCGTCGTGAATGCCGGCAACCAGGCGCCGGTTCTCGCGGCCATCGGTCCGCGCTCGGTCAACGAGAATGCCAACCTGCACTTCAACACGTCGGCGACCGATGCCGATTCCACCATCCCGATCCTGCTCGCCCAGGCTCTGCCGTCCGGCGCGACCTTTACGGACAACGGGAATGGAACGGGCACCTTCGACTGGACCCCGTCGTTCACGCAGTCCGGTGTCTACAACGTTCGCTTCATCGCCACCGATGGCGCTCTGGCCGACACCGAGATCGTCGCTGTTACAGTCAACAACGTCAATCGCCCACCGGTGCTCGCGGCCATTGGTCCCAAGAGCGTCAATGAGGGCGTACTGCTCACCTTTGGCACCAGCGCCTCCGATCCTGATCTTACGCCGCTGACCTTGGTGGCACTGAACTCGCCTTCTGGCGCAACATTCACTGACAATGGCAACGGCACCGGGAGCTTCAGCTTCACGCCGAATTTCACGCAGTCCGGCGTTTACAATGTGACCTTCATCACGTCCGACGGCACCCTGGCCGACTCCGAGATCGTCGCCATCACGGTCAATAACGTGAACTTGCCGCCGGTCCTGGCTGCGATTGGTCCGAGGAGCGTCAATGAGAATGTGCTCCTCACCTTCGGCGTCTCGGCGACCGATCCGGATCCGCAAGCTCTGACTCTGGTTGCACAGAATTCGCCGGCCGGCGCCACGTTCATCGACAACGGCAACGGCACCGGAACTTTCAACTTCACGCCGACCTTCTCGCAGTCGGGTGTCTACAACGTCCGCTTCATCGTGAGTGATGGCTCGCTCGCCGACACGGAAATCGTCGCCATCACCGTCAATGACGTGAATCGCGCGCCGGTGCTCGCAGCCATCGGCCCACGGTCAGTCAACGAAAACGCGAATCTGAGCTTCAACATCTCTGCCAGTGACCCCGATGCCACGATCCCGAGTTTTGTGGCCTTGAATGTGCCGTTGCATGCGACGTTCACCAACAACGGCAACGGGACCGGGACATTCAATTTCAATCCCGATTTCACTCAGTCTGGTGTCTACAACGTCACGTTCATCACCTCCGACGGTTCGCTGGCCGATAGTGAGGTGGTCGCGATCACAGTGAACAATGTGAACGCGCCTCCGGTTCTGGCGGCCATCGGCCCGCGCTCCGTGGCAGAGGGTGCGAACCTCAGCTTCAACGTCTCCGCCAGTGACGTCGATGGCACCACGCCGGCTCTGACTGCCGGCAATGTTCCGGCCAATGCCACCTTCACGGACAATGGCAATGGCACGGGGACCTTCAACTTCAACCCGAATTTCACCCAGTCCGGCCTCTACAACGTCCGGTTCGTCGCCAGCGACGGCTTACTCGCTGACACCGAGATCGTCGCAATCACGGTCAATGATGCGGGCAATCAGGCTCCGGTGCTCGCCGCCATCGGTCCGCGCTCGGTCAATGAAAACGCGAACCTCCATTTCAATATTTCCGCGACTGACTTGGATGCCACCACGCCGATTCTGATTGCCCAGAACCTGCCGTCCGGGTCGACGTTTAACGATAACGGCAATGGGACCGGCACCCTTGATTGGACTCCATCGTTTACTCAAGCCGGTGTCTACAACGTCCGCTTCATCGCGACCGACGGTTCTCTCGCCGACAGCGAAATTGTCGCGATCACGGTGAACAACGTCAATCGCCCGCCGGTGCTTGCCGCTATCGGTCCCAAGAGTGTCAACGAGGGTGTGCTCCTGACCTTCGGCACCAGCGCTTCCGATCCCGACCTCACGCCTCTGACGTTGGTCGCCCTGAATTCGCCGTCCGGCGCAACCTTTATTGACAATGGCAATGGCACCGGCACCTTCAGTTTCACTCCGAACTTCACGCAGTCCGGTGTCTACAACGTGACCTTCATCGCTTCTGACGGCTCGTTGTCTGACTCCGAGATCGTCGCAATCACGGTCAACAACGTCAACTTGCCGCCGGTGCTGGCGACCATCGGCCCGAAGAGCGTGAACGAGAACGTGCTTCTCACCTTCGGAGTCTCGGCGACCGATCCCGATCCGCAGACGCTGACACTGGTCGCGCAGAATTCACCGGTTGGCGCCACGTTCACTGACAACGGCAACGGGACGGGGACCTTCAGCTTCACTCCGACCTTCTCGCAGTCGGGCGTCTACAACGTCCGTTTCATCGTCAGCGATGGCGCGCTTGCCGATACTGAAATCGTCGCGATCACCGTCAACGACGTGAATCGCGCACCCGTCCTGGCAGCCATCGGCCCGCGGTCGGTCAACGAAAACGCGAATCTTAACTTCGCCATCTCCGCCAGTGATCCGGACGCGACCATCCCAACGCTGGTGGCTCAGAATGTGCCCACTCATGCGACCTTTGTTGACAACGGCAATGGCACGGGGACATTCAACTTCAATCCTGACTTCACACAGTCTGGGATCTACAGCGTCACATTCATCGCCTCAGATGGCTCGCTGGCCGACACCGAGATCGTCGCCATCACGGTGAACAACGTGAATGCGGCACCGATCTTGGCGGCTATCGGCCCGCGCTCCGTGGTTGAGAACGCGAACCTGAACTTCAACGTGTCCGCAACCGACGTCGACGGCACCACGCCGTCGATGTCCGCGGTGAATGTGCCAACGCATGCGACCTTTACTGACAACGGCAATGGCACCGGGACATTCAACTTCAATCCAGACTTCACGCAGTCCGGGATCTACAATGTGACCTTCATCGCCTCCGATGGCTCGCTGGCGGATAGCGAGATCGTCACCATCACCGTAACCGACAACAATCGCGCGCCCGTGGCCAATGCGGGCGCCGATCAGGGTCCGGTCGCCATCGGATTTGTGGTCGCGCTCAATGGCACGTCGTCTTCTGATCCCGACAACGATGTCCTGACTTACCACTGGCGCCAGCTCTCCGGCCCGGCCGTCACGTTCATCGACTCGACGAGCGCAATTTCGCACTTCACCCCGCTGGTGGCGGGCACATACGCCTTCCGCCTGATTGTCAGTGACGCCGCCTTGTCGTCGAACCCCGACACGACTCTGGTGGCGGCGGTGTCGCAGCCCAGGCCCATTACGGACCTGATGGCGGCGGTGGCGGGTAACGCGATTCAGTTGACATGGAGTCCGATTTCGACCGATACATCCGGATCGGCCACGACGCTGGCGCGCTACGTTGTCTATCGCGGCACACGCGCCTACTACACGCCGACAGCGGCTGAGTCCATCGGTGTGGCGGTGCCGGCTGCGGTCTCGTTTACCGACAACAACTCAGGCGGCGCCGACGTCGTCGGCGACACCAGCACCAACTACTTCTACTGCCTGCAGGCCGTGGACGCGGGTGGCGGTCGCTCGGCGATCTCCAACCGTGTCGGAGAGTACGATTACCAGATCTACACGACCAGCACGACTGACTTCACGCTCATCATGCTGCCGTTTGCCAACACGGGAATCGCCACCGCCGCCGACTTGATTCAGTCGATTGGCGTCGGAAACGTGAACACGGTGAATCGCTTCATTCAGGCCTCGCAGAGCTACGAATCGCGCTTTGCGGCCGGATTTGGTCCCAACTTCCCCGTGGTCCCGGGCGGCATTTACCAGGTCAACGCCAAGTTCCCGACGGTCTGGACCATCGCCGGGCGCGTGCCCGCCCCGGGAACCATTTCCTACCCGATTGTCACCACGTCGACGACAGACTTCTCATTCATCGGCGTGCCATTCGAACATGAACTCGATTTCACCACCGCGCAGAGTGTCATCAATTCGCTGCCCGGTGTGTTCAATACCCTGAATCGCTTCATCCCGACGTCGCAGAGCTACGAGTCGCGCTTTGCCGCCGGATTCGGCCCGAACTTCACTGTGAAGGCGGGACGCGTTTACCAGGCCAATGCGGCCTCGGCCGGGACATTCCCAGCGCCGTAAGGGGAGAAGCGTGAACAACCGACCCAGATATAGGGGAAGACGACCCGGAGGTTTTACCGTGAATACGCATTTGGACACTACGCGTTCGGACAGGGGAGAGCGGCGCCACGCCTTGGCCGCGTTACTTGTCGCGTGTGCCCTGTTGGTCACTCCTGCCGTGTCGTGGGCGCAAGGTAGCATCTTTGGTACCGTCCAGAATGCCGACCTGAGCAATCCCCCCGTGGGCACGCTCTTGTGGGTGGGATTCCTCGACAACACCGACGAGGAGATCCGCATCGATTCGAATATCGGCGCCGGTTACGATGGCAGCTTCTGGTTCGATGACTTCCAGAATTACTCCACGGAAGTCGCCGGCAACCCATACGATTACATCTATGTCAATACCGCCAACGGGCAGTACTTCCGACTGGAAAAGACGATCCCCAACAATTCGTTCCAGCAGGAAAATATCCTATTAGCCGCGGCCACTGTACCAGCACGGCCCACCGGCCTAGTCGCCCATGCCGTCTCTGCTTCGCGCATCAACATTAGCTGGAACAAGCAGGCCGGCATCACTTACCACGTCTACCGCCGCGCCACCGCCAACAACGGTGCCTTCCGCCGCATCGATGACCCGACCGGCAACCTGGCTAATCTCGGCACTGTGGATTCGTTCTTCGTGGACGCGACCTCGGACGGCGCGACGGATTACACGTACCTCATCATTGGTCAAAACGCATCGAACGTCTTTTCCGCGCACTCGCTCGAGGCTTCGATTGTGGCATCCACGATCACGGGCCCGGCCATCGTGTCCGTCGCCCCCAACTCCGGCTCGGGCCTGTCGGCGCCCTCGGTCGTGATCACGGGAAGCAACTTCGATGTCGGCGGCATGACGGTCACCTTCGGTGGCGTCCCCGCCACAGCCGTGACCGTGGTCACGCCTTTCAAGATCACTTGCACGCCACCCAACCACGCACCCGGAGCGGTCGATGTTGTCGTGACCAATACGGCTTCGGCTCTGACTTCCACTTTGGTCGGCGGATTCACATACTTGGGGAATACTGCCCCGGTGCTTGCTGCGATTGGTCCGCGCCTGACGAATGAGGGCCAGAATCTCAATTTCAACGTCTCCGCGAGCGACCCCGACGGCACGACTCCGACGCTCATCGCAGTCAACGTCCCTTCAGGGGCGACCTTCCTTGATCACGGCAATGCGACAGGGACTTTCAATTTCACTCCGAACTTCTCGCAGGCTGGCGTCTACCCGGTCACCTTTATCGCGTCCGATGGCACTCTGGCCGATTCCGAAATCGTGAACATCACGGTCAACGACGCCGGCAACCAGCGCCCGGTTTTGGCAACCATCGGCGCCCGTAACGTCAACGAAGGCGTCAATCTCACCTTCGGCGTCAACGCGACCGAGCCCGATGGGGATACGCTCATCCTCAGCGCAGTAAATCTCCCGGCGCACGCCAGTTTCACCGACAATTTTGACGGTTCGGGCGTATTCAGCTTCGATCCCGATTTCACGCAATCGGGGCTGATCAACGTCACGTTCATCGCGTCCGACGGTTTCCTCGCCGACAGCGAAGTCGTGCCGATTACGGTCAACAATGTCGACCGTCCACCGGTGCTCTCTCCCATCGGGCCGAAGGTGGTCACTGAAGGTCAAGGCTTGGCCTTCCCGGTCCTTGCCTCGGATCCCGACGGCACGGTTCCGACTCTGACGGCACAGCCGTTGCCCTCAAACGCGACGTTCAACGACAATGCCAACGGCACGGGGACATTCTCCTTCAACCCGAACTTCACGCAGAGTGGCCCCTACTCGGTTCTGTTCATCGCGTCGGATGGCACCGCCGCCGACTCGGAGTTAGTCGCAATCACCGTAAACGATGCGGGGAACCAGCCGCCTGTGTTGGCGGCCATCGGCAACCGCAATATCCCGGAAGGACAGACGCTGAGCTTCCGTGTCAGCGCCACCGACGTTGATGGACCCGCCCTACAACTCTCTGCGATCAACCTGCCGCTGCATGCGACCTTCACCGATTCGCTCAACGGGGCCGGCGGACTTGTCTTCGCAACGGATTTCAATCAGGGTGGAAACGCCTACGCGGTTACGTTCATCGCATCGGATGGCTCGCTGGCTGATTCCGAGCAGATCTTCATCACCGTCATCGACCAGGGCAATCTCCCGCCGGTCTTCGACAGTGTGCCGCCGCGCACGATCAATGAGGGCGACACGCTTGCCTTGCGTGTGCATGCCACTGATCCCGAAGGCAGCGGGCTGATCTTGGGCACGCTCAACAGCATCACCAACATGACCTTTGTCGACTCCGGCAACGGCTCGGGCTCGATCCGCTTCCTGCCCAGCTACCTCCAGGCCGGTATCGATACCATCAAGGTCCTGGCCCTGGACTTCGGTTCACCGCCGGCGACGGCGACTCTCAAGGTGATCGTGACTGTTCAGGAGAAGAATCTCCCACCCAATCTGTACGCGATCGGCAATCGCACCCTCCTCTTGGGTGACTCGCTGCGCATCCGCGTCGTCGCCACCGATTCCACGGCGCCCGCCGGCAACCAGTTGTTCATGGCGGCCATCAACCTGCCGGCCAACGCCACCTTCCAGGATTCGGGCAACGGCATCGGCAAGTTCCGGTTCAAACCGACGTCCGGTCAGGTCGGCCCACACCAATTGACGTTCCTTGTGACCGATAATGGCACTCCGTCCTTGGCGGACTTCGAGACGGTCACGATCACGGTGCAGAACCAGAATCAACCGCCGGTGCTGGCGACGATTGGTTCGAAGGCCGTCAATGAAGGAGACTCACTCTCCTTCGGTGTCTCCGCGACCGACCCGGACGGCACAATCCCAACGCTGTCGATCACCACGACCCTCCCGCCGAACGCGGCGTTCGTCGATTCGGGCAATGGGCACGGATCATTCAGCTTCAAACCGACCTACCTGCAGGCCGGGTTGTATCAACTCAATTTCCGCGCCAGTGACGGGCTCTTGCACGACGACGAGAATGTCCTGATTCAAGTCCGCGAGGCGGGCAATCAGGCGCCGATCCTCGCCACGCTCCCGGACACGCTCGGCGTCCTTGAAGGCAATCAGGTCCTGTTGCTGCTCTCGGCCACGGACCCCGAAAGCCAGGCGATCACCCTGACCCTGACCCCAGCCGTCCCGAATGCCGCTCTGGCGGATTCGGGGAATGGCAAGGGCCTGTTCAGTATGACCCCGGACTTTTGCCAGGCCGATACACTTGACCTGTCGTTTATCGCAACCGACGCCCTCGGTGCGGCTGACACCGCCCGGGTTGTCTTGGTGATCGCCGATGCCGGCAATCATCCGCCCATCATCGCCGCGCCGGGCAGTCAGCAAGTAATCGAAAAGGCCATTCTGAATGTAACCGTGTCGGCCACCGACCCGGATTGCACCACGCCGCACTTGTTCGCTCGGCCGCTCCCTCCCAACTCAGCATTCAGCGACAATGGTGACGGCACAGGCGTTGTGTCGTTTGCGCCGGATTACACCGGTGCCGGGAATTTCAGTGTGTACATCGTCTCTGTTGACGCCGCGGATGCGGCGATTCGAGACAGCGTCCTCATGCCCGTGACCATTCTGGACCGAACCCAGGCGCCACGATACGTGTCGTCGTCCACCAACCAAATCGCGGTCACCCTTCAGGTCGGCCAGTCGGTGACGATTTGGTACAAGTTCGAAGATCCCGACGGCCCAGCACCCAAGGTGTCAGCCATAAACGCCACGTCGCAGTACATGACATGGGCGGATTCTGGGGGCGGGCTAATCTACCTGACTTATGCACCGCCACTCAGCGAAGTTGTCAGCACCAAGCATGTGAACTTCGTCGCCACCGACTCGGTTTACGATACTGTCGCGTTCGTCACGCCGACCCAGGATTTCGTTCTTGGTTTCCGCAATTCCCCGCCGGTCCTCGACTCCATCGGACCCAAGTCGGTCATGGAAGGGGATTCGCTGGTCTTCCTCGTCCATGCCAGCGACTCCAATGGCTTCACTCCGGCGGTGTCAGCCTCCAGCTTACCGTCTGGCGCGACCTTTTCAAGCCTGGGCGGTGGCTTGGGCCGCTTCCGCTGGTTGACGACCTATACGCAGGCGGGTAACTACTTCCCGCTCTTCCGCGCGCAGGACGCGACCACGCAGGATACCGAACGAGTGCATATCACCGTCCTTGAGGCGGGGGATCGCAAGCCCCTCTGGCTTACCATCTTCCCGACCGACACCATCACCATGTCGCAGTACGCGATTGATACGATTGGCGTCCGGGCCACCGACCTCGATAATCCCATCCTGACCTTGTCGGTGCCCAATCTGCCGCCTCATGCCGTTTTCCTCGACTCGCTCAACAACGGTGGACGGTTCATTTTCGATCCGGATTCGACGAACGTGAACCATGCGTACAATGTGCTCTTCGTCGCCAGCGACGGCACCCTGGCCGATACCAGCCATGTCATCTACAAAGTCATCTCGTTCCGTCGCGGCGATTGGAACAACGATGGCATAGTCGACGTCTTAGACGTCGTTTCCGAGATCAACTACGCCTTCCGTGGCGCACCGCCTCCGGTCCCCTTCGACATCGGGGATCTCAATGCGAACTCCGTAATCGATATCATCGATGTCGTGATTCTCATCGACTACGCCTTCCGTGGCGGGCCGCCGCTACCACCGTAGTCGAAGTGCGAACTTGTCCGTTGCGGCCCCGGTTTCGACTGGGGCCGCACTCGTTTGGTGACGTGGGTTGCGTTTGACAAGAAGCCGATTTTGGGGTATCATTTGACTGAGAGCAGCGCATTCTGCCGGCACCCTCAGATCCGCATCCGGGCGCTGCGTCTTGTACCCCAGCTTCACCCCTGTAGGCCGTGACGTCTCATGGAGTAGGAACGACCATCGTTGTGGCCCTTACCCAGACTGTTCAAAAGCCCTGACAAAGTGCCTGGGCAATGATCGGATTTTGCCGACAGACGATATGGAGGAGTGCAATGCGACCCGTATTGAGAAGCTTCGTTCCGTGCGTCATTGTGGCCGCAATCTGGGCGGCTGGCATCGTCCAGGCGGCCGAGCCGCAATACCGTCCCGACGTTGTCATCGTTAAGCTCAAACCCCAGGCCGCCAACACCGCCAAGCGCTCGTCCGGCTCCATGGCCACCGGCGTGCGCTCGCTGGACCAGCTCAATCTCCAGTTCAACGTGCGCGACTTCAAGACGGTGATTCCGGCCGCCGCGCCGGTGAAGTCGGATGTCTACGGGCTGGGGAACTACTACTTCGTTGACCTGCCGCCGGGCAGCGATGTCCCCAAGGCCATCGCCGCATACGCCGCCGACCCCAATGTCGAGGTGGCTGAGCCCGACTACATTGAGCCCCTTGACATGGTGCCCAACGACCCCGACTACAATCTGCAATGGACATACCACAACGGCGTCGACGAGGATTGCGATACCCAGGAAGGCTGGGACCTTGAAGTCGGCGACTCGACCGTCCTCGTCGGCATCATCGATTCGGGAATCAAGTACACTCACCCGGACTTGAAGGCCGAAGTCTGGGTCAATCCGGGCGAGGATCTCAACCACAACGGCGTGCCCTTTGACTCCTCTGACATCAACGGGATTGATGACGATGGCGATGGTTATGTCGATGATCTGATTGGCTACGACTTCTTGCCCGCGATGGGCGGTTGCGCTGCCGGCGAGGACTGCAATGGGCCCGACAATAACCCCGATGATGTCCTCGGGCATGGAACGAATTGCAACGGGATCGCCGGTGCCTGCACCGGCAACCTGACCGGCGGCGCCGGCATGGCCGGTGGCGATCGCAGTGCCCGGAGACCGGGCGTCAAACTCATGGGCCTCCGCGCCGGATGGGAGAGAGCCGACGGCAACGGGTTTGTGGACATGGGCGCATGTGCGACGGCCTGCAACTACGCGGTCAACAGAGGCGTGTCGGTGATTAGCTGCTCTTGGGGATCCTCCGGCACCCTGATCCGCACCGCGATTCTCAACGCCGTGGCGCACGGTGTGGTGGTCTGCAAAGCCGCAGGCAATGACACCAGCATCGTCCCGGACATTCTCGACTCGACCTTTGGCGTTTTGTCGGTCGCCGCGTTGACGTCGTCGGGTGGACACGCCGCCTTCACCAATTACGGGACCTGGGTGAAGATCTCAGCGCCCGGCGACAACATCTACAACACCTACACCAGCCCGCCGTACGCGTACCTCAGCGGTACGTCGATGGCATCGCCAACAGTGGCTGGTGTGGCGGCGCTTCTCAAGTCGCACCATCCCTGGTTCACCAAGACTCAAATCGACACTCTTCTGATGAATCACGCCGACAATATCAATGCGGAAAATCCCGGCTATGCCGGGTTGCTCGGCGCCGGACGCGTCAACGCGTATTGGTCATTGGCCGCACTGACCACCGCGGATTTCTCCGTGGATACCACATTCGGACGGGTGCCGTTTACCGTCAACTTCACCAACACCTCACCCAACGCGCCGAGCGGGCCATACACGTATGACTTCGGTGATGGGAATACGGGTCCGGGACCGAATGCCTCGCACACTTACAACACGCCGGGGCTGATGTCGATCAAGTTCACGGGCAGCGGGCCGTCGGGGCCGCACACGCGTATCCGCCCGGAGATGATCGTCGCTGTTCAGGATACGATTAAGTACGGGGACATCGTCGTCACCATCGGACAGGATGGCGCCGTCCCCATTCGGCTGCACAATACGCACCCGATCAATGACGTCTCGCTTCCCTTCGTTTTGACCGGGACACCGAATGTCTCCTTAGACTCGCTGACACTATCGCCGCTGACCGCGAAATGGAATATCCAGCTTGCCAATGACGCCGGTGGACAGCAGAAGGCTTATCGACTGAAGGCGCTTACGGCTGGGGCACCCGTCCCCGCCGGCGGCGGCATCATCGCCTACGCATGGGTATCCGCCGATGGCGGTTCCTCTGGGGCGGTGGAGACACTCGACTCCGCCACCCTGGGATCGGGCCAGGCGACAGTCCGCCTGATCTCCAACTGGGCCAATTTCAAACCGGACTTCGTGAAGGGGACCGTCACGCTCTTCTCGCCCTGCGACTGTCACTGCCACGGCGACCCCGCCTGCGACGGTTCCATCGACATACTGGACGTCGTCGCCGTCATCAATGTGGCCTTCCGCGGCGCCGTCGACGTGCATGACCCGTCGTGCACACTTTCCGGCCGCTCGGATATCAACTGCGACTGCTCGGTTGATGTGTTGGACGTCGTCACGGTGATCAATCACGCGTTCCGAGGGGATAATTCGGCACTCTGCAACGCCTGTACCGCGACTTGCCCATAACAGACTTGTTTTGAGACTCTTCCGCAGGGCCGCCCGGCTTCGGGCGGCCCTGTTTTTTGTTACGCCGTCCCGTGGTGACACGGCCCTTTGTGGCATGGTCCTCTAGGGCCGTTGAAAAAGCTCGCGCCCTTCGGGCGCGTGACAGGCAGGAATGCCTGTCCCCCATGGAGATTCAGTGGGACAGACATTCTTGTCTGTCCACGGTCGCGCAGCGACCGAGGTCCTTCAATAGCTCCTAGAGACCCGTGCCACAGAGAGCCGAACTCAGAGTTAACCCAAAACGCAGAATTTGCTGTTGACAAAGACACAGCCCCCGTCCAACTTGAATTTGGGAATCCATGTGGGACATGGGTTTCGGGTAAACAGGAGAAAAGGCAGGGCCCTGGCAGCCCAGCTCAACAGGGAAGAGGATCTTCCAAGACGGGGAGTGGGAGAATGAGAAACATCGTGCGTCTACTAGCCCTTACAACCGCTTGTGTTCTGTCGGTGTCGTCCCTCGCATGGTCAGTGAATCAGGTGCGCATCGAGACCAAGAACAATGTCGCCCCCAGCGCGACGGGAGTCGATATTGGGGTCTTCGTTGACAATGACAAGCCCCTGACTGGAGTTACATTCGCCTTTGAGGTCCGATCCTATAGTGGCGGCGCCTACATGGCTAGCGGGAGTTTCACGCGCGCCATGACCGCGACGGGTCGCATGCTCAATAGTCCACTTGGGAACGAAAACAACCCCGGGAATCCGGACGGTTGGCCCGCGGCCAGCGTCACCAATCGTTCTTTCGCGTCGCTGACCGCCACGACCAG
>Ga0326726_10002114_pt1 | contig 18384 bp, 20 predicted proteins | sample MHFenrmetagenome_2_FD_207603 | JGI IMG/M metagenome (GOLD analysis project Ga0326726, IMG submission 207603) | Lab enriched peat soil microbial communities from Michigan Hollow, Ithaca, NY, United States - MHF15MN | ecosystem: Environmental > Terrestrial > Soil > Wetlands > Peat | place: USA... | reverse complement strand
GTGATCTACCAGAACGAGCTGATACAGCTCATCCAGTACAAACCGCTCACCGGGACGGTATTCAAGCGGCCGCTGGTGATGGTCCCGCCCTGCATCAACAAGTATTACATCCTCGATCTTCAGCCCGAGAACTCCCTGGTGCGGTTTGTACTGGAGCAGGGCCACAGCGTGTTCATGGTGTCCTGGCGCAACGTCGCCGAGGAGCAGGGCCAGCTCACTTGGGACGACTACGTCGAATCGGTCCTAAAGGCGCTGGAGGTAGCGGGCGCGATCTCGGGCGCGGAGAAGGTGAACGCGCTCGGATTCTGCGTCGGCGGCACGCTGCTCGGGGTTGCGCTGGCCGTTGCGGCCGCGAGGGGCCGGAAGGGCGTGGAGAGCGCAACCTACCTTGCCTCGATGCTCGACTTCTCCGACACGGGGGAAATCAGCCTATTCATCGACGAGCCGAGCGTGGCGCTTCGCGAAGCGGCGATCGGGAAGGGTGGCGTCATGCCGGGCCGCGACCTCGCGCTCGTGTTCTCGGCGCTGCGCGCCAACGATCTCGTCTGGTCGTACGTCGTCAACAACTATCTGAAGGGAAAACCACCCGAGGCCTTCGATCTCTTGTACTGGAACGCGGACTCGACGAATCTTCCCGGGCCGATGTACTGCTGGTACGTGCGCAACACGTATCTCGAGAACAATCTTCGCGAGCCCGCCAGGGTCTCGGTGCTGGGTGTGCCCGTCGACTTGGGGAAGGTCGCCATTCCGGCGTACATCCTTGCGACCCGCGAAGACCACATCGTGCCGTGGCGGACGGCGTACCGCACGACGCAGCTGATCGGCGGCGACAAGCGCTTCGTGCTCGGGGCGAGCGGCCACGTCGCCGGTGTCGTGAATCCGGCTTCCCGGAACAAGCGAAGCTACTGGACCGGGGCGAACCTGGGTGCGGACTCCGATGCCTGGCTCTCCGGAGCGGCAGAAAATCCCGGAAGCTGGTGGACCGATTGGAGCGATTGGCTCGGGCGGCACGGCGGCGGGCGGGTGAAACCTCGCGCCCGCCTGGGTAGCGTGAAATTCAAGCCCGGAGAGCGCGCGCCGGGAAGCTATGCAAAGCAGCGAAGTGCGTAAGCATCCGGAAACTCGGAAATCATCAGAGAGGGATCGAATCATGACCACAGCGACAGCCACGAGACCCAGCGCTCATGCAGGCGCGGAGCCATTAGAGCAATCCGTGAAACCGTTGAAGCAACGCATTGCGTTCGTGAGCGGCGGCATGGGCGGAATCGGCACTGCGGTTTGCCGGCGTCTGGCGCGACAGGGAGTGAAGGTAGTCGCGGGCTGCCTGCCGGGATACGAGAAGAAGAGCGAGTGGCTCTCGCAGATGCAGGCAGAGGGCTTCCCGATGCACGCGGCCGAAGGCAACGTCGACGACTACGAGTCCTGTGCCGACATGTTCTACCAGATCGGCTCGGTGATCGGACCGGTCGACATCCTAGTCAACAATGCCGGCATCACCCGCGACGGAGTGTTCAAGCGCATGTCGCCCGGGGACTGGTACGCCGTGATCAACACCAACCTCAACAGCGTCTTCAACGTGACCCGCCAGGTCGTCGAGGGCATGGTGGAGCGCGGCTGGGGCCGCATCGTCAACATCTCCTCGGTCAATGCCCTCAAGGGCCAGTTCGGACAGACCAATTACTCGGCCGCCAAGGCGGGCATGCACGGCTTTTCCAAGGCGCTCGCCCAGGAGGTCGTAAAGAAGGGCGTGACCGTCAACACCGTCTCGCCGGGCTATGTGCGGACGGACATGGTGAAGGCGATTAGGCCCGACGTCCTGGAGTCGATCGTCCAGCAGATCCCCATGGGGCGACTCGCGGAGCCGGAGGAAATCGCGAGCCTGGTCGCCTATCTGGCCTCGGATGAGGCGGGCTACATCACGGGCGCGAACATTTCGATCAACGGAGGCCTGCACATGGCGTAGCAGCAGCGGGTTCGCGGTGGATTTGGTGCGATAATTCACAATGACGACGTAGCACCAAAGGAGGAATCATGGCCAAGCGGCTGGCGCTGATCACCGGCGGCATGGGAGGGTTGGGCGAGACTATCAGCACGAAAATGGCGGACGCGGGGTACCGTGTCGCCGTAACCTATTCCCCGTCCAACAAGACCGCCGCGCAGTGGCGCGCGGCGATGAAGGCGCGAGGCTACGATTTCCACGCTTTCGAGTGCGACGTCGCGGATTTCGACTCCTGCAGGAGCTGCATCGAAAAGGTCACCGCCGATCTGGACGCGGTGGACATTCTGGTCAACAACGCCGGCATCACCCGCGACATGACATTCCGGAAAATGACCAAGGCGGACTGGGACGCGGTGCTTCACACCAACCTCGACTCGGTATTCAACATGACCAAGCAGGTCTGCGACGCCATGGTGGATCACGGCTGGGGCCGGATCATCAATGTCTCCTCGGTGAACGGATCCAAGGGCGCTTTCGGACAAACCAACTACGCCGCGGCGAAGGCCGGGATGCACGGCTTCACCAAGTCGCTTGCGCTCGAGGTCGCAAAGAAAGGCGTGACGGTCAATACCATCTCTCCCGGCTACATCGGAACGAAGATGGTGACGGCGATACCGAAGGAAATCCTCGATTCGAAGATCATCCCGCAGATTCCGCTCGGCCGGCTGGGCCGGCCCGAGGAAGTTGCAGGGCTGATCATCTATCTGTGCTCGGAGGAAGCCGCATTCGTGAACGGCGCGAACATTGCCATCAACGGTGGGCAGCACATGTCGTAGCGCACCGGCCGAGAGGCGCGTGAGGGGCGCAGGCCGGATGGAATGCCCCTGCAAAGTCCAGTATCATGTGGCACTGCAGCACCCGCGTACCGCAACCAGGCAAGGTCCCCATGTCTGAGCCCACCCGACTGATCAAGAAGTACCCGAACCGCCGGCTCTACGATACCAAGACGAGCGTGTACATCACCCTCGTCGACGTGAAGAAGCTGGTGGTCGAAGGCGAGGAATTCCAGGTGGTGGACGCCAAGACCGGCGAGGACCTGACGCGATCCATACTGCTCCAGATCATCCTCGAGGAAGAGGCCGCCGGGGCGCCGATGTTCTCCTCGGACGTTCTCTCCCAGTTCATTCGCTCCTACGGAAACGCGATGCAGGGAATGCTCGGCTCCTACCTCGAGCGCAACATGCAGCTCTTCGCCGAAATGCAGAAGAGCGTGCGCGAGCAGTCGCAGAAGCTCTATGGCGATCCCACCAAGTTCAACGAGGACCTGTGGAAGCAGTTCATGAGCTTCCAGGGCCCGGCGATGCAGAACCTGGTCTCGGCGTACCTCGACCAGAGCCGAAACGTGTTCCTGCAGATGCAGGAGCAGCTGCAGAACCAGACCCGCACGATGTTCTCCGGTTTCCCATTCCCGGGATTCTCCGGAATGCCCGGATTCGGCGGGCAGCCCGCCGGGAGCACACAGCCCCCCGGCGACAAGAAGCCATCGGGCGAGGAAGACAAAACCTGATCTCGCGCAGGCGCACTCTAGCGGTACCGAAGGTCGGGTTCGTATCCCTCGGCTGTCCCAAGGCGCTGGTCGACTCTGAGGGCATCCTCACCCGGCTGCGCGCCGAAGGCTACGCGATCGCCCCCTCGTACGACGGGGCCGATCTCGTCGTGGTGAATACCTGCGGCTTCATCGAGTCGGCGGTGCAGGAATCGCTCGACGCGATCGGCGAAGCGATTGCGGAAAACGGCCGGGTGATCGTCACCGGGTGTTTGGGCGCCAAGGGCGACGTGGTGCGCGACGCGCATCCGAAGGTCCTCGCCGTGACCGGCCCGCACGCGCTGGAAGAGGTGATGGTGGCCGTGCACGAGCATTTGCCCAAGCCCCCCGATCCCTTCGTCGACCTGGTACCACCCTCATTTTCGTCCGTTGGAATTAAGCTCACGCCCCGGCACTACGCCTACCTCAAGATCTCCGAGGGCTGCAATCACCGCTGCTCGTTCTGCATCATCCCGTCGCTGCGCGGAGACCTGGTGAGCCGGCCCATCGGCGAGGTGATGCGGGAAGCGGAGAACCTCGTCAAGGCGGGCGTCAAGGAGCTGCTCGTCATCTCGCAGGATACGAGTGCCTACGGCGTGGATCTCAAGTATCGCACCGGCTTCTGGGGAGGCAGGCCGCTCAAGACCCGCATGAGCGATCTCGCCGCTGCGCTGGGAGAGCTGGGCGCGTGGGTGCGGCTGCACTATGTCTACCCGTATCCCCACGTGGACGGCGTGATTCCGCTCATGGCCGAGGGGAAGATCCTCCCCTACATCGACGTGCCCTTTCAGCACGCCAGCCGGCGGATACTGAAGCTCATGAAGCGTCCGGCGAGCGGCGAGGACAACCTGGAGCGCATCCGGGCCTGGCGCAGGATCTGCCCGGAGATCACCATCCGCAGCACCTTCATCGCGGGTTTTCCGGGGGAGAGCGAGGGCGAATTCCAGGAGCTGCTCGATTTTCTCGACGAGGCCGAGCTCGACCGCGTGGGCTGTTTCGCCTATTCGCCGGTCGAGGGCGCGAAAGCGAACGAGCTCCCCGGCGCGCTGGCCGCCGAAGTGCGCGAAGAGCGGCGCGCCCGGCTCATGCAGCTGCAGGAGAAAATCAGCGCGCGCAGGCTCAAGCGCAAGGTCGGACAGGTCCTCGAAGTGCTCGTCGACAGACTTGCGCCGGGGGGCGCGGTAGCGCGCTCCGCCGGCGACGCGCCCGAGATAGACGGCGTGGTACACGTCGAAGGCGGGGGCAAGCTCAACCCGGGCGACCGGGTGTGGGTGAAAGTGATGAGGTCGGACGCCCACGACCTGTGGAGCCGCGTGCAATAGTGGCGCGCCGGCCGAAGATCGGGTTCGTACTCGGAGCGGGCTCCGCGCGCGGCTGGGCGCACATCGGCGTCCTGCGGGCGCTGACTGAAGCGGGTATCAAGCCCGATTTCGTCGCGGGATGCTCGGTCGGCGCGTTCGTCGGCGCCGCGTTCGCCGCGGGTCGCCTCGATCCGCTGGAAGCCTGGGCGCTGTCGTTCGACTGGAAGCGCATGCTCAAGCTCGCCGACTTCGGCCTGCGCGGCGGGCTCATCAAGGGCGAGCGAGTGAACGAGCTCTTTCACGAGCAGTTCGTGGAGTGCGAATTCTCGGAGCTGCCGATACCGTTCGCCGCAGTCGCGACCGACCTGCATTCCGGGCAGGAGATCTGGCTGCGCGAGGGAAAGGTCTCGGCCGCGATCGGGGCGTCGATCGCCGTACCCGGGCTGTTCCGACCGGTGCAGTACGAGGACCGCTACCTGGTGGACGGTAGTGTCGTGAACCCGATCCCGGTTTCGCTGTGCCGGGCGATGGGAGCGGATATCGTACTGGCGGTCGACCTCGGGTCTGATCTCATCGGGCGTTACGTGCGCGACGACGACCGGGCGCCGATGCCGACCGGCCGGCGCAGCCTGCTGAGCCGGGTTCTTCCCCGATACGACCCGACGAGTGACCGGCAGACGGAGCTTGAGGTCACGCCGCCCGCATTGCTGGAAACCCTGATGGGATCGATCAACATCATGCAGGTGCGGATCGCGCGAAGCCGTCTCGCGGGCGAGCCGCCCGACGTGCTGCTCACCCCGCGGCTCGGTCATCTCGGGCTGCTCGATTATCACCGAGCCGACGTCGCGATCGCGGAAGGCCGAGAGGCTGTCGCGCGCATGCTGCCTGCGATCCGCAACGCGATACCCGCGTAGCGTCCTCGGGGGCGATCACCCCGACTGCAGGTGCCGGACGAATCCCTCGATCCCGCGCAACAGCATCTCCACCGCGATCGCCGTCAGCAGCAATCCCATCAGACGCTCGAAGGCCGTGAGCGCCCGCTCGCCGACCCATCCGCTGATCCGCTCGGCGAGAAGGAGCACCGCGAGCGAGACCGCCATTACCACGGCGACGGCAGCGAGCCATTCGGGCATCCGCTGTGGTGCCCGGGAAACGAGCAGAATGACCGTGGCGATTGCCGCCGGACCGGCGATCGAGGGAATAGCGAGCGGCACGATGAGCGGCTCGCCCGACGGGGAGTCGCCGAAGATTCCTTCGGGACCGCGGAAGATCATCCGCAGGGCAATCAGGAACAGGATCACTCCGCCCGCGAGATTGAGCGAGCGGTCCGACAGGCCGAACACCTGGAGAAGCCAGCCGCCGAAGAGCACGAAGGCCGTCAGCACCACGAGGGCGATCGCGCATTCGCGCACGATCACGAGGACGCGGCGCTCGGGAGCGACCGGCCGCAGCAGCGCGACGAAGAGAGGAATATTGCCGATCGGATCGGTCACGAGCAGCAGGATGATGACCGCGGAGGCGAACGAGGTTTCCACGCCCGATCCTCAGCCTATTGCGAGCGCGACCACGCCGATCGCCATCGCAGCGGCTGCGGCGATGCGGCGGGGCACGTCGCCTTCCTGCAGCCAATGGGCCCCCATCAGGGCGGCGACGAGAATGCTGATCTCGCGCGCCGGGGCGACGTAGCTGACGGGAGTGAACACCATAGCGGTGAGCACGAGGATATAGGAAAGGGGACAGAGCAGGGCGACCAGGATCACGGCCCTCCTCCTATAGCGCCACGCCGCCCTGACCTCCTCGCGCCGCCTCATGGCGAGCGGGGCCATCACGATCACCCGGCCGAGATTTGCGCCCCAGTCCTGCAGGATGGGTGGAATGAGCATGGCGCTCACGGCCTGCTTGTCCACGACTGTATACGAGGCGATCATGCAGCCGGTAAGCAGCGCGAAGGCGATTCCGCGCGTGGCCCCCGCTTCGCGGAGCTTGGCGGGGCTCGCAGCGAGAAAGAAGGCCCCCCCGACCACGAGAGCCGCTCCGCACAAGGCAATGGCACCCGGCCGCTCGCCCAGGACGGCAAGTGCGAACAGGACGGTGAGGAAGGGACCTGTGGCGCGGGCGAGCGGATAGACGACCGAGAGGTCGCCGTAGCGGTAGCCGCGGTCGAGCAGCAGATAATAGGCCGTGTGAAGAACGGCGCTCGCGAACAGGTACGCGAGCGCTTCTGCGCTGAACTGGAAATGCTGGATGACGACGACGCCCACGGCAAGGGGCGCGTAAATGAGTGAAGACAGGACGGCGAAGGCCCAGACGAAGCCGATTCCGCCGCCACTTTTCTTGAGCAGGTAGTTCCAGCTCGCGTGAATAAAAGCGGCGGCGAGCACCAGGGTGATTGCCAGACCGGTCATGACACCTCCGAGGCGAATGGAAGGGACGAAACAACCCGTCCCAACCTATCCCCTCTAGAGTTTTGTTCTTCGGGTGCATGCCGGCGGTTTCCCGCGGCTTTGTGTAGCGCTCGGACCGGCCCCGCGAAGGTCGCCGCGGCGGAACCCTAGCTACCCGTCGGTTGAGTGTTGCAACTTTATGACGGAGGGTCGCGAAGCGTCAACTGCAAGGCAAAAAAAGCGGGCCGAAGCCCGCTTGAAATGCTCCACGATTCTAAGCTCAACCGTTCGCCTGGATCGCTCCGTTGATGACCTTCACCTTGTCGCCCTTGTGCCAGCTGGGCGGCGCGGCCTGCGTGAACAGGCCCTTGCTGCCGTCGTCGTAGCGCACGACGATCTGGTATTCCGTTTCCTTCTTCACATTCTTTTCGATCTGGTTTCCGCCCAGGCCTCCGCCGAGCGCGCCGAGGACGGTGGCCAGATCCTTGCCTCGCCCGCTACCGACCTGGTGTCCGAGGATGCCGCCGACCACGGCGCCGCCGACGGCTCCGACCCCGGAGGCCTGTCCGGCCTTCTCGACCGTGCGGACTTCCTCGATCACCGCGCACTCGCGGCAAACGGCCGCTACGACGACCGGCGACGTCGGAGGCGGCGCGACGAATGCGCGCGAGGCTTGGCGCGGCGGCTCGGATCTCACGAGCGGCGGCGCCTTGCGCTCGACGGGCTTGGCCGGCTCGGCGGGCGCCGTCGATTGCTCGGAGGCCGGCGCGGCTGCGGTGTTGCTCTGATTGCTGACCGAAGTCGGTATCCAGCCCATGACGGCTCCGATGCCGACCAGGCTGAACAGGCTGACGGTGCTTGCGGCGGCGATGACGAGCGGGTGAGTGCGGCGCGGTGCTTCCATAGAGACCTCCTTGTGTCAGGCGTCAAGACTATCGATACAGACGCCCATCGCGCCAGCAAGTTCGTGTAACAGTGTGTTAAGCGCGGTCCGACTCATAACATCTTGATGCATTGCCACGAGCTGTCGCTACCGGACGACAGCGCGCCGTCAGTAGAATCAGCCTGAATGAAGACAAATCAGAGGGAGCCCCTCCATGTGGCCGAGAAAAATCATCTTCAGGTGTCTTGACGTTGTCGCTATCGTCACGACGGTCTGTTCGTGCGCACCCTTGCCCCCGGTGCTCGCGCCTGGCGCCGACCAGGTCAGGATCACCAAGAACCCCGCCGATGTCGCTGGATGCAAAGCGGTGGGCAACGTTTCGATCGGACCCCGGGATTATCTGATGTCCTCGGAGGCCTACCTGCGAAACAGGGTTGTCGGCCTCGACGGGAACACGCTCTTCCTCGTCATATCGACGGAAGGGGTCGACGCCAGCGGTACCCCGTACACACTCATGCGAGAAGGCATCGCCTACCGCTGTTCGTAGCGCCGAAGCTCCCCGGCTTCAACTCTCCGGCCGGAGGTGGGGGAAGAGCAGCACGTCGCGGATACTGGGGCTGTCGGTGAAGAGCATGACCAGCCGGTCTATCCCGATGCCTTCGCCCGCGGTGGGCGGCAGACCGTATTCGAGCGCGCGGATGTAGTCCGCGTCGTAGTACATCGATTCCTCGTCGCCCGCGGCCTTGGCCTTTGCCTGCTCCTCGAACCGCGCCGCCTGGTCCTCGGGATCGTTGAGCTCCGAGAAGCCGTTCGCCATCTCGCGGCCGGCGATGTAGAGCTCGAAGCGGTCGGTGACCTCGGGGTTCGCATCGCTACGCCGCGCGAGCGGCGATACCTCGGCCGGGTAGTCGACGACGAAAGTCGGCTGGATCAGGCGGGCCTCGGTGGTTTCTTCGAACAGGTGCAGCTGCAGCGCGCCGAGCCCGGCCTTGGCGTGCTGGCCGAAATCGATGCCGCGTTTCTTCAGCACTGCGATCACGCTGTCTCGGGTGGCGAGATCGGATGCGGAAATCTCGGGATGGAATTTGCGAATCGCATCGAGGATGGTCAGCCGCTCGAAGGGCTTGGCGAAATCGATGGTGTGCTCGCCGTAGCGCAGCTGCAGCGTGCTGAGCACCTGCTTCGCTACTTCCCGCAGCATCACCTCGGTGAAGTCCATGAGGTAGCGGTAGTCGCGGTAGGCCTCGTAGAACTCGAGCATGGTGAACTCCGGGTTGTGCCGGGTCGAGATGCCCTCGTTCCTGAAATTGCGGTTGATCTCGAACACTTTCTCGAATCCGCCGACGACCAGTCGCTTGAGGTAGAGCTCGGGCGCGACGCGCAGGAAGAGCTCCATGTCGAGCGCGTTGTGATGGGTCTTAAAGGGTTTCGCGTTCGCGCCGCCCGGGATGGGCTGCATCATCGGCGTCTCGACCTCGAGAAAGCCCTTCGCGGTCATGAATTCGCGGATCGCCTCGACGATGCGGCTGCGGGTCTGAAACACCGCTCGAGCCTCCTCGCTCATGATCAGATCGACGTAGCGCTGGCGGTACTTCTGCTCCTGGTCGGCGAGGCCGTGGAATTTTTCCGGCAGCGGCCGCAGAGACTTCACCAGCAGCCGCAGCTCGGCGACCTTCACGGATAGCTCGCCGGTCTTCGTCTTGAACAAGGTTCCCTTCGCGCCGACGATGTCGCCGAGGTCGTAGTGCTTGAATGCCTCGTAAGCCGTCTCGCCGATGCCGTCGCGCGTCACGTAGAGTTGGATACGCCCGCTCATGTCCTGGACCGTGGCGAAGCTCGCCTTGCCCATGACCCGCTTGAGCATGACGCGGCCGGCGACTGAAACCGCGACGTGCTTGGGCTCGATCTCCTCGTTGGACTTGTCTCCCCAGACCTTGTGCAGATCCGCGGCGAGGTGCTCGCGCTGGAAATCGTTCGGGAATACAGAACCGCGCCGGCGCAACTCGGTGAGCCTCGCGCGCCGCTCGGCGATGATCTGGTTCTCGTCCTGGCTCTGGCCCTCCGGTGGATCCTTCGGAGGCTCGTTCTTCTTGCTCATGACGGATTACACGCCTTGCTTCAGGCTGGCGGAGATGAACTCGTCGAGATCGCCGTCGAGCACGCGCTGCGTGTCCCCCTTCTCGACCCCCGTGCGCAGATCCTTGATGCGCGACTGATCGAGCACGTAGGAGCGGATCTGGTGCCCCCACTCGATGTCGGTCTTGGTGGAAGCGAGTTTGTCGCGCTCGGCCTGTCGCTTGCGCAACTCCAGCTCGTAGAGGCGCGATTTCAGGAGCGCCATGGCTTCCGCGCGGTTGCGGTGCTGTGAGCGGTCATTTTGGCACTGTACCACGATGCCCGTGGGGAAATGGGTGATGCGCACGGCCGAATCGGTCTTGTTGACGTGCTGGCCGCCGGCGCCCGACGCGCGATAGGTGTCGATGCGCAGATCTGCGGGATTGATCTCGACCTCGATGTTCTCGTCGACTTCGGGATAGACGAACACGCTCGCGAATGACGTGTGCCGGCGCGCGTTGGAATCGAAGGGAGACTTGCGGACCAGGCGGTGCACGCCGCTTTCGGTGCGCAGGTGCCCGTAGGCGTAGCTGCCGCTGATCTTGAAGGTCGCGCTCTTGATGCCGGCGACTTCGCCCGGCGATTCTTCGAGCACGTCGACGCGGTAGCCCTTGCGGTCGCAGTACTTGGCGTACATGCGCTCGAGCATCTGCGCCCAGTCCTGCGCCTCGGTGCCGCCCGATCCGGACTGGATGTCCATGAAGCAGTTGTTAGGGTCGAGAGGATCGGAGAACATGCGGCGGAATTCGAGGTCCGCGACGATTTTTTCGGCCTGCGCGACGTCGGCCTCGATCGAAGCGAGGGTCGCGGCGTCGTTCTCCTCGCGCGCGAGCGCGAACAGCTCCGCCGCGTCGCGGAGCTTGCCGTTCAGATCGGTTAGAACACCGACGAGATTGTCGAGCTGCTTTTTCTCGCGGCCCAGGTCCTGGGCGCGCTTGGAGTCGGACCAGATGTCCGGCTTCTCGAGCTCCCGTGCTACTTCGGCAAGGCGTGCCTGCTTCCCGTCGAAGTCAAAGATACCTCCGCAACTCCGCCGATCTCTTGTCGAGACCGGAGAGCGTGGAGGCCAGCTGATTGATGCGTTCCGCTTCCATTGCGTGCGCGCCGAAAAATTCTCGCAATTATAGCTACTTCAGGCGCCGCGAAGAATAGTTTTCGTCGATCTTGTCCTCGAAGAAGCTCGTCGCCGAAGGCGCGGCCATGAATTGCCGGTGCACCTCCTGGGAGACGCCGCTGTAGAGGACGAGCCGGCCGTCGCTGAACTCGACCTCCAGCGCCTGGGACTTCGCGTCGTAGCCGACCGCGCGGATCTTGCTCGAGTTGACGCGCTTTCGCTCCATGATCACTCCACGGTCAAGGCGATCGTATCGCCGCTGCGCACCGAGGCGAGCTTGCGCGGATCGCCGTCGACCCGCCCGAGCACGTTGCAGGGGCTCACGAGCTTCGGTTCTTCGCCTTCCGATATTGGCGTCCGGCCCCAGGGGAGCGCAAGGGCGGTCCCCTCCACCCAGAAGCACACGGTCCCGGGCGGAACCACCTGCTTCGCGCCGCGCTCGAGCGCGGCCTTCACGGGGATCTCGAAATAGACTTCTTCGCCCCAGGTCTGCGCCCGCGCGTTAACCGGGAGCGCGGCGACCAGAGCGCGCGCCGTCGGCGTGTCGTCGAGCGTCGCGGCGAGCGAGCCTTTCGGCCAGGCGATGCGGATTCTCGCGTAGTTCTTCATGGCCTCTCCCAGTGCTCGATGACCAGCTGCAGATTCTGCGCTCCTCTGAATTCCTCCACCGAGAGGCGGTAGGCGGCGCGTACCTGCTGGGGCAGGGGGTCGAGCGCGTTGAAGCGTATCGCTTCGAGCGTGCGGCCTGCGCGGGCGAGCCTGAGCTTCAAGTGCTTCTCGCCGACGACGCGCTGGCCTTGCACCTCGAAGTCGTCGCAGAACAGCGGCTGGGGGAATCCCTGTCCCCATACCTGGTGATCGAGGAGTTGCGCCAGGCCGAGGTCGAGGTACGCCGGCTCGAGCGACCCGTCGGTTTCGATCGAGCGCGCGAGCTGCGCCGACGAGAGGAGCTCCCGCGCCACGGCTTCGAAGCTTCGCGCGAAACGCTCGAAATCCGCCGCGCGAAGCGTCAACCCGGCGGCGGCGGCGTGTCCGCCGAAGCGCAGCAGCAGTCCCGGCTCGCGCTTCGCCACCAGATCGAGCGCGTCGCGCAGATGCAGGCCGGCAATCGATCGCCCCGACCCGCGGATCTCGCCGGGGGCGGAGGGAGCGAAGGCGAACGTGGGGCGATAGTAGCGGTCCTTGAGTCTCCCCGCGAGGATGCCGACCACGCCCTGGTGCCAGGCGGGGTCGTACAGGCTGATGCTGCAGCTCTCGCCCACGGAGACCCCTGCCACGAGCTCCTCGGCCTGCGTCTGCATCTCGGCTTCGATCGCGCGCCGCTCGCGGTTGAGATCGTCGAGCTGCCGCGCGATCTCGAGCGCGCGCGCGCGATCTTCCGTCAGGAGGCACTCGATGCCCAGGCCCATGTCGGACAGGCGCCCGGCCGCGTTCAGCCGCGGGCCGAGCAGGAAGCCCAGGTCGAAGCTGCCCGCCCGCATAGGCTCCCTGCCGGCGACCGCGAGCAGCGCGCGCACGCCCTCCTGCATCCGTCCGGCGCGAATGCGCCTCAAGCCCTGGGTCACGAGGACCCGGTTGTTGAAGTCGAGCGGAACGACGTCGGCGACGGTGCCGAGCGCGACCAGATCGAGGAGATCACCGAGCTTCGGTTCCCCTTTCGCGGAGAAGGCGCCGCGCCTGCGCAGCTCGGCGCGCAGCGCAAGCATCACGTAGAACATCACGCCGACACCCGCGAGGCTCTTGCTCGGAAATGCGCAGCCCGGCTGATTGGGATTGACGATGCAGGCGGCGCGCGGCAGCTGCGTGCCGGGCAGATGGTGGTCGGTGATCAGCACTTCGATTCCCAGATTCCGCGCGGTCTCGACGCCCTCGACGCTGGCGATTCCGTTGTCCACGGTGATGAGCAGATCGGGCTTCGACTTCGCGGCGATCGCGACGATTTCCGGAGTGAGGCCGTAGCCGTGCTCGAATCGGTTGGGGACGAGATAGCCGACGCTCGCGCCGAACGCGGAGAGGGCGCGCACGCCGACCGCGCAGGCGGTCGCGCCGTCGCAGTCGTAGTCGGCGACGATCAGCATGCGCTTGCCGGCGGCGATGGCGTCGGCGAGCAGCGTCGCGGCCCTTTCCGCGTTCAGCAGCGCGGAGGGCGGGATCAGCCCGGCGAGCTTGTCGTCGAGCTCGCCGCGGTGGCTGATCCCGCGCGCGGCGCAGACTCGTGCGAGCACAGGGTGCAGGCCTTCGCGCACCAGCTGGTCGTTGGTGCGCGGAGAAACCGGGCGTGTGACGATGCGCGTTGCGTCGCTCATGCGAGATAGCTCCGGAGCGGCTTTCTCGCCCGCCAGAAACAGCGCAGGTCGGCCCGCACCGTCTCGACTTCGAGGAACGAATCGGTGCCGCCGAGGCTGAGGCTCAGCATGCCGATCCGCCCGCCCTCGAGCGCCGCGAGCAGGGGCCCGAACCAGTCGCGTTCGAGCGCCGTGCTCCGTGGCGGATCGAGAACGATGAGCGCCATGCCCTCGGCCGGCAAGGCGGAAAGCATCGTCTCGGCGCTCCCGGACAGCCGCCGCTCGGGCACCCCGGCGGCGAGCGCAAGGCCGCGCGCCAGAGGATCTTCGGCGAGGACGATCGAGAAGGGCCGCGCCGCCGGGATTGTGAGCGCGCCTCCGCCCCAGAACCATACGCTGTTTACCGCCGGAACCCCGCGCGCCTCGCGCTCGGTATTCGCCGGATGCTCGTGCAGCAGCATCTGCACCTCGTTCATCAGCGCGCGAAAGCGCATCGCGTCGGGGCCCGACGGGAGCTTTTCGCCGATCGCGGTTCCGCGGGCCACGGACGGCGCGGTGGTAACCAGCCCGGGCGCCTCCGGGAATTTCACGTACCAGCGCTCCGGACTCGGAGCATCGAACTCCAGCGCGTCGCCGAAATGGCGGTTGAGCGCGGCGACGAGGGCTTCCGCCTCGGGGCGCGAGACATCGAGCGCGTCGCCGTCGAACGCCAGGCTGTCGCGGCCGACGCTTAGATGAACGGGATCGGCGCGCATCCAGAAATGGCTCCCCGGCGCTCCCCCGTCGGCGAGCAGGGTATAGGGCGCGACGGGCCAGTCGCGCTGCTTCTGCGCTCCGAAGCGACCGAACAGCCAGGCCTCGGGCGCGATCGGCGCCGCTTGCTTTCGGCGCCCTCTCGCGATCAGCGTCTCCGCGGCCGTGAGGCGACTTGCAGCAGCGGCACTCTCTGAAGAGAAAAAATCCGGAATGAACAGGGAACAGTGCATCCGATTTCGAGTTTATCACCGCTTGTGGCACACTGGCGCGCGTGCGATACGAACACCTCGCCGAACGGCTCGGCGGATACGAACTCCTCGTCGGCCTGCGCTACACGCGAGCCAAGCGCCGCAACCATTTCATCTCGTTCATCTCGCTGACCTCGATGCTTGGCATCGCCCTCGGCGTCGCGGCCCTCATCGTGGTGCTGTCGGTGATGAATGGATTTCAGAAGGAGGTCCGCGCGCGCATCCTCGGGGTGGTCGCGCACGTGCAGATCACCGGGGCGGAAAACCGGCTCGCCGAATGGCAAACCGTGGCACGCGAAGCCGACGCGAATCCGGCGGTGACGGCGGCCGCGCCCTTCGTGAACGCACAGGGGATGCTGATGCTCGGCGCGAGCGTCCGGGGAGTGGTGGTGCGGGGAATCCTGCCGGACCTCGAGCAGAAAGTCGCGGAGATCGGCCTGCGCATGGTCGCGGGGAAGCTCGAGGCGCTCGAGCCCGGCGGATTCGGCATCGTGCTCGGAGCCGAGCTCTCGCGCGCTCTGGGGGCAAGGGTCGGGGACAAGGTCACGCTGATCGCCCCGCAAGGGCTGGTCACGCCGGCCGGCATACTCCCGCGGCTGAAGCAGTTCACCGTGGAGGGCGTTTTCGAGATCGGGATGTTCGAGTACGACTCGACGCTCGCGCTCATTCACTTCGCGGACGCGCAGAAGCTCTACGGGATGGGCGAAGACGCGTCGGGCGTGCGGCTCAAGCTCAAGGACATGTTCCAGTCGCGGGAGGTCACGCGCGACCTGTTCACGCGTCTGCGCGGCGATCTGTACATATCCGACTGGACCCGCAGCCATGCCAACTACTTCCGTGCGGTGCAGATCGAGAAGACCATGATGTTCATCATCCTATTGCTGATCGTCGCGGTGGCGGCGTTCAACATCGTCTCGACGCTGGTGATGGCCGTCACCGACAAGCAGGCCGACATCGCGATCCTGCGCACCCTGGGGGCCAGTCCCGGCGGGATCATGAGGATCTTCGTCGTCCAGGGCATCCTGATCGGCGTGATCGGCACGCTGATCGGTGTGGCAGGCGGCGTCGCGCTCGCGCTCAACATCGACGTGGTGGTGCCGTTCCTCGAGCGGATGCTCAGCATCCAGTTCCTGTCGCGCGAGGTGTATTACATCACCGAGCTGCCGTCTGATCTGCAGGGGGGCGATGTCATCGCCATCGGGCTGGTGTCGCTCCTGCTGTCGCTTTTCGCGACTCTCTACCCGAGCTGGCGCGCGGCGCGCGTCAATCCCGCCGAGGCCCTGCGCTATGAGTGATGTTCTCGCGTGCCGCGGCCTGCACAAGACCTTCCGCGAAGGCGCGGACGCCGTGCACGTTCTGCGCGGCGTGGATCTGGAGGTCCGCGAAGGCGAGATCGTCGCCGTCGTCGGTGCATCGGGCTCGGGCAAGAGCACGCTGCTGCATCTGCTTGGAGGGCTGGACGAGCCGACTTCGGGCGAGGTGGATGTCAGGGGCAGGCCGATGCACAGTCTCTCGGACGCCGAGAGGGGACAGGTACGCAACCGCTCGCTCGGCTTTGTCTATCAATTCCACCATCTGCTGATGGAGTTCACCGCGATCGAGAACGTCGCGATGCCGCTCCTCATACGTCGCGTTCCGTCCGATGAAGCGCGCGGCGCCGCGGTGGCGATGCTCAAGGAAGTGGGGCTTGCCGAGCGGCTCAGTCATACGCCCGGGGAGCTTTCCGGAGGAGAGCGCCAGCGCGCCGCGCTCGCGCGCGCCCTGGTCACGCGCCCGGCCTGCGTGCTCGCCGACGAGCCCACCGGGAACCTCGACCGGCGCACCGCGGAAAGCGTCTTCGAGCTGATGCTCGAGCTCAATCGTGCTCACGGGACCAGTCTCGTGATCGTCACCCACGAGCCCTCACTCGCTGCCCGGGCGCACCGGGTCATGCGGCTCCAGGACGGGGAATTGATCACGGAGAAATGAGGAAGCGTCGCTTATGCGCGGCCCGCCGCGCGCCTCCGTCTCCGGCGGCGCCACGCCACGATCACATACGCGCGCCAGCCGACCTGCACTAGAACGTATCCCGCTACCGCGAGCCCGATCGCGAGCGCGACGAGCCCGACGGCGAGCGGCTTGCCGAGCGAGACGGCCCAGTCGATAAACGCGCGCAGCCAGTCGCCCAAGTGCGACCAGTCGAGCGCCGGCTCGGGGCTAAGCGGCGCGTGGTCGCCGGGCAGCAGCGCAGCCCCGACGGTGTAGGCGAGCAGGTAAAGCGGCATGATGGTGAACGGATTCGTATAGAGCGTGACGAACACCGCCAGGGGGAGGTTGACTCGAAACGCGATCGCGAGGAGCGCCCCGACCGCGAACTGCACCGGGTTGCTCCCCGGAACCAGCCCCGCGAAAAGGCCCACGGCCACGCCGCCCGCCACCGAATGCCGGTTGAGGTGCCATAGATTCGGGTGATGCAGCAGCGAGCCGAAGCGCGCGAGGTAGCGGCTCTGCCGGATCGATTCTTGGCTCGGGAGATACTTGCGGAGGAATCTTCTCATGCTTGGGGCTCGGGACGACAAGCATATCAACCTTCGGCGTTCGGAATATCGCGCCGAGCCGAAGGGGCTCGCCCCGGCCGTCGATTGGATGGGGGGCTTGCATCATTCACCCTTATGGGTTAATGTTGCGGCCATGGAACTCGATGACACCCTGGTGGCACTGGCGGACGAGACACGCCGCGAGATACTCAAGCGCCTCGCCGCCGGCGACGCGCGCGTGACCGAAGTCGCGGCGCCATTCGACATATCGCTCAACTCCGTCTCCAAGCACATCCGGATACTCGAGCGCGCTGGCCTGGTGCGCCGGCGCATCGCCGGGCGCGACCATTTCCTTTCGCTCGATCCCGCGCCGCTCGATGCGACCGCCGCCTGGATGCAGCGCGAGCGCGCCGCCTGGACCACCCGCCTCGACAAGCTGGAAGCCGCGCTGCGCGCGGAAGACGCCGTCGAAGCGGCACGCATCTCTTCCCGCAAATCCCCCAGGAAACGCAAACCAAGGAGCAAGCCATGACCGAGCGCGCCACCCTGATCAAACCTTCCACCATCCGCTTCGAGCGCCTGCTGCCCGGGCCCGTCGAGCGCGTCTGGGCCTACCTCACCGAATCCAAGAAGCGCGCCACCTGGCTCGCCGCAGGCGAGTTCGACCTGCGTATCGGCGGCAAGATCGAACTGCATTTCGACAATCAATCGCTCACGGACGAGGCTGCGCCGGCCGGCGCGAGGGGCGCGGGCAAGCACTCCGCCCACGGCAAGATCACGCGGCTCGAGCCTCTGCGCGTGTTGGCTCATACCTGGAGCTGGGACGGCGGAGAATCGGAGGTGACCTATGAACTCACGCCGAAGGGCAAGGACGTGCTGCTCACGATCCAGCACCGGCTGCCGGACGACCACGGCCTCAAGCTCGCCGTCGGCGGCGGCTGGGCCACGCACGTCGGCATCCTCACCGACCAGCTCAACGGCGTGAAGCCGCGGCCCTTCTTTGCCACCCACGCCCGGGAGATGAAGGCGTTCGAAGCGGCGCTGTAGCCGCGCTGACAACCCAACAGAAAGGAAGAGACGATGAATGCACCGAGAGTCGAAGGAGCCGTCGCCCCTGGTAAGGGGCGCCAACCGCTGCTGACGCTAGAAAGAGAACCGCATGGAGTGGATATTCTGCACAAAATCGGAATCAAATCGTCGTCGCCGGATGATGTCTACAAGGCATTGACCACGATCGAAGGTCTTTCCGGCTGGTGGA
>Ga0326726_10002113_pt1 | contig 18391 bp, 17 predicted proteins | sample MHFenrmetagenome_2_FD_207603 | JGI IMG/M metagenome (GOLD analysis project Ga0326726, IMG submission 207603) | Lab enriched peat soil microbial communities from Michigan Hollow, Ithaca, NY, United States - MHF15MN | ecosystem: Environmental > Terrestrial > Soil > Wetlands > Peat | place: USA... | reverse complement strand
CGCGCGTCCGCCGAGAGCACTGCGTGCGAATGCTCTGCGTAATCGGACCAGTCCGTCGCGACGTGCAGCAGGCCGCCCGGCTTCAGCACGCGCGCGAGCTCGGCGACGAACGCGGGTTGCACGAGGCGGCGCTTGTGGTGCCGCTTCTTCGGCCACGGGTCGGGGAAGAACAGGTTGACGGCGTCGACGGAGCCGTCGCCGAGCTCGCGCACCACGTCGGCCGCGTCGCGCGCGATCACGCGGACGTTCGCGAGATTTGCCTTCTCGAGGAGCAGCAGCAAATGCCCGATGCCGGGCTCGTGCACCTCGACGCCGAGGTAATCTATGTCGCCGTAGTTCGCGGCGCAGGTCACGACGGCTTCGCCGTCGCCGAAGCCGATGTCGAGCACTCGCGGCGCACTCCGGCCGAATAGCGCGTCGAGGTCGAGCGGCGCGGCTGCGTCGGCCATAACGCCGTAGCGTGGCAGAAGATCGCTCATTGCGCGTCGCTGCGCGGCCGTGAGCCGGCCCGGCCGCTTCACGAAGCTCCGAATCTTGCGCAGGTGGACCGCCGGGGTGTCGGGAGAGTCGCTCATGTGCGGCGCCATCTTCCCATGGCCTTCGGGCAATGGCGCGCCCCGTCGGCTATCGGGTAGAGTTCGGAGGCGCAGGGCGGGTGTAGTTCAATGGTAGAACCTCAGCTTCCCAAGCTGATGGCGTGGGTTCGATTCCCATCACCCGCTCCACTCCGACGCCGCGCACGGTAGTCGTTTCCGGATTCGGAACCATTTCGTCCGTTCAGGGCTTCCCCGATAGCGGGTCTGTGCATGATGCAACATACTCGCCCGCATCTCGTTTGGCGTCAGTGCGTTGCGACTCGCTCGATAGGTGATCAAGCTGGCAGCCGCCGCTCATAGCGGGTCCGAAGCGCCCGCGGCCTCGTCTCAATCAGCCCTCCAAACCCCGGGCGCTGCGTTCAGTCCGCAGCGGTTCGTCTCTAGTGTCCTCGACGGCGTGCGCTCCTTGATCGGCGTCCGCGACGCGGCCGGGCGCTATCTATTCGTGAACTCGACGATGGCGGAGTTTCACGGCGCGCCGAACGCCGCGTTCATCGGCCGGTCGCCCGAGCAGATCGGATTGCCGGATTACGCTTTTCCGACATTCTTGCGGGCTGCAGAGGGAGAACCGTTCGTCGTCCGCGACGTCCCGTTGGTCGATGCGACGGGGCACGCGCGCCGATTCGACGTGGTGTCACGGCGGCTGAAAGCCTCGAATCCCGCCGCCCACTGGCTGGTGCTCGAGGTCGCGACCGAGGTCGTGGCCGCCGCCGAACGCGCCGCCGTCTCCGCGCACGCCGTTGCTGGCCCCGAGCGCGCGGCCGCCAGCGGGCACGCCGCCGCCGCCGTGCCGCCGGCCATCGCCGCTGAGCACGACGACGTGCGGCTCGACTTCGTGCTGCGCAGCGGCAATCTCGCTCTGATCGATTGGGACTTGGGCTCCGATCGAATTGCCGCGCGCGGGCAGCTCGCCGAGCTGCTCGGGCTCGACGCGGCCCACCCGCCCGCGACGAGGGCGGAGCTCGCGCGCTTCGAGCACCCGCACGACCAGGCGCGCGTGCAAAGCGAGCTGCGCGCGCACCTCGCCGGAGAGACGGAGGAGCACAACTCCGAGTATCGCGTCCGGACAGCGGGCGGCGGAGTGCGTTGGGTGATCGCGAGGGGACGCGTGATAGCGCGCGCGCCCGATGGGCGCGCGCTCGCGTACCGGGGCACGCTCCAGGACGTGACCGAGTCGATCGAGACTCAGCACCAGCTGCAGCGCGAGCTCACGAGATCGCGCGAAGCGGCGCTCGTTTCGGAGGGCCTCGTCGGCGAGGTCCGGCGGCTCGAGGCCGACATCAGGGAGGTGAGCCAGCGCGAGCACGAGCGAATCGGCCACGATCTCCACGACGGCCTCGGCCAGGAGCTCACGGGCGTCTCGCTGTTGCTGAAGACGGTCGAGGATGCGATCGCGCGCGATGCGCCGCAGCTCACGACGCGCGTGCACGCGGTCCGCGACCTGGTCGAGCAGAGCATTTCGACGGTGCGCGCTCTCGCGCTCGGGTTGTCGCCGGTGCATCTCGATCGCGACGGCTTCGCGGCGGCGCTCGAGCAGCTCTGTGCGAGCAGCGAGGCGCTGTATGGCATTCCGGTCAAGTTCGTCAGCCGGGTGACGGGCGGTCTACATGGGCTCGCAGCCGCGGCAGACCTTTACCGGATCGCCCAGGAAGCGATCCGCAACGCGGCGCGCCACTCGGGCGCGAAAGAGATCCGCCTGACGCTCGCCGCGGACGACGAGCGGCTCACGCTGACGATCGAAGACGATGGCCGCGGTATCATGCCGACCGAGCAAACACGCGGCGGCATGGGAATGAAGATAATGCGCTACCGAGCAAGTATCATTGGCGCCTTGCTCGAGATAGGCGCGCGGCAGCAAGGCGGCACGATTGTGCGCTGCGTGCTGCGCCAGGCGGCGGAAAGGGATACGCCAGGAGAAAAAAATGACTGAATTCGCGGCGAGACAAAAGAGCGTGTTCGTGGTCGACGATCACCCGATCGTTCGGCAGGGTCTCGTTCAGCTCATCGAGCAGGAGCCGGACTTGAAGGTGTGCGGCGAGGCCGCCGACGTCAAGGAGGCGCGCGCGAGCTTGGCCAAAGTGACGCCCGACATCGTGATCCTCGACCTCTCGCTCCGCGACAGCGACGGTCTCGAGCTCGTGAAGGACATCCGCAGCAAATATCAGCAGCTGCCGGTGCTCGTGCTGTCGATGCACGACGAGAGCATCTATGCCGAGCGGCTATTAAGCGCCGGGGCGAACGGCTACATCATGAAACAAGCCGCGGCGGACCAGCTGCTCGTCGCGGTGCGGCGCGTGCTCGCGGGCGGCATCTACGTGAGCGAGCGCGTCGGCGCGAGCATGATCGAGAGATTCGCGGTCTCGGGCCGCGTGCAGAGCGCGAATCCGTTCGACCGCTTGAGCAACCGCGAAGTCCAAGTGCTCAACTTGATCGGGCGCGGCAAGACGACTCGCGAGATCGCGGGCAACTTGAACTTGAGCGTGAAGACGGTCGAGTCGCATCGCCAGCGAATCAAGAAGAAGCTGAACCTGCACACCGCGCCGCAGCTCGTCCAGTTCGCCGTGAACTGGTACTCCGGTCATCACTGATCCCGCGCTGCGGATCCTCCTGACCTGACGCGAATCCGCGCCCCGGTCCCGTGCCGAAGAGTGGCGCGGCTACGCGCGTTTTGACATAACGCCGGCCGTACGTGCCGATTAAGAAAAATGAGCGGCGGTCGATAGATGCGCTAACGACGGCGACGGCACGCTAGCAACCGCACGCTGGTGCTGGACCTCACGAGACCACTTCGCGGACGCGCCGTAAGCATGAGTGACAACATCAACCGCCTCCTGATCGTGGACGACGAGCCCGGAGTCGTCGACTTCATTACGGCGGCCGCGCACCAGCTCGACTATACGGTCGCGAGCGCCGGCACGGCGGCCGAGTTCCTGACGCTCGTCGACTCGTTCAGGCCGACGCTGATCGCGATGGACCTGCACCTTCCCGACGGGGATGGCGTCGAGCTGCTGCGGATGCTCGTCGCACGCGGCTTCAAGGCGCCGATCGTGATCATGAGCGGCGTCGACGAGCGCGTGCTCGCCGCGGCTCACGAGCTCGGCACGAGCCAGGGCCTCAAGATGTACGGCACGCTCGCGAAGCCCGTGCTGCTCCCGGACTTGCAGATGAAGCTCGCGGCGGCCCAAACCACGCGCGACAGAGCGCTCGACGCCGATGAGCTCAGGCGCGGCATCGCGGCCGGCGAGATCGTGCCGTATTACCAGCCGAAGGCGAGCCTCACGGAGCGCGGCTGGATCATCGACGGAGTGGAGGCGCTCGCGCGCTGGCAGCATCCGCGGCTCGGTCTCGTGATGCCGGACGAGTTCGTGCCGCTCGCCGAGCGCACCGGCGCGATCGGCGACCTCACGAGCAGCGTGCTCACCGCCGCGCTCGCGCAGGTCCGGGCTTGGAACGACGAGCAGCTCAAGCTCACGTGCGCCGTCAATCTCCCGCCCACGCTCGTCACCGATTTGAGCTTCCCGGATCGCGTCGCCGCGCTGCTGAGCCGCTACTCGCTCGACGGCAGCCAGCTCGTGCTCGAGATCACCGAGACCGCGACGATGCAGAACCCGATGATGACGATGGACATCCTCACGCGCCTGCGCGTGAAGCGGATTGGGCTATCGCTCGACGACTTCGGCACCGGCTATTCGTCGCTCACGCAGCTCTACCAGATGCCGTTCAACGAGATGAAGATCGACAAGAGCCTCGTGATCAACGTGCCGCATAGCCGCGAGGCGAACACGATGGTCGGCTCCTTGATTGAGCTCGGTCACAACCTCGGGCTAAAGATTTGCGCCGAAGGTGTCGAAAACAGGGCTGCGCTCGACTTGCTCGCGATCCTGCGCTGCGACCGCTGCCAAGGCTTCTTCATCAGCCGCGCGGTGCCGGCCCACGACATATCGAGCTTGGTAAGCCATTGGAACCGCGAGAGCCCGGCCGCGTCGTTCACGCCTCTGCCGAGCGCGGTGGTCTAAAGGAACATCGAAGTGAACGAAAACCGCTTGCTCGTGGTGGATGACGACGCGGAGGTGGGCGCGTTCTTCGGCCAGGTCGGCGAGGACTTGGGCTTTGAGACGAGGATCATGCTAGATCCGGGTCAGTTCGCGCAGACCGTCCTCGACTTCTCGCCGACCGTCGTTCTGCTCGACCTGCAGATGCCCGGGCGCGACGGCATCGAGCTGCTGCGCGAGCTCTCGACGCTCGACCGGCGCCCGAAGGTGCTGATCGCGAGCGGCCTCGATAGCCGGGTGCTCACGACGGCTTCGGAGCTCGGCATCTCGATGGGCGTCGACGTCGCGGGCGCGTTCTGCAAGCCGATCGCGCTCGACGAGCTCGAGGTGCTTCTGGTCCGGTTGAAGTCGCAGAAGAAAGTCGTGAGCGCCGCGGGCTTGCGTCAGGCGATCGACAACGGCCAGCTCGTCGTCCACTACTTGCCGAAGGCGACGTTCAAGGGCCCCGGCCGCTGGATCATCGAGGGCGCCGAGGCGCTCGTGCGCTGGGAGCATCCGGAGTACGGGCTGCTCTATCCGCGCGACTTCATCGGCATCGCGGAGGAGAGCGGACTGATCACCGAGGTCACGGACTTCGTGTTCCGCGCATCGATGGAGCAGGCGCGCGTGTGGTTCGCGAACGGCTTGTACATGGAGCTCGGCGTGAACTTGTCCGCGCAGTTCTTGGGCGACCTCGGGTTCCCCGATCGGCTGCTCACGCTGATCCGCGAGAACAACCTCGATCCGTCGATGATCACGATCGAGCTCATGGAAACGGCGTCGATGCAGGATCCTGCAGTCGCGCTCGACATCCTCGCGCGCCTGCGCGTGAAGAACATCAACCTCTGCCTCGATGACTTCGGAACAGGCGCATCCTCGCTCACGCACCTGTACCGGATGCCCTTCAGCGAAGTGAAGCTCGACAACCAGTTCACGAACGACATGCGCTTGCGCGAGGACGCGCGCGCGCTCGTCGAGGGCCTGATCTACCTCACGCACAAGCTCAAGATGCGCGCTTGCGCCGAGGGCGTCGAGGACGAAGGCACGCTGCAGCTGCTCGAGCAGATGCACTGCGACAAGGTGCAGGGCCACTTGATCGGCGCCGCGTGCAGAGCCAAGGACCTCGAGGCCGTCGTCGAGAATTGGAACAGCCGGTTCCAGGCCAAGTCGCGCTCGAAGGCGACGGGCTAGCCGAAGGAGCTATCGGCCCCGCGAATTTCCGGTTCTCTCCCCGATTGCGCGTTGTTACGATGAGCCTTACGGCTCATACGGAGGACACGCGCATGAAAGGGATCCTCAAAGTCGTCGCGATCGTCGCGGGTGCCTTGCTGGTGATCGTGGTGGCGGTGCTCGTCGCAGTCGGGTACCTGTTCAACCCGAACGATTACAAAGCGGAGATCGCGGCCGCCGTCGCGAAGGCGACGGGGCGTACGCTCACTCTCGACGGCAATCTCGCCCTTTCGACGTTTCCGACCATCCGAATCCAAGTCGGCTCCGCCACGCTCAGCAACGCACCGGGGTTCGGCTCCACGCCGATGGCGAAGATCGGCGGCGCGGAGCTCAGGGTCTCGCTCTGGCCGCTCTTGTTCGGCAACGTGGAGATCGGCGAGGCGCGGCTATCGGGCCTCGAGCTCAACCTCGCGCGTGACGCGCGCGGCCGCAACAACTGGCAAGACCTCGGCGGCGGGGCCGGGGCGCCGGCCGGCGGTGCGGCGCCGAGCTCGGGCGGCGGCGCCGCGAATCTCAACCTCGGCGTCGACTCGCTTCAGATCGACGACGCGCGCGTGACCTGGAACGACGCGTCGACCGGCAGCAAATGGGAGCTCACGGGCTTCGGCCTCAACGCGAAGGGCTTCGGGGTCGGCAAGAAATTCCCGCTCGACGTGCGCTTCGCGCTCGCGGGAGCAGACGTCGCGGTCAAAGTCGCCGCGAACATGGAGGCGACGATCACGCTCGCCTCGGACGAGTACCGGCTAGACAGGCTCGTCACCAAGATCTCGGGCAGCGGCAGGGGCTGGCCCGGCGGGCAGGGCGACGCGACGCTGAAGATCGACTCGCTCGATGCGAACCTCGGCAAGGAGACGGTCGACTTGAACGGCCTCTCGCTCACCGTGCTCGGCATCACGACGACGGGCTCGCTCAAGGGCACGAAGCTCATGAGTAGCCTCTCGCTCACGGGCGCGGTCGACATTCAGCAGTTCGATCCGCAGGACGTGCTCGGCGTGCTGAAGGTCAAGGTCGAGACCGCGGACTCGAAGGTGCTGCGCAGCGCGAGCGCCAAAGCGAACTTCCTCTACAACTCGAAGCAGACGGGCTTGAGCGACATGCAGCTGAAGCTCGACGAGTCGACGCTCACGGGACGCGTCGGGCTCGACGGCGAGAAGCTCACGTACGCGCTCGCGGTCGACGACATCAACGTCGACCGTTATTTGCCACCGGGGCCGCCTTCGGGCAAGACCGACGCGCCGAAGAACGAGGGCTCGCTCGACGCGGTCGACTTGCCGCTCGACGTGCTGCGGACGCTGAACGCCGACGGCACGCTCAAGTTCGGTAAGGCGAAGTTCAGCGGCCTCACGGTCTCGGACGCCGCTTTCGCGCTCACGGCCGCGAACGGAATGCTGAAGCTCACGCCGACCGCGTCGCTCTACGGCGGCAAGTACGGCGGCGACATCAACGTAACCGTCGAGAAGACCGACGCGAAGATGACGATCGCGCAGCACGTCGACGCGGTCGATCTCGACCCGCTCGGCAAGGATTTGCTCGGCGCCCAGTACTTCACCGGCGTCGGCAACGTGAAGCTCGATCTCGTCGCGACGGGCTCGAACTTAGGTGCGATGCGCAAGGGCGTCGACGGCGCCGTGTCGTTCGACGTGAAGAACGGCTCGCTCGAGGGCGTCGACCTCTGGTACGAGCTGCGCCGCGTGCGCGCCGTGCTCGACAAGTCCGAAGCGCCGGCGCGCCCGCCGGGCCCGCGCCGCACGTCGTTCTCGGCGCTGAGCGCGACCGGCGACGTGAAGGACGCGTTGCTCACCAACAAGGATCTCAAGGGCGTGCTCGACTTCATGAACATCACGGGCTCCGGGACCGTGAACCTGCTCGACGACAAGATCGACCTCGATCTCAAGGCGACGATGGTCGACGGGCCGAAGCTGCAATCCGATCCGCTGATGGCGAAGTACGCGGGCCAGTCGCTGCCGCTGCACGCGACCGGCACGATGGCGGAGCCGAGCGTGTTGCCCGACGTCGGTGCGCTCGCGAAGCAGAGAGCGTCGGACGAGGCGAACAAGGCGCTCGACGAGCAGAAGCAGAAGGCCCAGGATAAGCTCAAGGACAAGCTCAAGGGCCTGCTCAACAGGTGACGGACTCCGGACTCTCGAGGCCGCGCGCGGCGCGGCGCGCGTCCAACCTGCACGCGCCCAGCGCGCGGCGCCCGCCCGACTCAATGGATATCGCGCCGCGGCTGCTCGCATGGTTCGACGAGCATGGGCGCCACGATCTTCCGTGGCAGCGCGAACGCACCCCATACACCGTCTGGGTGTCGGAGGTGATGCTCCAGCAGACGCAGGTGACGACGGTGGTGCCGTTCTACCTGCGCTTCATCGCCCGCTTCCCGACGGTCGAAACGCTAGCGACCGCGCCGCTCGACGAGGTGTTGAAGCACTGGTCCGGGCTCGGCTACTACGCGCGCGCGCGCAATCTTTGGAGCGCCGCGCGCGCGGTCGTCGAGCGGCACGGCGGCCGCGTGCCGGAGACCTTCGACGATCTGCACGCGTTGCCCGGCATCGGCCGCTCGACGGCGGGCGCAATCCTCGCGCAGGCGTGTGGTGCGCGCTTCCCGATTCTCGACGGCAACGTGAAGCGCGTGCTCGCGCGCCACCACGCGGTCGCCGGCTGGCCCGGCGAGCGTGACGCGCAAGACGAGCTCTGGGCGCTCGCCGAGCGGCACACGCCGGAGGAGCGCGTCGCGGATTACACGCAGGCGATCATGGATCTCGGCGCGACGCTCTGCACGCGCGCGCGGCCCGCGTGCACGGTGTGCCCGCTCGCCGAGAGCTGTATCGCGTGCCGCGCCGGCACGCAAGCGAAGTATCCGGGGCCGCGGCCGAAGCGCAGTCGCCCACGGCGCAGCGTGACGGTGCTCGTCGTCGAGGATCCCGACGGCTGCGTGCTGCTCGCGCGCCGGCCCGCGCGCGGGATTTGGGGCGGTCTCTACAGCTTCCCGGAGCTCCAGGGCGGCGACACGGCGGCCGAATGGTGCGCGCGCACGCTCGGCGCGAGCGTCGCGGCCGAGCGCGAGCTCGCGACGATCGAGCACGGCTTCACGCACTTCGACCTCGATCTCGCACCGCGCTGGCTGCGGCTCGCCGCGGCGCCGCGAGTCGTGCAAGATCGCGACGATTTGTTGTGGCACCGGCCGAGCGAGGCGCCGGCGGTCGGGATTCCCGCGCCGGTCGCGGCGCTGTTCGGCACACTCGCGAAGGGGCTTTAGCGATGGCGAGAATGGTTCACTGCGTGGTGCTCGGCGCCGAAGCCGAGGGCCTCGACCGGCCTCCGTATCCGGGCGCGATCGGCCAGCGGATCTACGAGAACGTCTCGAAGCTCGCGTGGCAGCGTTGGCTCAAGCATCAGACGATGCTGATCAACGAGTATCGTCTGACGCCGATCGAGCCGAAGGCACGCAAGTTCCTCGAGGACGAGATGCAGAAGTTCTTCTTCGGCGAAGGCTCGGAGAAGCCGCCCGACTTCAAGCCCGCAGAATGACGATATCCGCTCGTCGTGCTCGGAGCGGAGCGCGGCTCTCGAGCAAGTCATCGACGCCCGGGCTCGCGCGAGATTTCTTTGCTATCGTGGCGCGCGAATCCGAACAACGAGGGAGGGGCGCTATGAACATCCGAACACTCGTCCAGCCGCTCGCTGCTTTCGCCGTGCTCGGCATGCTCGCACACGTTGCGCATGCGCAAGACGAGCAAGTCGCGAGGATGCGCACCGCCCTCGCGGCCCCCGAGCGCTCGCAAGAGAACAAGGCGCGCGACGCCGCGCGCAAGCCGATCGAGACCGTGCAGTTCCTCGGCATCAAGACCGGCGACACGGTCGTCGACATGATTGCCGAGAGCGGCTGGGTCACTGAGGTACTGTCGGCCGCCGTCGGTCCGAAGGGACACGTGTACATGCAGAACCCGCCGTTCCTCGCGGAGAGAGAGCCCAAGGACATGATCGCCCGGCTCGGCAACGTCGAGCCCTTGCATGTGCAGCTCGCGGAAGCGGGCATCGTGAACAAGGCCGATGCGATCGTCACCGCGATGAACCTGCACGACATCTACAACGGCTTCGGCAACCAGCCCGCAGGCGAGGGGCCGGCTGTAGAGTTCGTGAAGACGTTGTACGCCGCGCTGAAGCCGGGCGGAGTGCTCGGAGTGATCGATCACGTCGGCGTCGCGGGCCAGGACAATGCGATGCTGCACCGAATGTTGCCGCAGCAAGCGCGCGACGTGCTCACGAAGGCCGGCTTCACGATCGAGGCCGAATCGACGCTGCTCGCGAACCCGGCTGACGACCACACGAAAGGCGTGCTCGATCCGGCGGTTCGGGGGCACACCGATCAGTTCATGTTCCGCGCGCGTAAGCCGCGCTGAAGTCAGGGCTTGCGCGACAGCTGCGTGTACGCGATCAGGCCGAGGCCGATGAACAGCGGAATCAAGGCGACGAGATAGCCCTGGTCGTTCCCATTGTGGGCGGGAAAGAGAAAGATCATGAGCCCGGCGCCGCCGCACGCGGCGACTATCCCGCCAACGGTGTACGCACTCTGCAAGCGCCGCGTTCGGATGCGCTCCACCTCGAGCATGTAGTCGAGCACGGCCTGTTGTCCGTGCGACTCCGAGATCTTGCGAACCGTCTCGTCGTGATACAGGCTCTCGCGCTCGCGGCGCCGGTTGATCGCCCAAGCCCAGACCGCGGCGAGCGAAAAGAACCCGATCGCTCCGACTGCCGGGATCAGAAAGACTAGGTTGCTACCCATCCGAGCTCCTCAAGATCTAAGCGTTTTCTCCGGTACTGCGGGTGAGACGGGCCGCCCGAGGCGCCGGTTGCATTTGTTGAGGCGCCGGCGAGCGCGAAGAAATGCAACCGCGAGCGGCGGCGACGCGTCTACTGCCGGATGGACGTGTGCGATGACGGTTGACGACGGCGTCGCCGCAGTCGATCGCGTCTTGCGCGGCGACGTCGCGGCGTTCGCGCAAATCGTCGAACGGTGGCAGGACCCGCTCGTGGCGCTTGCGTACCGCTTCTGCCACGACAGGAGCAGGGCCGAGGACATGGCTCAAGAGGCATTCCTTCGCGCGTTCCGCGCGCTGCACCAGTGGCGGCGCGAGGCCGCGTTCTCGACTTGGTTGTTCGCAGTCGCGACAAACGTCTACCGCGCGGAGCTGCGCCGCCAGGGAGCGCCGCTCGTATCGATCGACGAGATCGCGGATCCGGCCGACACACTCGACGTCGCGGCGGAGCACGAAGACTCGGATCGTCGCGCGGCTCTGCGGCGGGCGCTGCACGCACTGCCCACGAAGTACCGCGACGCATTGGTGCTCTTCTATTTTCACGACATGGACGTCGAGCGTGCCGCCGCGAGCCTCGGTGTGCCGTCGGGGACCGTGAAAGCGCGGTTGTCGCGCGGCCGCGAGCTCTTGCGCCGCAAGCTCGTCACGATGCTGGGTTCGAGCGAAGGGCCGCTCGAGGAGGTAGAGGGTGAAGCCTGACGAGATCGATCGAGCCCTCGCGCGCGACGCGACGGGCGTCCGTGCGTCGCCGGACTTCGCCGCGGCCGTGATGCGAGCCGTGCGGCGCGAGGCGAGGGTGCCGCCGCCGATCCCATTCCCTTGGACACGTGCCGCGCCCGGCATCGCGGCAGCGCTGCTGATACTCGTTTTCGCGTTTACGTCGCTAGGTTCGACATCGGGCGCCGGCGCGCCGCCTCGCGCGCCGGCGGTGCTAGAGCATGCAGCCGAGATCACCGCGAAGATCGGCAATTCAGTCGCGAGCTGGGACGCACGAAGCGCGTCGATCTGGACGGTGGTCGTGGCGCTGAGCGCGGTGCCGGTTCTCGCGCCGCTCGTGCTCGTCAGGTCCGAGCGCGGTTCTTGACCAAGTCGTCGACGACCGCGGGATCCGCGAGCGTCGACGTATCGCCGAGATTGCTCATGTCGTTCGCCGCGATCTTGCGCAAGATCCTGCGCATGATCTTGCCCGAGCGCGTCTTCGGCAGGCCCGGCGCCCACTGGATCACGTCGGGCGTCGCGATCGCGCTGATCTCCTTTTTCACCCAGGCGACGAGCTCCTTGCGCAGCTCCTCGCTCGGCGCGACGCCGGCCTTCAACGTCACGTACGCGTAGATGCCCTGGCCCTTCAGGTCGTGCGGGAAGCCGACGACCGCGGCCTCGGCGACCTTCGGATCCGCGACGAGCGCGCTCTCGATCTCGGCCGTGCCGAGCCGGTGGCCAGCGACGTTGATCACGTCGTCGACGCGGCCCGTGATCCAGTAGTAGCCGTCCGCGTCGCGGCGAGCGCCGTCGCCCGTGAAGTACTTGCCGGGATACGCCTTGAAATACGTGTCGACGAAGCGCTGATGATCGCCGTACACGGTGCGCATCTGTCCGGGCCAGCTGTCGAGCAACACGAGGTTGCCGCTCGCGGCGCCGTCGAGAAGGTTGCCGTTCGCGTCGACGATCGCGGGGCGGATGCCGAAGAACGGCCGCGTCGCTGAGCCCGGCTTGAGCTTCGTCGCGCCGGGCAGCGGCGTGATCAAGATTCCGCCGGTCTCCGTTTGCCACCACGTGTCGACGATCGGGCAGCGGCCGTCGCCGACCACGTGGTAATACCATTCCCACGCCTCGGGGTTGATCGGCTCGCCGACGCTCCCGAGCAGGCGCAGCGATTTGCGCGAGCAGCGCTTCACGGGCGCGTCGCCCTCGCGCATCAGCGCGCGGATCGCGGTCGGCGCCGTATAGAGAATGTTGACCTGGTGCTTGTCGACGATTTGCCAGAAGCGGCTCGAGTCGGGGTAGGTCGGCACGCCTTCGAACATCACGGTCGTCGCGCCGTTCGCGAGCGGGCCGTAGACGATGTAGCTGTGCCCCGTGACCCAGCCGACGTCCGCCGCGCACCAGTACATGTCGCCGTCGTGGTAGTCGAACACGTATTGATGAGTGATCGACGCGTAGAGCAAATACCCGCCGCTCGTGTGCAGCACGCCTTTCGGTTTGCCCGTCGAGCCCGACGTATAAAGAATGAACAGCGGATCCTCTGCCGACATCGGCTCCGGCGCGCAGGTCGTCGATGCGGCGCCGAGGATCTCCTGATACCAATGATCACGCCCCGGCGTCCACGCGATCTTGCCGCCCGTGCGGCGCACGACGACGACGGCGTCGACCTTCGTCGTCGCGAGGCCCGCGATCGCTTCGTCGACGTTCGCCTTCAGCGGGATCTTCTTGCCGCCACGCACGCCCTCGTCCGCGGTGATCACGACGCGCGACGCACAGTCCTCGATCCGGCCCTTGAGCGCTTCGGGCGAGAAGCCGCCGAACACGACCGAATGGATCGCGCCGATCCGCGCGCACGCGAGCATCGCGACGATGGTCTCCGGAATCATCGGCATGTAGATCGTCACGCGGTCGCCTTTCGCGACGCCGAGCTTCTTGAGCGCGTTCGCGAAGGGACAGACGGCCTCGTGGAGCTCGCGATAGCTGATCTTGCGACCGGCCTCGTTCGGATCGTCGGGCTCCCAGAGGATCGCGGTTTGCTCGGCGCGCTTCGCGAGGTGGCGGTCGAGGCAGTTCGCCGCGACGTTGAGCTTGCCGTCCGCGAACCAGCGCACGTGCAAGTCCTTCGCGTGGAAAGAGGTGTCTTTCACCTGGCTGAACGGCGTGAGCCAATCGAGCCGGTCGCGAGCCTGCTTCGCCCAGAACGCCTCGGGACTCTCGAGAGACTCGCGGTAGAGCGCCTCGTAGCGTTTGTTGTCGATCCAGGCGCGGGCCGCGGTCGCGGCCGGGACCGCGTAGATCTTGTCGTCGCTCATGAGGCTCGATGATAAAGAGCCGCGCGGACCTTGGCACGCCGGGTCTTACCTAACCTTGACGAGTCCGCGACGCGGCCGGTCTAATACACGCCGCTTCGCGCCTCGTGCCTCGCCGGGGCTCCGCAAGCGAGCGGTCTACGCACGGCCAGGTAGCTCAGTTGGTAGAGCAGCGGACTGAAAATCCGCGTGTCGATGGTTCGATTCCGTCCCTGGCCACCATTTTTTTCCAATGAGGGAAATTAGCGCGACTGCGCGTTGTCGGCAAACCGGTTCATGAGCCGATGTGTGGTGGGCGCAGGGGGTGCAAGGGAGCGTGAGATTCGCGCGGCGCCGTTTCGGCGCGTTTGCGCAAGGCCGCGCGAATCCGCGTGATCGCGATCATGCCAAGGCTCCGCGAACGACTCGAATCGACACATCCGAGGGCCGCGACCTCATTGATCGTCGACACCGTGAAGCTTACGGCTAGCACGCTGTTCAACAACGGCGTGGAACACACCGAGGACATCCACGTCGTCGAGCGCTTCAGGCTCGCGGACCCGAACACCCTGGTCGCCACCCAGCGGTTCACCGATCCCGGCTCGTTCGTGGGCACGGCCGCGCGCGTGCTGTCGTTCACGCGCGGGCCGGACCACGTTTATCCCTGCGACTGCGATCCGACTTACGGCCTGGCGATCGAGTCGCGCCAAGGACCCGCGGCGCGCTGAGCCGAGCCTGGTTGCCTCTGCCCACTGTGAACGCCGGCACGGTTCGGCCGCGCGGGAGTTGACACGCGCCCCCGGCGTCTGTCCTACTGTCATAGGACAGACAATCTATGCGCCTACAGCTCAACTTCAAATCCGGCAAGCCCGTGTACCTGCAGATCGTCGACCAGGTCCGCGCGGCCGTCGCCGCGGGCTCGATCCGCGCGGGCGAGCCGCTGCCGTCGATCCGGCCGCTCGCCGAGGAGCTGCGCGTGAATCGCAACACGGTCGCCAAGGCTTACACGGAGCTCGAAAGCCAGGGCGTCATCGAGACCGCGGCCGGCAAGGGCTGCTTCGTGCGCAATACCGGCACGCCGCTCAAGAAGAAGGCGTGCCTGACTCTGCTCGCCGAGGAAGTCGACCAAGCCGTCGTGCAGGCACATCACCTACAGGTGACGCGCGCGGAATTCCTCAAGCTGGTCGAGGAACGCCTGGATTCTTTCGAGGAACAACGCCACAGGAAGGTAGCGACATGACGGACCACGCGGCCATCCACATCGATCGGTTGGTGCGGCGCTACGGGCATACCGACGCCGTGAACGGACTCACGCTCGAGGTCAGACCCGGCCGCTGCTACGGCTTCTTCGGCCGCAACGGCGCCGGCAAGACGACGACGATCAAGTGTCTCTTGAACCTGCTGCGCCCAACGAGCGGCACGGTGCGCGTCTTCGGGCTCGATCCGCGCAAGGCAGAAGTGGCCGTCAAGTCGCGCCTCGCGTACGTGCCCGACTACGTCGCGTTCTATCCGTGGATGACCGTGCGCCAGACGCTCGACTACTTCGCGGCCTTCCGCGCGCGCTGGAACCGCGCGACCGAGAGCGCCCTGCTCGAGCGGTTCAGGCTCGATCCGCGCCAGAACACGACGCACCTGTCGAAGGGCCAGCGAACGCAGCTCGCGCTGATCACCGCGATCTGCGCCGAGCCCGAGTTGCTCGTGCTCGACGAGCCGACCGCCGGCCTCGATCCGATCGTGCGCCGCGAGTTCATCGAGGCCGTCATCGGCGCCTACCAGGAAGGCGATCCGGGCCGGCGGACCGTGTTCGTCTCGACGCATTTGATCGCCGAGTTCGAGGGACTCATCGACGAATTCACGATCATCGAGGACGGGCGCGCCGTCTTGTCGGCCGACGCGGATCGCGCACGCGACCGCTATCAGAAGGTCTACGCGCGGTTCCCGGCGCCGCTGCGCGGCACGCTCGATCTCGGCGCCGCGCGGGTGCTGAAGCAGAACGGCCGCGAGATCGAGGTGCTCGCCGAGGGCAACGCGGAGCGCGTCGTCGAGCGTTTGAAGACCCGATCGCCCGAGGTGGTCAAGACCGAGTCGTTGACGCTCGAGGAAATCTTTGTCGCAGCGCTGCAGCCCGCCCGCGGGAGCGCAGTACTCGCATGACGACCGTGCTCCGACCCGCGCTCGTCTGGAAGGAAGTCCGCGGCCTCGGGCCGACATGGCTGACTGCGGCAGCGCTGCTCGTCGTCGTCGGCTTCGTCGAAACCGGCCTCGGTACCGTGCTTTTCTACGTTGGCGCCTGTGCCTTGCTCGGCGCGCTGTCGATCGGGCAAGAGTTCACCGACCGCACGCTGGCCGGGTTGCTCGCACAGCCGGCGGCCCGCTCGAGCGTGCTGCTGCATAAACTGGGCGTGGTCACCGCGATGCTGCTCGCGTTGGGCGGCCTGGAGTGGGGCTACGGCCTGACGCCCCTCGCGGTCGCACGCGCGTGGCCCGAGATCTCGCCGACAGGGCGCGTGCTCGTGACCGTGCTGCCGGTCTTAGGCGGTGTGCTGCTCACCCCGTGCCTGACGCTGCTCACGCGCAGTGCGCTGGCGGGCTGCGTGTTTACCATCGCTCTTTCGCTCGCGATGGTGATCGGCAGCCAAGCCGCCGTGCCGTGGCTGTACGGGGACGCGGCGACGCTTGCGCAGGCGAACGCCCGGATCGTCGATGTCTTCGTGCACACGATGCTGGCCGTCGTGGTGCTCAGCGCGCTCCTGATGTGGCGGCTGTTCATGCGCCTCGAAGCCATCGAGGGCCGCAGGCTCGAGCTACACCTGCCGGCGTGGTCGTTCAAGCCGCGCGTGAACTTGGCCGCGGCGCGCTCCTCGCGCTCGGTGTGGCAGCAGATGCTCGGCAAGGAGCTGCACCTCCAGGAGATCACGTTCGTCGTGTCCGGACTGTACGTGGCGGCATGGCTCGCGGTCGTGCTGGTCGGCGAGTCTTTGTTTCCGACCCGGCGTGCCGGGCTCATGACCCTAGCGACCTTGCTGCACGCCGGCGCGATCCCGCTGCTCGCAGGCTCGCTCGCCAGCGCCGAGGAGCGCCAGCTCGGCACGCTGGGCTGGCAGGTGCTGCTGCCCATCGCCGCGTGGCGGCAGTGGGCAGTCAAGGCCGCGGTCGTCCTGGTCCTGTCGCTCGGCCTTGCCATCGGTGTGCCTGCAATCCTCTACGCGCTGTTCGCGTCGGGCCCGGGGCCCGTCCGACTCGGCTGGCCGCCGGCGGCGGCAGTCGCAGCCGTTGCTACGTTAAGCCTGTACGCCTCCTCGCTGAGCACCAATGGAGTGCGCGCGCTGCTCGCGTCCGCGATCGTCGGGGTCGTGTTCTTCGCCACGATGAACGTCAGCTGGATGCCCCTGGCGTCGGATCTGTCGAACGCGGCTTGGGCTGTGCTGTATGCCGCCAGTGCAGCGGTGTTCGCGTGGCTGCTCTGGCTCGGCATGCAGAACCACGGCTCCGCCGAGCGCGGCGCCAAACGGGTCTTGAAGCAAGTCGCGGCGCTCGGCGCCGTGGCGGTCGTTGCGATGCTGGCGTTCGCCGCGGCCAATCGCGCGGAGGTCCTTGCGCCGCGGCGCAACTTCGACGAACGGATTCGGACGCAAGTCGCGTTCGAAGTCGAGGAACACGGATGGGTCGCCGATCGCAGCGCGAGCGCATACACCCCGCACTGAACGCGCGTTTCGGTCTCGCTTTCGAGATGCGCGTGGCGCGAAAGTGGGACGGCCGCCGCGCGGCGCGACGCGAACACCGACGAACTGGGCGGAACGCGTTGACTGGCACGGTGCTTGCTCCACTCCAGACACTACCGAAGGAGAACCTCGATGAAGAAGACCGCCGCCCGCATCGCCTGCGCGCTGTTTCTGTGCGCCACGGGCGCGCTGGCACAAGTTCCGCACGTGCTAGGCGTCTGGGAGTTCGACCCGCAGGCCTCCGAGCTACCGAAGGGCTTTCCGCTCGCGTCCGAAACGCGCAGCTACGATCTGCGGGACGACGGTTACCTCGTCAACGTGGTGATCCGCAAATTGACGAACGGACACCCTGACTTCATCCAGGTGGTATCGAAGAGCGACGGCAAGGACTATCCGCAGTATCAATCGTTTCCGCTCGCCGAGTTCCAGATCAACGGCACGAAGACGCCCGCCACATACTCCGAAACCGTGCTCGACGAGCACGCGGTCAACATCGTCGCGAAGTACGGCGACCGCGTCATCAATAAAGGTGTGCGACGCGTGGCGCCAGACGGCAAGACGATGCGGATCGACGTCACGGCCATCGATCAGAACGGTAAGGAGACGCCGTTCTTTCTGGTCTTCAACAAAGTCAGGTAATCGCCACTCGCAATCGCTACGCATCCGCGGTTCAGGTTTTCCGGGGGAGTCACGACATGGACCAGTTCGAGAACGCCCAGCGTCAGCGCCAGCCGACGAGCACGCTCGGTCTCGCAGATTCCGTGGGACGCGATTTGCGCCATTCGTTTCGCAGCCTGTTGCGCCGGCCCACGTTCACGCTCGCGGCCGTGCTCACGCTCGCGCTCGGAATCGGCGCGAACACCGCCGTCTTCAGTGTCGTCAACGCCGTGCTGCTCAAGCCGTTGTCGTACCCGCAGTCGAACGAGCTCGTGAGCCTGCAGCACGTCGCTCCCGGTTTGAATTCCGGCGCGCTCGGGTTGTCGCCGGATCTTTACTTCACCT
>Ga0326726_10002112_pt1 | contig 18395 bp, 12 predicted proteins | sample MHFenrmetagenome_2_FD_207603 | JGI IMG/M metagenome (GOLD analysis project Ga0326726, IMG submission 207603) | Lab enriched peat soil microbial communities from Michigan Hollow, Ithaca, NY, United States - MHF15MN | ecosystem: Environmental > Terrestrial > Soil > Wetlands > Peat | place: USA... | reverse complement strand
CGACGACGAACATCAAGCCGACCGCGGCCAGCGACCACCCGGTCTCGGTCGGCCCCCAGTGGAAGCGGTACGACGTGAACAGCACCCAGGTCATCTCGGCAACCCGATTCGCGAACGTCGCGAGCACGAAGATCGCCATGAGCCCGAGCACCGATGAGTAGCGCCCGACCTCGCGCAACGCTCCGACCGGGTTCGCGTACTTCAGGTTCAGCGGCTTGCGGTTCTCGGGCGCGAGCGACTCCGGCAGGGCGAAGAACGCGAACGCGAAGTCGGCGAGGCTCAGGCCGGCCGCGACGACGAACGGTAGCCGCAGGTCGACGCCGCCGAGCACTCCGCCGAGGGCGGGGCCCGTGATGAAGCCGAAGCCAAACGCGGCGCCGATCAACCCGAAGCTTTGCGCCCGCTTCTCCGGCGGCGTGATGTCCGCGAGATAGGCGCCCGCGGCCGTCAACGTCGCGCCGAACGCGCCCGCGATCATGCGGCCGAGCGCGAACAGCCACAGTGACGGCGCGAACGCGAGCAGGACGTAGTTCACCCCCATGCCGGCGAGCGCGAGCAGGATCACCGGCCGGCGGCCGTAGCGATCCGACAGCACGCCGATCAGCGGCGCGCACAAGAACTGCATCGCCGAGTAGGCCGCCGCGAGGCCGCCGTAGATGTACGAGGCGAGCGAGATATCGCCGCCCTCGAACTGCTCGATCAACCGCGGCAGGACCGGGAACGCGAGCCCGATGCCGAGCATGTCGATGTACACGACGGACAGGACGACGGCGAGCCTAACCTTCGGCGACATCGAGGAAAATCTCGTCCGAGGGCGGTGGCGCGAATCGTACACCAGGTGATCCTGACACCCTTTGTCGCGGTCGCGCCCTGGCGACCCGCAGCCGCGCGCGGGAGACGCAAAAAAGGTTTTAATCGCCGCCGCAAATTGTGCGAAGATCGCGTCTCGTCGTTCCGTACTACCCAACTAAGGTCGCGCCGCCTTCTCGGGTGCAACCGCAGGAGCCGCAGCGCAGGGGGCGCCGGCACCCAAGTACAAGTACAGCGAGCGAAATGGCTGTCGAATATCGAACCCTCAGCGGCTCGACGGTGACCCCCGTCGAAGTCACGACGCGCGATGGGGTGCAGCACACAGACCCCATACCCGTGCTCAGCACGGACGACACGCTGCCGCCGACGCCGATCGAGGATCTCGTCGCCGCCGCGGGCCTGCAGGTCCATGTGCTCGCGGCCGACACGGCAGTCCGCGAAGGCGTGCGCCGAGCCTGCGGCGAGCGCTATTCGCTCACGGTCGCGGACGACTGGAGCGCGCTGCTCGCCGCGATCGACGCGCGGCGCTGCGATATCGCGGTCATCGAAGCTTCGTTGCTCGGCGCGCGGCTCGAAAAGTGCATTTCAGACCTCGGGCGCAATGCGCGGCAGGTCGTGACGCTCGTCGCCGCCGACCGCAAGGAGGCGCAGAGTCTGATCGGCTTCTTGTCGGAGCGCAGGATCCACCGCCTGTTGATCAAACCGCCTGCGCCCGGCATCACGCGCCTGCTGATCGAGTCTGCCGCGAACCGCTCTCTACAGCTGCGTAGCGCCGCCCTCGCGGCGCCGCCCGTGCTCGGCTCGCCGAAGAAAGCGGGCGCGCGGATACCGACTTGGCTGATCGCGGCCGGCGTCGCGGTGTTCTGCATTGCCGTAGCGCTAGCCGTCGCGTCGTACCGCGTCGGTTCAAACCGAAACCCGGGGGCTGCCACAGCCGGCCAAGTCCCGGGCGCCGCAGCCGCGCCGATCGATCGTTTCGCGGACTCGATCGCGAGCGCCGAGCTTGCGGTCAGCGAGGGCCGCCTCGCCGATCCGCCCGGGGACAACGCGCTCGAGTACTACCTCAACGTGCTCGCGGCCGAGCCCGCGCACACGAAGGCTCGCGATGGACTCGCTTCCGTCGTGGACGGGCTGTTCGGCCAGGCTGAGAGCGCGCTACTCATGGGCTCGCTCGACGCGACCGCGACCGCGCTCGACGCGATCCGGAAAGCTGCGCCGACGAGCGGCCGGCTCGCGTTCCTCGACGCGCAGCTCGCGCGCGCACGCGCGGACGCCGCAAAGCCCGCGGCCCGAAGCAACGACAAAGCGGCCTCCGCCGCGACCGGCGACTCTCCCGCCGCGCAAGCCGAGCTCGAGAAGGCGCTCGACACCGCGAGCACCCGGCTACGCCGCGGCGAGCTGCTCGACCCCGCGGGCGACAGCGCGTTGCGTAATCTCGATCGAGCCACGCAGCTCGCCGGCACCGATCCGCGAGTCGTCCGGCTCCGCGGTGAGCTCACGGCCGCCTTGATCTCTTCGGCGCGCGCCGCTCTCGATGCCGGCGAATTGAACGCCGGGGTTCGATTCGCCGACGCCGCGCGCACGCTCGGAGCCGACGGCGGGGGCATGTCCGGGCTCGATCAAAAGATTGCGGCCGTGCGAGTCACGCAGCAGAGTCAGCGTCTAGCGTCGCGTGTCCAGCTGGGTCGCGCGCGAATCCAGACCGGCGCTCTCACCGCGCCGCCCGAAGACAACGCGTTGACGATCCTGATGGCCGTCGAGAAAGAAGCCCCGCAGACGGCGGGGCTCGGCGATGCATTCGAGGCGCTCGTCGGTGCGCTCGCGAGCAGCGTGCGCTCGGCGGTCGCGCGCGCCGACTGGCCGACCGCCGAAAGCGGTATCGCGGCACTCGTAACCACGGGCCACGCACCGGCGCTCGCGAGCTCGCTCGCACGCGACATGACCACGGCGCGGACTCAGGAGGAATATCTCGCGACGCCGGCGCCGGCGAGCGAGCTCACACGCCTGAGCTTCGTGACGGCCGTCTATCCGGCCGACGCGCAGCTGCGACAAATCGAGGGATGGGTCGAGCTCGAGTACGTGGTCGATCGAGCCGGGCTGCCGCGCGAGCTCAGAGTGCGGGAGGCGACCCCGCCGGGGCGCTTCGAGCAGTCCGCGCTCGCGGCCGTCGCGAAATACCGCTACGAGCCATTCACGCGCGACGGGCAAGTCTACGAACGGCGCGTCTATCTGCGTCTTCGCTTCAGCTTGAAATAGATCGCAGCCGCCCGCCCGTCAGGTCGCGGGCTTCGTCGACGGCAACTCGTCGGCAGCCTCGGTATGAGCATGGACGACGTGTGCGGCGTCGGCGTGCGTGGCGCGGCGGAAGATTCGCGAGAGCCACTGCTGGAAGTCGTCGAACACCGTGAACGTCGCGGGCACGATGAACAGGCTCATCACCGTCGAGACGATGATGCCGCCGACGACCGCAACGCCCATCGGCGCACGGAAGCTCGGGTCGCCGGCCCAACCCAATGCGACCGGCATCATGCCGGCGCCCATCGCGATCGTCGTCATGACGATCGGACGCGCGCGCTTCGAGCACGAGTCGATCAACGCGTCGAAGCGCGACAGGCCATGATCGCGCTGCGCCATGATCGCGTACTCGACGATCAGGATGGAGTTCTTGGTCACGATGCCCATGAGCATCAGCAGCCCGATCAGCGAGTTGATCGCGAGCGCGTAGCCGCAGATCAGCAGCGCGACGATCGCACCCGCGGCCGACGGCGGCAGCGCGGTCAGGATCGTGACGGGCTGGATGAACTTGTGGAACAGCAGCACGAGCACGGCATAGATGCACGCGACGCCGATCCCCATCGCGAGACCGAACTGCGTGAAGATCTCGGTGATCCAGCGCGCGTTGCCGGTGCGCAGCGAGCGGACGCCCTCGGGCAGCGACTTCATCGACGGCAGGTTGTCGACCGCCTTGAGCGCGTCGCCGAGCGCGAGACCGGCTAGCGTCGCGTTCAGAGTGACGTTGCGGCTGCGGTCGACGCGCGTGACCTGAGCAGGACCCGAGCCGAGCGACACGTCCGCGACGTTCATCAGCGGCACCGGACCGAGGCGCCCGGGCACCGCTAGCAGCCTGAGGCGCTCGAGATTCGTGCGCGACTTGTCGTTGAGCCGCACGCGGATCGGAATCTGGCGGTTGTCGAGATTGAACTTCGCGAGGCCCGTATCGACGTCGCCGCTCGTTGCGATGCGTGTCACTAGGCTTAGCGTCTCGGTCGTAACGCCGAGGTCGGCCGCGCGGTCTGCGAGCGGCCGGATCACGATCTCGGGCTGCTGTAGCGAGGCGCTGCTCGTGATCGTGCCGAGGCCCGGCAATTGGCGCATCTCGCGCTCGACGTTCGCCGCGGCGCGCGCGAGCGCGCCCGAATCGTCGCCCGCGAGCGTGATCCCCATCCGATCGGCGTCGCTGCCGTCGAATTGGATGCGGGCGCCCGGGATGTCGCGCATGAGCTCCGACGCGCGCCGCTCGAAGGCCTGCTGTGCGCCGCGAGTGCCGGTCTTGTTCTCGATCGTGATCGTGAGGTTCGCACGCCGCACGGTACCCGCGGAGCCGCCCCCTCCGAATCCGCTGCTGCGACCCTGCGTGCCGATCGCGGTGTAGCAGCTCTGGAAATCGGGCAGCGTCGCGAGCCGCTTGCGCACGGTCTCCGCCACGCTGATCGTGTCCTCGAGTGCGGAGCCCGGAGCAAGCTCGATCGTGAGTCGCGTAAAGCCGTTGTCGCCGGCCGGCGAGAAACCCGTCGGCAGCAGCGGGAACAGCGCGAGCATGCCGCCGATCACGACCGTCGCGGCGCCGAGCGTCTTCCAGCGGTTCGCGAGACACCAGCGCACGCGGCCGAGATACCACGTCATGATGCGGGGCGTCGTCACGACCTCGTCGTGCGGCTTCAAGAAGAACGCGGCCATCATCGGCGTGAGCGTTCGCGCGACGAGCAGCGAGAACAGCACGGCGACCGTGACGGTGAAGCCGAACGGCCGGAAGAACTCGCCCGCGATGCCGCCCATGAACGCGACCGGTATGAACACGGCGCAGATCGTGAGCGTCGTCGCGACCACCGCGAGGCCGATCTCGATCGCGGCGTCCATCGCGGCCTCACGCGGCTTCTTGCCGGTCCGCAAGTGCCGCACGATGTTCTCGACCTCGACGATCGCGTCGTCCACGAGGATGCCGACGACGAGCGTGAGCGCGAGCAACGTGAGAATGTTCAGCGTGAAGCCGAGCGCCCAGATCGCCCAGAACGTCGGGATGATCGACAGAGGCAACGCGAGCGCGGACACGAGCGTCGCGCGCCAATCGCGCAGGAACAGCCAGACGACGAAGATCGCGAGGACCGCGCCCTCCACCAACATCTCCATCGACGAGTCGTACGACGTTTGGATGTAGCCGACCGTCGAGCTCGCTTCGGCGAACTTCACGTGCGGGTAGTCCTTCGCGAGCTCACCGACGACCTTGCGCGCGTCCTTCGCGACGCCGAGTGCGCTGGCGCCCCAGGCGCGCACGATCTCGAAGCCGACCACCGGCTTGCCGTTCAGGAGCGCTGTCGCACGTTGCTCGCTCGCCTGGTCGCGGACGTCCGCTATCGTGTCGAGCCGCACGCTGCGACCGTCCGGTAGCGAGATCGGCAGCCCCGCGAGGTCGTAAACGGAGGTGATGATGCCCGTCGTGCGCACCGTCTGCTCGAGGCCGCCGAGCCGCGCCTCGCCGCCCGGGTACTCGGCCTGGATCCTGCGCAGCTGGCGCGACACGTCGCTCGCGGTCGCGCCGAGCGCCGCCATTCGATCGGGGTCGAGGTCGACGCGGATCTCGCGATCCACGCCGCCGACGCGCGTGACGCGGCCCATGCCTTTGACCGAGCTAAGCTCGCGCGACACGACGAGGTCGACGAACCACGACAGCTCGGTGTCGCTCATCGTGTCCGACGACACGCTCCAGGTGACGAGCGAGCCGCCGGCCGTCGTCGTGCGGGAGATGATCGGCTCGTTCGCGTCGGGCGGCAGGTCGCTGCGGATGCGCGTAACCGCGTCGCGGACGTCGTCGAGCGCGCGGCTCAAGTCGGTGCCGAACGCGAATTCGATGCTCGTCGTCGACGTGCCCTCGTCGACCGTCGAAGTCATCTGCTCGATGCCCGAGATCGTCGCGACCGAGTCCTCGACCTTGCGCGTGATCTCGGACTCCATTTGTGTCGGCGCCACGCCCGGATACGTGATCGTGACGATCACGGCCGGGAACTCGATGTCCGGCCGGTCCTGGACGCCGAGCCTAGGGAAGCTGATCAGGCCCGCGATCGTGAGCCCGATGAACAGGATGATGACCGGGGCCGGGTTGCGGATCGACCAGGTGACGAAATTCACGAGCCCGCCTCCGAGCTCACGTTGACGAGGTCGCCGTCCTTCAGGAAGCCGGCGCCCTTGCCGACCACCATGTCGCCCGCCTCGAGGCCGCTCGACACTTCGATCTCGGAGTCGTGCACGCCACCGGTCTCGACGTGGCGCCGCTCGACTCGGTTGTCGTGCTTGAGCACGAACACGTAGCTGTAGCCGTCGGCGCTCACGACGCTCTGCAGCGGAACCGTGAATGCCATTGCGCGCGAGATCTCGATGTCGCCGCGCGCGAACATGCCGGGACGCAGCTGCTCGTTCGGCGGTAGGTCGACGTAGACGAGCCCGGTCCGATTGCCGGCTTGGATCGTCGGAGCGACGGCGCGGATCGTGCCCGTGACGACGGCGCCGTCGGCCGTCGAGATCGAGACGGGCATCCCTGGCTTGAGCTCGGAGAGCCGCGCCTCGGGCGCCTCGCCGCGCCATTCGATGCGGCCGTTGCGCAGCAGGCGCAGCATTTCGGATCCGGCTTGCGCGATCTGGCCCACCGTCACGGTGCGCGCGGTGATCACGCCGTCGTCGGGCGCTGTCACATTCGTGAATTTCAGGCGCAGCGCCGAGCTCTGCAAGTCCGCGCGCGCCGATTCGACGCCCGCACGAGAAACGAGCGCCGCCGACTTGAGCTTGTCGTAGTCGGCCTGCGAGATCAGATGCATGCCATTCAGCGACTCGCCGCGCTCGAGCGCCGCGGCATCGTTCACGAGCTGCGCTTCGCGTTGTGCAAGCGTGGCGTTCTTCGTCGCGACCTCCGCATCGAGCAGGGCCGTAGACAGCTCTACGAGCGTCTGGCCGCGCTTCACGCGATCGCCGACGTCGACCTTCACTTCGGCAACGCGATAGCCGCCGACCTCGGGCGCGATGATCACTTCCTGCCACGCGAAGACCGAGCCATTGATCGTGATCGTGCGCTCCACTTCGACGGGGCGTAGCTCGGCCGCGGTCACCGTGAGCACCGCCTCGCGCGAGCCGCCCGCTGCCGGAGCGGAACGCTGCGCGTGGCGATCGGCTGGACGGCCGTTCAGCGCGACTATGACGCCGCCCGCGACGAGCACGGCGCCGAGCGCGACCAACCACCGTGGCCGCAAAATGCCGGACCCAAACCTCATGGGACGTCGTCCTTGAAAAGTATCAGCTTGCTGATATGATATCAGCTACCTGATAACTCGCAATCCCGCATGCCGAAGAAACCTGAAGCTTATGGCAGTTGGCTCAAGCTCGACAAACCCGAGCACATTGTCGGGTTCCTGCTGAAGTCGCTGCACCATACGCTGCGCCAGGCGATGGACGAGGCGATGCGCAAGAAGGGCGTCGATCTCTCGTTTGCGCACTTCGGCGCGCTGTTCGTCATTTACTGCGAGCCCGGCATCACCGGCGCGAAGCTGGCACGGCGGGTGATGGTGTCCGCCCAGACCATGAATTCCGCGCTCCGGCGCCTCGAAGCCGACGGCCGGATCGAGCGCCGCCCTCATCCCGACAGCCGCCGTGCCGACAGCTGGACCGTGACCGACGAGGGCCTCGAGCTGCTCGAGCACGCGCGCACTGTCGGCGCCGTGATCTTCGAGCGAATGCTCGCGCCGCTCGACCGCACAGAGACGGCGGCGCTCGAGAGCAGCCTGAGGCGCTGCATCGCGGCACTGGAAGACGACGACGCTACGCGGGCCGCCGAGACGGCCGGTACGCCGCGCCGCAGCGCGAAGCGAGGCTCGCGCCAACCGGAAGCGCGCTGAGCGCCATATCCCGGCGCACCGCTAGTGCGAAGGGTTGTGCGCGAAGTTGAGCAGGCGGCGCAGCATTTTTTTGCCGCCCACGTAGGTTGTCTCAGGGAGCAGCCGCGCCATACCGAGCAGCGCGTCGAGCGGAGGCCTCTCGATCCGGCCATATTCCGCCTGAAAGCGTCCTTGCTCGTCGAGGTTGTGTCGGGCTTTCATGCGCTCCCAGACTGCCTTGCGCTGTTCATGGCTGGCTAAGCGATCGATCTCGCGGCGGCCGCCTTTGCCGCGATCGTGGGGATTGACGCAGGAAACTTCGTCCACGACGGCAACGTGGCGACCGAGATCAGAACCCAAAGTCCGCAGAAACCACCAGTCCTCGCCGTAGCCGATGATCTCCGGATCGAACACCGCCATGAATGCGTCCAGCTTGTCACGACGGAACAGCGGACAAGTCATCTCGACAAAATTCGTGTAGCGGAGCCGCACGGTGGGTCGGACTCGCGTGATGTCCCAGCTGATCTTGCCGGAGATACGGAAGGCCGGTTGCAGCGCCCACAAGTCGAACTCGCGTCGGATATCGAATAGCCGCGTGAGCGCGGCGGCGTCAATGACGATGTCATCGTCCATCACCATGACGGCCTCATAACGCGCAAACAACTCAGGCCAGCATGAATAGCAGTAATGCAGGTTCTGAAACTTGGTTCCCGCATGGACGCCGAAGAAGTCCGCAAGGGATCGCAGCGATGTCGGACGCTCGCCGTAATAGATCACGCACAGATCGAAGTCGCGGCGACGGCCCCGCAACCACAGTGGAACATTCGAGCGATCACCCGCGGAGGTGAACACGAGATTCCGGGAACGGGGCGCGGCCTGCGCGGTTATCAACTCCATCGCGTGCATGCTCGGAACAGGTTCGTGCTCTCGATCAGTAGGCTGGAGCATTGCTGCTGATGCGCAAGAGCGTACATGGTACGAACGTACCGAGCCACTCAGACTGTTTGTCTCAATTGTGGTGTCGTCTTGGCACCGGGTAGTGTCATGAGCTCGGATGGATGGTGCTGGGGCGTGAAAAGTTCGGGAAATGCGTGAAGGCTCTTTGCTAACTTGCGGTGCCGTAAAGCTCGATGCCGAACATAGGGATCGGGCCCCTCTGGATGCCAACGTTACATAACGTTTGCGGCGCACGCCCGGGCCGGCTCGAACGGTTAGCTCGCGGCTGTGCCGCCGAGGCGTTCGGCACGTGGAAAACCGCGCAACCTCGTCTGCCGCCCGTGCTGTTGCAAAACCACCATGCCTCTCTCAAAGTGCGCTGCCTGCCCAGCCAGCCGGAACGGCACAGGAAACCGGTGTGAAGGCCTTCGTCAAGAGACGGCTCGAATCGCTCTTCGCACGCCGCGGCTATTCGCTCATCCCGGCCCATGTACTGCGCGCATACGACTCCAGCAGCGACCCAGTGCCACCGCCGCCGGTGAGCGCCGAGGCGGCGCAGTACTTGCGCACGGACAATCCACGCCTACAGGAGCTGCGCGAACGTTACGCCGCGTTGAAGGTCGATGCGGTCGCGCATTCGTTGTGGGACGCCGAGTACGTCGGCTCGGAGGTGCGGCTGGAGGCGTTCCGGGCGCATAGCGCCTACGTCTGGGCCTACCAAGAACTGTCGCGGCCGACGCAGATGAGATACTTCCTCTACGCCCAGTACGCCCAGTCCAAGGCGGCGCGAGTGCTAGCTCGGCTGCACGAAGACGGAGCCTTCGGGGCGATCTGCTACGACTTCGACGTCGCCGGCCGGGTGAGCCGCGACCGCCTGGATTCAGCGATGGAGCTCGACTTCCTCGACCGCCATCTGAACATCCTTACGTGGCCGCAGCTGCGCGTACTCGATATCGGCGCGGGCTACGGCCGCCTGGCGCACCGCACCTGCGAAGCCGGCGCCCAAGTCGCCGACTATGTGTGCGTCGATGCGGTGCCGGAATCGACTTTCTTGGCAGAGTGCTACAGCAGCTTTCGCGGCCTGCGCGATCGGGTACGCGTCGTTCCGCTGGACGAGCTGGTGAAAAACGGCGCGCCGACGCTAGGTCACTTCGATCTCGCGATGAACGTCCACAGCTTCTCCGAATGCAGCTATGCCGCGATCCGCTGGTGGATCGCGCGCCTGCAGGAACTCGCTGTTCCGTATCTGTTCATTGTGCCCAACACCGACACCCGCTTCATCTCCACCGAGAGCGACGGCACCCGCAAGGATTTCCTGCCGTTGCTGGAGCAGGCCGGCTACCGCATCGCCGCGCAGGAGCCACTGTTCGATAGTCGCGATCTTGTGCGCCTGCTGAGCATCAGGGACCAGCTGTTCCTGTTCCGGCGCGGCTAACCCGCGGGGTCGCGCATACACAGCGCGCATGGCCGGAGCATGAATGGGAGAACCCCACAGCGCTCCCTCGCCAAGCTTCGGCGCCGAATGCTACTGTGCCGCGGCGGGCACGCCAGCTCCGGGGGGATACGCGCGTGGACATTCGCGAGGTCATCGACAACGGGCCGTTTACAGGCCTACAGCTGCGCGCGGTCTCACTGTGCTTCTTCCTGAACGTGCTCGACGGCGTCGACGTCGCGTCGATCTCGTTCGCCGCGCCGCTCTTGTCACGCGCGTGGGGCATCGAACCCGCGACCCTCGGCGTCGTGTTCTCGGCCGCGCTCGCCGGCATGATGGCGGGCTCGATGCTGCTCGCGCCGTTCGGCGACGCGATCGGCCGCCGCAAGCTGCTCACGCTATCGCTCGCTCTGATCGCGACCGGCATGCTCGGCGTCGTGCTCGCGCACTCGCTCACGGAGCTGCTCGTGTTGCGCTTCGTCACCGGACTCGGGCTCGGCGGGGTCGTGCCGACGATGGCCACCTTCGCGGCCGAGCTGTCGCCGCAGAAGAGCCGCAACTTTGCGGTGACGGCCGTGTCCTCCGGCTATTCGCTCGGCGCGGCACTCACGGGCCTCGCCGCGCTCTGGATGGTCCCACACTGGGGCTGGCCCTCGCTGTTCGTGCTGGGCGGTGGCCTTACCGTCGTGACGCTGCCGCTCGTGCTGCTGTTCCTGCCCGAGTCCCTCGACTTCCTGCTGAGCAAGCAGCCGCCGCGCGCGCTCGAGCGGATCAACACGACGCTGCGCGCGCTGCGACAACCACCGATTGCCGCGCTGCCGCGTAAGGCCGACGCCGATACGCGTCCGCGACTCCACCAAGTCGCGACAGCGCTCGCGGCTTTGTTCGCGCCTCGATACGCGGCCGCAACGCTGCTCCTCTGGTCAGCGTTCGTGACGTCGTTGCTCACGCTCTACTTCTTGCAGAACTGGGTGCCGCAGCTCACGGCCAATGCCGGGCTGCCTACGGCACTCGCGTTCTTGTCGGGCACGGTGCTCAATCTCGGCCTATTCGTCGGCAACGCGTCGGTCGGCTGGTTCGCGGATCGTTTCGGGCTCCGCCGCTCGATCGCGACTTATCTCGCGCTCGGCTCGATCGTCTTGCTCAGCTTCTCGTACCTTCAAGGCACCGCGGCGATCTTGATCGGGCTCGGCACGGTCGGCGTCATGCAGGGTGGATTCCTCGGGCTATATGCCGTCGGCGCGCGCATCTACCCCGCGACGAACCGCGTCACGGGCATCGGCTGGGCGGCCGGCGTCGGCCGGCTCGGCGCCGTGCTCGGGCCATGGATCGCGGGGCTGCTCGTAGCCGGCGGCATGGGCATGTCGGGCAGCTTCCTCGTGTTCGCGATCCCCCTTGCTGTCGCCGCTGTCTGCGTCTCCTCGATGCGCTCGCCCGAGCTCGCCGAGGGCTCTCGAGTCAGGCTGCAAACGGCCGCGAAGGCCCGCTGACGGCTGATGCGCATCAGCGCCGCCAGAACGCGGGCGTCAGCAGCACGAGGAACGTGAAGATCTCGAGCCGCCCGATCAGCATCGCGAACGCGAACACGATCTTGCCGTGCGCGCCAAGCGTCGCGAACGTTGCCGCGTCGCTGCCGAGGCCGAGGCCCGTGTTATTGATGGTGGTCGCGACGGCGCCGAACGCGGTCGACTGATCCATGCCGTCCATCATCGCGATGATCATGAAGCCCGTGAAGACCGCGACGTAGAGCACGAGGAAGCCGCCGACGCTCTCGACGACCGAATCCGGCACCACTTGCCCATCGAGCTTGATCCGCCGCACGGCCTGCGGATGGATCAGCTTGTGGATGTGCACGCTGGCCTGCTTGCCGAGCACCAGGAAGCGCACGATCTTGAGCCCGCCGGAGGTCGAGCCCGCGCAACCGCCCACGAAGCTCAGGAAAATCATCAGCGCCGGCAGCGCGAGCGGCCAAACGGAGAAATCGGCGATCGAGTAACCGGTCGTCGTGAGCACGCTTACGACCTCGAACAGAGCGTAGCGCAGCGACTCGATAACCGTGTCGTAGGTCCGCGTGCTCGCGAGCACGAACGTCGCCGCCGCCGTCGCACAGAGCACGGTGATGACGAACGCGCGCGTCTGTGTGTCCTGGCCGTAGCGATGCAGTTGGAACGTTCGCCACGCCACGAAGTGCGCGTTGAAGCTGATGCCGCCGATCAGCATGAACACGATGGCGACGGCCTCGATCGCAGGGCTGTCGAAGAACGCGAGGTTCGCGTCGTGCGTCGAGTAGCCGCCGGTCGACAACGTGCTGAAGCTGTGCGCGACCGCGTCGAACGCGCGCATGCCCGCGAGCCAGAAGGCGAGCGCGCAGAGAGCGGTGAGCAGGACATACAGGCCGCAAACGTTGCGCGCCGTACGAGTGATCCGCGGCGTCAACCGCTCGTCCTTGAACGGCCCCGGCGTCTCGGCCTTGTACAGCTGCATGCCGCCGATGCCGAGCATCGGCAGCAGCGCGATCGCGAGCACGATCACTCCGAGCCCACCGAGCCATTGGATCTCTTGACGATAGAACAGGATCGAAGGCGGCAGGCTGTCGAGGCCCACGAGCACGCTCGCCGCCGTGGTCGTGTAGCCCGCTGCGGACTCGAAGAACGCGTCCGCGAAGCTCACACCGAGCGAGAGCATGAACGGCACCGCACCGAGCGCGCTCATCGCGGTCCACATCACGCCGACGATCAGGAACCCGTCGCGCCTGCGCACATTGACGTGCCTGCGGCGGAACGGCAGCCAAAAAATGAGCCCCGCGAGCAGAGCGAGGCTGCCCGCGGCAGCGAATCGGCCGGACTCGCCGTCCGCATAGGCGAGCGAGATCCCGATCGGGGGCAGCAGCGTCGCGCAGAACAGAACGCAGAGCACCCCGAGCGTGCGGCAAATCACGCCGAGCCGGAGCGGTGCCTGTCGAGGCCTTGGAACCGACCCGGGCGCTCGCGCTCCGCGCGCGGGGTCCCCTGCGAGCGCGCGCGGTGCGCCTGCGGAGGCGTCCTTCGCAGGCGCGCCGCTTTTCGGGCTCGCGCTCAAGACATGCAGAACGCGTTCAGCTTGTTGCCGTCGAGATCGCGAAAGTAGGCGACGTAGAAGTTGCCCCAGCGCGTGCCGGGCGGACCTTCATCCTTGGCGCCGAGCTTGATGGCCTTGTCGTAAACGGCTTTGACCTTCTCCGGCGAATCGCACATCAGCGCAACCATCATGCCGTTGCCGACCGTCGCCGCCTTCCCGTCGAACGGCTTGATCACGCCGATACCAGGCGAGTGCTGGCCCGCGGACCATGAGATGAAGCGCTCCGTCTCCATTTGCCGTTTGCCGCCGACCTCGGCGAGCAACGCGTCATAGAATTTCCCGGCGCGTGCCATGTCGTTCGTGCCGACCGTTACGTACCCGATCATTCGGTGTTCTCCTTAGCAGGGTTCGAGGCGCGCCAATTATGCCTCGCGCTGCGAGACGAATGGAGCGGTGCCCAACGCTGCCCTACGCCACTTCGTCCGCCGCGTTGCGCGTCCATCCAAACCGCACCGGCCTGCGTGCTATGCTGCTGCCCGGTCCGATCGGGGCGCTCCGCGTCCATGCGCGGAGCGACGACGACAACAACGCCAGCTGGCGGACCGAATCTCGCTCCCACATTTCTTCAAGGCAAACCGATGAAGGTGCTTTCGTGTCCGCTCAACTGAGTGATTTCGCTCGCTCCCTGACGGTAGAAACCGCGTTCACGGTGCTCGGCTTGGCGAGAACGCTCAAAGCTGCAGGCAAGGATGTCGTCGAGCTCGAAATCGGCGATAGCCCGTTCGACAGCACCGCGGCTGCGCGCGCGAGCGGCATGGAAGCGATCAAGAACAACGAGTCGCACTATTGCCCGTCGCCCGGAATTCCGGAGTTTCGTCAGGCGGCCGCGGAGTTCGTGCGCGCCGAGTTCGACATCCCGGCCGAAGCGGCCAACATCGTGGCGGGACCCGGCGCGAAGATCTTCGAGCAGTTCTTTTGCGAGACGTTCTTGAACCCCGGCGACGGCGTGCTCGTGTTCAGCCCGTACTTCCCGACGTACTTGCCGAACATCGAGCGGCGCGGAGCGCGAGCGGTGCTCGTGCCGTTGCGCCAGTCGAACGGATTCCGGCCGGATGTCTCCGACATCGAGCGATTCCTGAGCGAGGACGCCTCGCCGCGCGCGATTTTTCTCAACTCGCCGCACAACCCGACCGGCGGCGTCACGACGGAGCAAGACCTGCGCGACATCGCAGATCTCGTGCGCGGCCGCGACGTCGCGATCTTGAGCGACGAGCCCTACTGCCACATGGTCTGGAAGGGGAAGCACCGCTCGTTGCTGAGCCAGCCCGGCATGCTCGCGCAGTCGGTCGCCGCGTTCACGTTCAGCAAGTCCTACAGCATGAGTGGCTGGCGGCTCGGCTTCGCGGTCGCCTCGGCCGAGATCGCCGACGTGATCGGCAAGATGATCAACACGACGTTGTCGTGCACGCCGCCGATCGTGCAACTCGCCGGCACCGCCGCGCTCAAACGCGACCGGCAAGAGCGCGACGACGCGATGCTGAAGTTCCGCGAGAAGGTCGTGCTGCTAACGGAGGGCTTGAACCGGATCGACGGTTTCCGCGCCCTCGACCCCACCGCGACGTTCTACGTGTTCCCGAACGTCGCGCCCGTCTGCAACGAGCTCGGCGTCACGAGCCACGGCCTCGCGCTCTACATGCTCCAAGGCGCGGATGATCACTTCGGAATCGCGTGCCTCGGCGGCGAATGTTTCGGCCACGCCGGCGGTGGCTTTCTGCGCTTCAGCTGCGCCGAGCCGAACGATCGGCTCAAGAAGGCGCTCGAGTTCATCCCGACAGCCGTGTCGCGTCGCGACCGAGTCGAGTCTTGGCTCGCCAAGAATCCGCAATACCGCCTCGCACGGCCGTATCCGTCCGACTGATCGGTGTCGTCGACGCGCGGCGCGGGGATCGCGATCGAACACCTCACTGTGGGTTCGACCCCGCAGCCGCTCGTTCGCGCGCCCGACCAGCTCGCAACGCGTTCGGCAGCGCTAGGTTGCCCTCGTGGCAGGCGTACTCGAACATCTGGTAGTGCTGGTCGCGATTCAGCGGCAACGCCACCGTCCACGGTTGCGTGTAGACCTTCGGGTCGCTGATCGTGACCGAGTAGTTGATCGTGTTCGCATCGACGCGGGTGAAGCGCTCGACGAGGTGCAACTGTTCGCTTTGCGGGATCCCGCGCATGCGACCGGTCGCCGCGCTGGTCGCAATCGAGCCCTTGTCGTTGAAGTTCGTCGTCTCGACGACCAACGTGTTGCCCTCGAAGCGGCCGCGGGAATCGCCGTTCCACAGGCGGATGTTGCTGCCGAGGTGCTGCCGCCCGTCCAGCGGAATGATCCGCGTGTCGTGAATCATCTCGTATGCGATCACCACATAGCCTGGGATCTGGATGATCTGGTACGCATTGTTGTAGCCCGCCGGGAACATCCCGGCCGGCACGCCGCGCGTGATGCAGCGAACCCACGGTGTCTCGTACCACGGCGCGTCCTCGAGATGCGCGAGATCGAAGTCGCGTTTGTCCTCGGCCCACTTCATGACCGGCACGCGGCCGTCGGGCGGATCGACCACCATCGAGCGGCGCTTCGGGCTCATCGGACTGTCGTGATCGGTCCAGTGCGCCGGTGGATTCACGTCCGACTGCGCCAGCGACGTATCGGCCTCGAACGGCGTGCCGTCGAAGTTGACCCATGTGCCCTGCAGATCGGGTTGGCCGTCGACCGTACGCGGGGGCGTCCAGGCGGCAGCTTTGTGCGCCGACGGTTGCCCGGCAGCGCCACTGAGCGCCACCAACCCGAGAAACATAACCGCCAGCTTAATCATGTCGCCCCTCCAACGAGAGGATACGGCCGCTCAGTCGCACACTCCATCGGGGCGACTCTTCTCATGCTATGCCCGCGCGGTCCCACGGATAGCGCATGACGGCGGCGCAGTGGCTGTTTTCGATTACTTCGTCACGCCTGCGCGCGCGACCGTGTGACTTCTATCACGGGAACGTGCCGAAACTGGGTAGATACTGTAAACAGATTTCGGAGTTTTCCTCCCTAACGGTTTCTACTCGTAAAGCGCCCAGCCGAACGGCCCGGCGCTTTTTTTTGTGCTCAAGCGCGCGCGGGACGGTGTCCGTGCAGCCCATAGAACACGATGTAGAGATAGCAGACGACCGGCACGAAGAACGAATTCAGGATCCCGACGTGGTCTGCGAAGTAACCCTGGATCACGGGCACGATCGCGCCGCCGACGATCGCCATGCAGAGCAAACCCGAGCCTTCCCCCGTGTGCCGGCCGAGGCCGACCAGCGCGAGCGCGAAGATCGTCGGGAACATGATCGAGTTGCAGAGTCCGATCGCGAGCACGCTCCACATCGCCGTGTGACCGGCGCTCGCGACGGCCACGAGCAGTAGGACGACGGCGGCGGTGGCGTTGAACGCGAGCACGCGCCCCGGCTTCAAGTAGATCATCGCGAGCGCGCCGACGAAGCGGCCCACCATCGCGCCGCCCCAGTAATACGACAAATGCTGGCCCGCGGCTTGCTGCGGCAACCCCGCGACGGAGGGATCCATCATGAAGTTCACGAGCAGGCTGCCGATCGCGACCTCGCCGCCGACGTAGACGAAGATCGCGACGACGCCGAGCACGAGATGCCGATGGCTCCAGACGGGCGTCTCGCGCGCGCCGGCCTTCGAAGCCACGGCGGGCTCGCTCGCGCCGACGGCCGGCAGGCGCAGCATGGCGAACAGCATCGCGATCATGAACAGCACGGCCGCGAGCGCGAGGTACGGCGCCTGAACGAGCGCCGCCTCATCGCCCGGCGTGACGATCGCCGATACCACGCGTGCCGGATCGACGCCGGGCGCGCTCGGCACGGGCGCCGCGAGGATCAGCGTCGCGCCGACGTATGGCCCGATTGTCGTGCCGAGCGAATTGAAGGCTTGCGTGAGCGTGAGCCGGCTAGACGCCGTGCGCGCCGGTCCGAGGATCGTGACGTACGGATTCGCCGCCACCTGCAACAGCGTGATTCCCGAGGCGAGCACGAACAGCGCGCCGAGGAACAACGCATACGACGCCGCTGCCGCGGCCGGATAGAACGCGACGCAGCCGCCCGCCGCGACGAGCAACCCGATGATGATGCCGCGCTTGTAGCCGATCTGCTCCACGAGCCAGCCCGAGGGCATCGACATCACGAAGTACGCGCCGAAGAACGCGAGCTGAATCAGCGTGGCCTCGACATAGCTCAGCGTGAAGGCGGCCTTGAGATGCGGGATCAGGATGTCGTTCAGCGAGGTAATCAACCCCCACATGAAGAACAACGACGTGAGCGCGACGAGCGGTGCGCGATACGAGCGCTCGCGGGCCGCCGCGTCCGGGACGCGCACCGCCTCGGTCACTTGCTAGACCGCTTGGGCTTGCTGCTGGCCGCGCGCCGCGAGCGCGCGGCCGATCGCCGCGAGCACGGCCTGGAGCGAAGCGAGCGACGTGTCTTCGTCGATGCAGCACGCGGATGCTTGTTGACCGCCGGCCTCGATCGTCACGGACGCGAGAGCCTTTGCTTCGGTGCCCGGCGACATCGCATGCTCGTCGAACTCGACCACCGCGATCGCAACACCGAAGCGCCGGCTCACCGCATCGACGAGCGCTTCGATCAGCCCCTGCCCTTCGCCGGTCAGCTGCAGCTCCGCGCCGTTGGCGGCAAGGCGGAAGCGGCCATGGGTGCGCTGCGTCGCGGAGTGCAGGTCGTAGCCGAGCAACTGCCAGCCCTCGGGCACGGCCAGGAATTCGCTCTCGAACAGCAAGAGGATCTGCCGCGAGGAGATCTCCTCGCCCGTCGCGTCCGCCTTCGCCTGCACGACTCGGCTCACGGCCGGGTGCAGCCACTTCGGCAGCGTGATGCCGTGGTCGCGCTCGAGCACGAGCGCCACTCCGCCCTTGCCCGATTGGCTGTTGATTCGCACGACCTCTTCGTAGCGGCGGCCGAGGTCCTTCGGATCG
>Ga0326726_10002111_pt1 | contig 18397 bp, 15 predicted proteins | sample MHFenrmetagenome_2_FD_207603 | JGI IMG/M metagenome (GOLD analysis project Ga0326726, IMG submission 207603) | Lab enriched peat soil microbial communities from Michigan Hollow, Ithaca, NY, United States - MHF15MN | ecosystem: Environmental > Terrestrial > Soil > Wetlands > Peat | place: USA... | reverse complement strand
CGGGTTTTTTGCCTCGCCGGTGTGGGGGGCGGTTCCCCTGGCCCTCTGCCCGCTGCCCCCCAACCTCTCCCGCCCCCGCCCCCCCCGGCACCCGATCAAACCAAGTAGCTAGGCGCCGGTCTTCTTGGTCGTGATGACGGCGCAGCCGTGGGCGCCCGCCATCTGCAGGCGCTCGAGGCGGCGCGCGTCCGCATACCAGCCGGCGAAGACCGGCACGCCGACCCGTTCGCACAGATGCTCCAGTTCACGCTGCGGCATCGGGCCGCCGTGCGGCGCGACCACCAGGAAGTGAGCGCCTTCGCCGATCGCCTCGAGCGCGCCGGCCTCGTCCTCGCAGACCACGCCGACCAGGAATGCGCTGTCGCGATCCACGTGCAGGTTCTGCCCGTGCCTGCGCAGAACCGCTCCGTCGGCGCCGGCGAGCGCCGCAACGCGGATCGCCTCGACGCCGTCTCCGAGGGCAAACACGCGGTGGCCCGCGCCGCGCGCGCTCTGCACCGCCGCGGCGTCGAGCTGCGACGCCGGCGACTCAGCGATGTGCCAGAAGATCGTCCGCGGTTCGCCGTCGCCGAGCCCCGCGAGCTGGGCGGGGCCCGCGATGACATGGGCGAGTTGCGGCATGCGCAACGCCGTCACGATGCCGCGATCGGCCTCCAGAATGTCGTGAGCCGGCAAGTCGTCGGGCATTGCCCAGTCGAGCGCCTGCGAGTCCAGGCCCTTCGGCGTGCCCTCGTACGAGAGGACCCGCCAGAAGTCGAGCAGCACGCGGCGATCGGGATAGTGGTGGTAGAGGCGGATCAGCGGGCGGGCCGTGTGAACGGTGACGCCGAGCTCCTCGGCGAGTTCGCGCTTCAGGCCCTCGAGCCGGTCCTCACCGAAACCCAGCTTGCCGCCGGGGAACTCCCAGCGCCCTGCCATGTGGCGGCCGCGCGGGCGCTGTGCGATCAGGACACGGCCGGCAGCGTCAAAGAGCGCCCCCGCAATGACGTGCATTTCCGGAAGCTCCGCCATCCCTGGTATCCCCACTCCTTGGCTGACTGTGGTCAATTGCCGGTCTGCTGTATCGCCCCGTGACAGTGTTTGTATTTTCTGCCCGATCCGCAAGGGCAGAGTTCGTTGCGGCCGATCTTACGCTCGCCGCGCACGAATGGCGGCACGGCCGCCGCCGGCGGCGCCGCTGCCGCAGGGGCGCCGCCGTCCGCGCCGGCCGGCGGGCGGGACTCGGTCGCGATCGCCGGGGGTTCGGCATGCTGCAGCTGCATGCGGCTCTGCAGGCGACGGCGGCGCTCGGCCTCCTCGCGCTCGATCTCCTCCTCGGTGCGCACCTGGAGGCGCTGCAGCAGCATCACGGTGTCGCTGCGGATGCGGTCGAGCATCGCGGTGAAGAGCGCGAAAGCCTCGCGCTTGTATTCCTGCTTCGGGTTCTTCTGCGCATAGGCGCGCAGATAGATGCCCTGGCGCAGGTAGTCCATGCCCGCGAGGTGCTCGCGCCAGTGGCTGTCGAGCTGCTGCAGCATCACCGCGCGCTCGAGGTGGCGCATTACCTGCGCGCCGACCTGCTCGATCTTGGCGGCGTAGGCCGCCTCGATCGCCTCGAGCAGCCGGCCCGCGGCCTCGTTGCCCTGCCGCTCCGGGTTCTCCGCGAGCCAGGCCGCGAGGCCCGCATTCACGCCGAAGTCGCGCTCGACGGCCTGCTCGAGCCCCGCCACGTCCCATTGCTCCTCGACGCTCTCCGGCGGGATGTACTGGGCGACGATTCCGTGCACCACCTCCGCGCGCACGTCGCGGATCACGCCCTCGATGTCGTCGGTGGACATGATTTCGGTGCGCTGGCGGTAGATGACCTTGCGCTGGTCGTTGGCAACGTCGTCGTACTCGAGCAGGTTCTTGCGGGCGTCGAAGTTGTGCGACTCGACCTTGCGCTGGGCGTTCTCGATCTGGCGCGACAGCATGCGGCTCTCGATCGCCTCGCCCTCGCGCATGCCGACCGTGCGCAACAGGGACTTGGTGCGCTCCGGGTCGCCGAAGATGCGCATCAGGTTGTCTTCGAGCGAGAGATAGAAACGGCTCGAGCCGGGATCCCCCTGGCGGCCGGACCGGCCACGCAGCTGGTTGTCGATGCGCCGCGATTCGTGGCGCTCGGTGCCGACGATATGCAGCCCGCCCGCCGCGATCACCTGCTCGTGCAGCTGTTTCCATTCGCCCTCGAGCGAGAGCGCGTGCGCCTCCAGCTGGGCCGGCTCGAGCGTCGCGTCCTTGCGCAGCTGCTCGATCTGTTTCTGCACGTTGCCGCCCAGCACGATGTCGGTGCCGCGGCCGGCCATGTTGGTCGCGATCGTCACGCTCGACGGGCGCCCGGCCTGCGCGATGATCATCGCCTCGCGCTCGTGCTGCTTCGCGTTCAGGACCTGGTGGGCAATGCCGGCGTCCTTCAGCAGGCCCGACAGCAACTCGGAGGTCTCGATCGAGGCCGTGCCGACCAGCGCCGGCTGGCCGCGCGTCACGCAGTCGCGGATGTCCTCGATGATCGCCTCGAACTTGTCCTTCTGGTTCAGGTAGACGAGGTCCGCCTGGTCCTTGCGGATCATCGGCTTGTGGGTCGGCACGACGACGACCTCGAGCCCGTAGATCTGCTGGAACTCGAAGGCCTCGGTGTCGGCCGTGCCGGTCATGCCGGCGAGCTTCTGGTAGAGGCGGAAGTAATTCTGGAAGGTGATCGACGCGATGGTCTGGTTTTCCTCGCGGATCCGCACCGCTTCCTTGGCCTCGACCGCCTGGTGCAGGCCCTCCGACCAGCGCCGGCCGGGCATCGTGCGGCCGGTGAACTCGTCGACAATGATGACTTCGCCGCCGCGGACGATGTACTCGACGTCCTTGTTGTAGAGCACGTGCGCGCGCAGCGCCGCATTCAGGTGGTGCATCAGCCGGATGCTGGCCGGGTCATAGAGGCTCTCGCCCGGGCGCAGCAGCCCCGCCTCCAGCATCAGTTCCTCGGCTTTCTCGAAGCCCGCTTCGGACAGGTGGATCTGGCGCGTCTTCTCGTCGGCGAAGTATTCGCCCTCGCCTTCCTCGGTGGCCTGGCGCTTGAAGCGCGGAACCAGCGCGTTGATCTTGACGTAGAGCTCGGTGCTCTCCTCGGCCGGGCCCGAGATGATCAGCGGCGTGCGCGCCTCGTCGATCAGGATCGAGTCCACCTCGTCGACGATCGCGTAGTGCTGGCCGCGCTGGACGCGGTCCTCGAGCCTGAATGCCAGGTTGTCGCGCAGGTAGTCGAAGCCGAATTCGTTGTTGGTGCCGTAGGTCACGTCGCAGGCATAGGCCGCGCGCTTGTCGGCCGGCTGCTGGCCGCTCGTGATGACGCCGACCGACAGGCCCAGGAACCGGTAGATCGGGCCCATCCACTCGGCGTCGCGCTGGGCAAGGTACTCGTTGACGGTGACGACGTGGACGCCGTTGCCCGACAGCGCGTTCAGGTAGACCGGCAGCGTCGCGACCAGCGTCTTGCCCTCGCCGGTGCGCATCTCAGAGATCTTGCCCTCGTGCAGCACCATGCCGCCGATCAGCTGCACGTCGAAGGGGCGCAGGCCGACGGCGCGCGCCGCGGCCTCGCGCACCGTCGCGAACGCCTCGGGCAGCACGTCGTCGACGGATTCGCCGGCGGCGAGGCGCGCGCGCAGCTTCGCGGTCTGCGCGAGCAGGTCCGCGTCGCTCATCGCCTTGAGCGCATCTGAATGGCCGTTCGCCTCGGCCACGCGGCGCTCGTACTGGCGCAGCAGCCGCTGGTTGCGGCTGCCGAAGATCTTCGTGAAGACTTTCAACAAGAGCCTGGGACCTCGGACCGGGAGGGTCAGTCAGGACAGTTTCCGACTGAAGCCACCGGAAAAAACCGGCAGTTTACTACGACTCGCCCAAGGGAAATTTGTTCAGCGCCGGACGAAAGACAGCGGATTCACCGGCTTGCCGTCGCGCAGCACCTCGAAATGCAGGTGCGGCCCGGTCGAGCGGCCCGTCGAGCCCATCAGCGCAATCGGGTCGCCGCGCTTGACCGTCTGGCCCGCCTCCACCAGCAGCTTTGCGTTGTGCGCATAGCGGGTGACGTAACCGTTGCCGTGGGTGATCTCGACCAGGCGGCCATAGCCGCCGTCGAGGCCCGCATGACTGACGATGCCGTCGGCGACCGCGAGTACGCGCGTGCCGGCCGTGCCCGCGAAGTCGACGCCCTGATGAAACGCATTGCGGCCATCGAAGGGATCGGTGCGCTGGCCGTACAGCGACGAGATGTAACCCGATTCGACCGGGCGGCCGCCCGGAACGATCTGCCGCGCCAGCTCGCGCGTCAGGATCAGGTTCTGCAATGCGGCCAGCTGGCGGCCGCGGTCGTCGATCGCCGCGCCCACGGAATCGAGCATCTCGTCGAGCGCCGGAACGACCGGCCCGGAACCCGTCTCCGAGCGCGGCCCGCCGACTGCGGGCGGCCGGTCGAAATTGAATTCGCCGCGATCGAGCTTTGCGACCTCGGTGAGCTGCCGGCCGAGCGCATCGAGGCGGATCAGCTGCGCCTGCATGCGGCCGACGCGGGTCGCGAGCGCCGCGACCTGGTCCTCGACGGTGGCGCGGGTCTTGTCGAGCGTCGCGCGCTGCAGCGCGAGGTCCTCGGTCCAGCGTGCGACCGTGAACTCACCGAGCGGTCCGGTGCCGCCGTAACGCGTACCCGCGACGAAAGCGCCGGCCAGCAATCCCAGCAGCGCGAGACCGGAGATGGAAATCAATAGCGGGCGGAAGCGCAATGGCTGCACCTTCTGCGACCCCGCTGATGGTCTGGGCGTCATGCTCTGCAAGGACTCCGCGGCTCCCTTCACAACGGCCGGCGGTTACTATGCGTCTTGGCGGCACCCGTCGGGCACGCGCCATGATTGCCGGTCCCGGGGCCCCCGCGGGGTCCCCTTAAGCGGCGCAAAATGCCAAAAAAAGCCTTGAAACTCAAGTACTTTCGTAATCCAACCGCCTCCGGACCGGGGCCCGGATGAAAAAACTGACCCCGGTCAGTGACTTGCTGTCGCAGGGCAAGGGCATGCTCCAGCGGCTGCGGGAAGGCTCGGAGGCGGCCGACAGGACCTTGGCGGGCCTGCGGCGGCAACTGCCGCCCGAACTCGCCCGGGAGGTCTGGGGGGCGGTCCTGAAGGACGGGAGGCTGGTCGTGCTGGTGCGCTCCGCCGCCTGGGGCACCCGCCTGCGTTACCTGGCGCCGCAATTCAGGGAGCCGCTGGCCGCCGAGCTCGGCGTCGCGATCGAACGCGTGGTCGTCAAGGTGCGCGCGGGCCGCGGCTGATCAGGCGGTCGCGTTCGCGGTCCCGGCGTAGGAAATGGGCGCGGCGCCCGCGTCGCGGAAGGTGACTTCCTCCCAGGCCGTCGCGTCGGCGAGCAGCGTGCGCAGCAGCAGGTTGTTGAGCGCATGGCCGGACTTGAAGCCGGTGAACTCGCCGATCAGCGAGTGCCCGAGCAGGTACAGGTCGCCGATCGCATCCAGGATCTTGTGGCGCACGAACTCGTCCTCGTAGCGCAGCCCGTCCTCGTTGAGGATGCGGTAATCGTCGAGGACGATTGCGTTGTCGAGCGTGCCCCCGAGCGCGAGATTGCGCGCCCGCAGGAATTCCAGGTCGCGCATGAAGCCGAAAGTGCGCGCACGGCTCACTTCGCGCAGGAACGTGGTCGTCGAGAAATCCATCGTCGCGCGCTGCGAGTGGCGGCGGAACACCGGATGGTCGAATTCGATCTCGAAGTTGACGCGGAAGCCCTCGTACGGATCGAAGCGCGCCCACTTGTCGCCGTCCTCGACCAGGACGCTTCGCCGCACGCGCACGAAGCGCTTCGGCGCGGCCTGCTCCTCGATGCCGGCCGACTGGACCAGGAACACGAAGGGGCCCGCGCTGCCGTCCATGATCGGCACTTCGCCGGCGGTCAGTTCGATGAAGCAGTTGTCGATGCCGAGGCCCGCAAGCGCCGACAGCAGGTGCTCGACGGTCGAGACGCCTGCGCTGCCGACCGCGAGCGTCGTGCCAAGCGTCGTTTCCGTGACGTTGGTCGCGCGCGCGGCGATGTCGGCGGGCGGATCGAGGTCCACGCGCCGGAACACGATGCCGGTGTTGGGCGGCGCGGGCCGGAGCACCATCAGGACCTTGCGGCCCGTATGCAGCCCGATGCCGCTCGCGCGTATGGAATTACGTAAGGTTCTTTGCAGGGCCATCGGTCGCCTTTGGGCTGAAATCTAGCACATCACCCGGGTCGACAGGCCGCCGGCCAGCGGAGGTAGGCCGGCGGCTGTCGTCCCGGATTCATGGCGGAGCATCGCGTCCACGGGCGCCCTGCGCCCGCTCGGCGCGCCGGCCAGTGGCCGACCGTCGCGCCCGCAGACGCATTCGCGCGACCCGCAGGCCACGGCCTTCATGCAGGCGGATCACCGCGGTCAGTCGGCCTGACGCCGGAGGAATGCCGGGATGTCGAGCACGTCCTCGGACATCCGGTCGGCCCGGAGTCCGTCGCCGACCGCGCGCTGCGTCTGGTGGCGCTGGATCGCCGGCCGGTCCAGGTGGCTGTAATCGGGCGCTGTCGCCCGGCCACGCCCGCTGACCAGCTTGACGTCGCCGGGACGCCGCGCCGCTGCCGTAGCAGCCGCATTCGGCGCCGCAACCGGCGCTGCGCCCTTGACCTGCATGCGGCCGAGGCCGGTCGCAACCACCGTGACCCGCAGCTCGCCTTCGAGTTCCGGATCGATCACGGTGCCGACCACGACGGTCGCATCGTCCGCAGCGAACTGCTTGACGGTGTTGCCCACTTCCTCGAATTCGCCGATCGACAGGTCGAGACCCGCGGTGACGTTGACGAGGATGCCGTGCGCGCCCGCCAGGTTGATGTCCTCGAGCAGCGGGCTCGATACGGCCATCTCGGCGGCGGCGCGCGCGCGATGCTCGCCGGTGCCGACACCGGAGCCCATCATCGCGAGCCCGGTCTCCGACATCACGGTGCGCACGTCGGCGAAGTCCACGTTGATCAGGCCCGGCCGCGTGATCAGCTCGGCGATGCCCTGCACGGCGCCCTGCAGCACCTCGTTGGCGCGCTTGAAGGCCTCGAGCAGCGTCGTCGAACCGCCGAGCACCGACAGCAGCTTCTGGTTCGGGATCGTGATCAGCGAATCGACGTGGCGCGAGAGCTCGGTGATGCCGTTGTCGGCGACGGACTGGCGCTTGCCGCCCTCCATCGTGAAGGGCTTGGTCACGACCGCGACCGTCAGTATCCCGAGCTCGCGCGCGACCTGCGCGACCACCGGCGCCGCACCCGTGCCCGTCCCGCCGCCCATGCCGGCGGTGATGAACAGCATGTCGCAGCCCTCGATCAGCTCGATGATCCGGTCGCGATCCTCCATCGCCGCCTGCCTTCCGACCTCCGGGTTCGACCCGGCGCCAAGGCCCTTGGTGATGTTGCAGCCGATCTGCAGCGAGCTCTTCACCTGCGAGTGCTTCAGCGCCTGCGCGTCCGTGTTCACGCAAATGAACTCGACGCCCTCGATGCCGCACTTCGCCATGTGCGACACGGCGTTGCCGCCGCCCCCGCCCACGCCGATCACCTTGATGACAGCCGTCTGGCTGTATGAATCCATCAGTTCAAACATGTCCGCTCCTCCGCTAGAAGTATCCCTGGAACCAAGATTTCATCCGCTCGACTACCGACTTGACGCCGTCGCCGACAAGCTTCGGCGCCGGTTGGCCGAGATTCGCCCGGCCGTAAAGCAGCAGACCCACGCCGGTCGCGTGGATCGGGTTTCGCACGACATCGCCTAGGCCGGTCACGCCCTGCGGGATGCCGAGGCGCACCGGCATGTGGAAGATCTCCTCGGCGAGCTCCACCGCGCCTTCCATCTTTGCGCTGCCGCCGGTCAGCACGATGCCGGCCGCGACCGCCTCCTCGAATCCGGAGCGGCGCAGCTCGTCGCGGATCAGCGTGAACAGCTCCTCGTAGCGCGGCTCGACGATTTCGGCGAGCGTCTGGCGCGCGAGGCGGCGCGGCGGCCGGTCGCCGACGGAAGGCACCTCGATGGTCTCGTCCGGGTTCGCGAGCTGCGACAGCGCGCAGGCGTAGCGGATCTTGATTTCCTCCGCGTACGGCGTCGGCGTGCGCATCGAGACTGCGATGTCGTTCGTGACCTGGTCGCCGGCCACCGGGATCACGGCGGTGTGGCGGATCGCGCCGCTCGAGAACACGGCGATGTCGGTGGTGCCGCCGCCGACGTCCACCAGGCACACGCCGAGGTCCTTTTCGTCGTCAGTCAGCACCGCGAATGACGACGCGAGCTGCTCGAGCACGATGTCCTCGACCTCGAGCCCGCAACGCTGCACGCACTTGACGATGTTCTGGGCCGCGCTCTCGGCGCCGGTGACGATGTGCACGCGCGCCTCGAGGCGCACGCCCGACATGCCGATCGGCTCGCGGATGCCTTCCTGCCCGTCGATGATGAATTCCTGCGGCAGCACGTGCAGGATCTTCTGGTCGGCGGGAATCGGCACCGCCTGCGCGGCGTCCATCACGCGCGCGACGTCGCCGCCCGTGACTTCCTTGTCCTTGATCGCCACGATGCCGTGCGAGTTGAGGCTCCTGACGTGGCTGCCGGCGATGCCGGTGAACACCGAGCGGATCTCGATGCCGGCCATCAGCTCGGCCTCCTCGACCGCACGCTGGATCGACTGCACGGTCGAGTCGATGTTGACGACCACGCCCTTCTTGAGCCCGCGCGAGGGATGCGAGCCGAGCCCGATGACCTCGAGGCTGCCGTCGGCGTGCATCTCGCCGACCATGGCGACGACCTTCGACGTGCCGATGTCGAGTCCCACGATCAGGTTGCGGTCGGAACGCTTAGCCATCGGTTTCTTTTTCTCCAGCCCTGTGTTCGGCGAGCGCGGCGGGCGCCGTGCGCGGCGGCTTGCGGCCGCCCCGCCAGCCGATTGCAAATCCATTCGAATAGCGCATGTCCACGTAGGCGATCTCCGCTGCGCGCCCCGCGATGACCGCTGCTGCCACCTGCACCAGCCGGTCCATGCGCTCGTCCACCTGGCGGCGGCCGAGCCGCACGGTCACGCCATTCGACAGGTCGAGCTCCCACGCGCCGCGCGCGTCGAGCCGAAGCGCCGCGACGCGCAGCCCCTGCTCGACGAGGCGGCCCTGGATCGCGAGGTAACGCTGCGCGACCTGCCATTCGCTGCCGTCCGGACCGTCGAGCCGCGGCAGTTCCGGAGGCACGTGGCGCACGCCCTCTGCAAACAGCTCGCCGCGCGTGTTCAGCAGCCCGTCCTCGCCCCAACGCGCCGCCGCCTGCTGCTCGACGACCTCGATCTCGATGCGGTCCGGCCACAGCCGCTGCACGCGCGCGCGGTCGACCCAGGCGAGCGCCTCGACGGCTTCGCGGAGCCGGTCGAGGTTGGCGCTGACGAAGCCGCCCTTCAGCGCGCCGTGCGCCGCCTGCTCCACCTCGACCGCTGTGACGCGCTGGAACGGCCCGTTGATCACGATGCTGCGCACCGGCTGGTCGAGCCCCATCGCGAGCAAGGTCGCGAGCGCGGCGAGCGCGGCGAGCGCGCCGGCGTACCGCGCGGCGCGGTTCCACTCGAGCTCGGGCAGCTCGAACTGCCGGGGCGCGGGCTTGTGGCGATTGCGCTTGCGTATCAGTCCCATGTCCGCTCAGGTCCTCTCGCGTGCGAAGCTGGTCTCGAGGATCCGCCAGGCCAGCTCGTTGAAATCGATGCCCGCCGCGGCTGCCGCCATCGGCACCAGGCTGTGGCTCGTCATGCCGGGCACGGTGTTGATCTCCAGCAGCAGCGGGGTGCCGTCCGTTCCCATCACGAAATCCACGCGTCCCCAGCCGGAGGCGCCGGTCGCAGAGAAGGTCGCGAGCGCCGCGGCCTGCATCGCCGCCTCGCCCGCGGCCACCAGGCCACAGGGGATGAGGTAGCGCGTGTCATCCGCGAAATACTTCGCCTGGTAGTCGTAGAAGCTGCGCGGCGTCTCGATGCGGATCGCAGGCAGCGCCGCGCCCTGCAGGATCCCGACCGTGAATTCGCGCCCGAGGATCCAGCGCTCGGCGATCACGACCGGATCGAGCGCCGCCGCGGTGCGCCAGGCCGTCGGCAGCTCGGCCGCCGTCTCGACGCGGCTCATGCCGACGCTCGAGCCCTGGCTCGCCGGCTTCACCGCGATAGGCAGGCCAAGTTCCTCGAGCGCGCGCGCGAAATCCGCCGCGCCGGTCAGGAGGATCCAGGGCGGCGTCGCGATGCCCGCGGCCTGCGCGAGCCACTTGGTGCGGAGCTTGTCCATGCCGACCGCGGAACCGAGCACGCCCGAGCCCGTGTACGGCACGCCGAGCCATTCGAGCGCACCCTGCACCGCGCCGTCCTCGCCGCCGGGGCCGTGCAACGCGATCCACACGCGGTCGATGCCGGCGGTGACGAGATCCGTCAGCGGCCGCTCCGACGGGTCGAAGCCGACCGCATTGACGCCGCGCTCGACCAGCGCCTTCAGCACGGCGCCGCCGGTCAGAAGCGAGATCTCCCGCTCGGCCGAATTGCCGCCCATCAGCACGGCGACATGCCCGAAGGCGGCGGCATCGGTGACGCGGCGGAAATCGCTGCCGGTGGCGCGCAGGCGGCTCATGCGGCCTCCCCGATCATGCGCACTTCGGGCACGAGCCGGACGCCGTGCACGCGCTGCACCGTCTCCTGCACGTGGCGCACCAGCGCCTCGAGGTCCGAGGCCGTCGCCTTGCCGTCATTGATGATGAAGTTCGCGTGCTTGGTCGACACCGAGGCGCCGCCGATGCGGTGGCCCTTGAGGCCGGCGGACTCGATCAATTGCGCGGCATGGCCGCCGGGCGGGTTCGTGAACACCGAGCCGCAGCTCCACTCGCCGATCGGCTGCGCCGCGTGGCGCTTCTCGAGCAGCTTCCGGATCGAGTCGGTGCTGGCGTCCGGGCGCGGCTCGAAGCGGAAGGTGGCCGCGAGGTACCACTCGCCCGCGACCGGCGCCGTCACGCTGCGATAGCCATAGCGATATTCCGCGGCCGTGCGCCGGTGCCTCTCGCCCCGGCGGTCGATCGTCTCCACCTCCGCGACTTGCGGCCAGGTCTCACCGCCCCAGGCGCCGGCATTCATCGCGAGCGCGCCGCCGACGGTGCCGGGAATGCCTGCGAAGAAGTCCGCCGGCCCGAGCTGCCACTTCGCGCACTGGCGCCCGAGCCGCGCGCAGGCGACGCCCGCCTCGGCGCGCACCGTGCGCTCGCCGGTGCGCTCGAGGCCGTTCAGGATGCCGTGGACGGAGATCACGACGCCGCGGATGCCGCCGTCACGCACGAGGAGATTGCTGCCGAGCCCGACCCAGGTGACCGGCACGCCGGGCGGCAGCTCGCGCAGGAATCCGGCGAGCTCGTCGGCATTCTTCGGCGCGAACCAGGCGTCGGCGGGCCCGCCGACGTGCCAGGAGGTGTGGCGCGACATCGGTTCGTTCCGCAGCACGCGGGTTTCGTAGGCAGCCGGTATCGGTGTAGCGGTCATGCCCGCGCCCTTGCGGCGAGTCTCGCCGGCAGTTCGTGCGCGACGCCGCCGATGCTGCCCGCGCCCATCGTCAGGACCACGTCGCCGTCCTCGATGAGCCCGGCGATGGCGCCGGCGAGCTCGCCGACGTCCTCGACGAACACCGGCTCGATGCGGCCGCGGCCGCGCACGGCCCGGCAGATGGCGCGCCCGTCGGCATTCGCGATCGGCTCCTCTCCCGCCGCATAGACCTCGGTGACGATCAGCGCGTCCGCCCCCGACAGCACGCGACCGAAGTCGTCGATCAGGTCGTGCGTGCGCGTGTAGCGGTGCGGCTGAAAGGCGAGCACGAGCCTGCGACCCGGCCAGGCCTGGCGCGCCGCTTCGAGCGTCGCCTCGATCTCGGTCGGGTGATGGCCGTAGTCGTCCACGATCGTCACGCGCCCGGCGGGCGTCTTCACTTCGCCGACGGTCTCGAAGCGCCGCCCGATGCCCTGGAAGGACTCGAGCGCGCGCTGGATCGCCGCATCCGCGACGCCGAGCTCAGTCGCGACCGCGATCGCCGCGAGCGCATTGCGCACGTTGTGCAGCCCCGCCAGGTTGAGCGTCACGGCCAGCGGCTCGCGGCCGTCGCGCAGCACCTCGAAGCGCGTGCGCGCCCCCTGCCGCTCGAGCCCGACGGCGCGCAGGTCGGCGTCTTCGCTCAGTCCGTAGCGGATCATCGGGCGGCCGACCTGCGGCAGGATCCCGCGCACTTCCGCGTCGTCGCTGCAGAGCACCGCGAGCCCGTAGAACGGCAGGTTGTGCAGGAAGGCGACGAAGCTCTGCCGCAGCTTGTCGAAATCGCCGCCGTGCGTGATCAGGTGGTCGTTGTCAATGTTCGTGACGATCGCGATGACGGGCTGCAGGTGCAGGAAGGACGCATCGCTCTCGTCGGCCTCGGCGACCAGGAACCGGCCCGTGCCGAGGCGCGCGTTGCTGCCGGCGCTCTTCAGCTGGCCGCCGATCACGAATGTCGGGTCGAGGCCGCCTTCCGCGAGCACGGAGGCGACCAGGCTCGTGGTCGTGGTCTTGCCATGCGTGCCGGCGACCGCGATGCCCTGGCGGAAGCGCATCAGCTCGGCAAGCATCTCCGCGCGCGGCACGACCGGGATCCGCGCAGCTTGCGCCGCCAGCAGTTCGGGATTCGCCGGCCCGACCGCGGTCGAGACGACGACGACGTCGGCGCCCTCGACCTGGGCCGCCGCGTGGCCGATGAAGATGCGCACGCCCATTTTCTGCAGGCGCGCCGTGACGGCGTTGGCGCGCAGGTCGGACCCCTGCACCTTGTAGCCGAGATTGACCAGCACCTCGGCGATGCCGCCCATGCCGGCGCCGCCGATGCCGATCAGGTGGATGTGGCTGATGCGGCGCATGCGGTCGCTCATGTGCGCGCCCCCTCCGCCTCGAGGCAGAGCGCGGCGACGCGTTCCGCCGCATCGGTGATCGCGATGGAGCGCGCGGCCTCGGCCATTGCAAGCAGGCCCGCGCGTCCCGGCGCCAGCAGTTCCGACAGGAGCTCCGCAAGGCGCGCGGCGGTGAGGCCCTGCTCCTGCTCGACACGCGCGGCGCCCGCCTGCGCGAGCCATGCGGCGTTCCTCGCCTGGTGATCGTCCACCGCCCCCGGAAACGGCACGAGGATCGACGCGACGCCCGCGGCCGCGAGCTCCGTAACCGTGAGCGCGCCGGCGCGCGAGACGACGAGATCCGCCGCCTCGTAGGCGCCGGCCATGTCATCGATGAATGCGCGCACGTCGGCCTGCACGCCGAGCCTGCGATATTCCGCGGTCGTCGCCTCGCAGTCGCGCGCGCCGCTCTGGTGCAGAACGCGCGGCCGCGCCGGCGCTGCGAGCTTTGCGACTGCCTCGGGCAGCAGTCGGTTGAGCGCGGCCGCCCCCTGGCTGCCGCCGAACACGAAGAGCTGCAGCGGCCCGCCGCGATCCGCGAAGCGCTCGCGCGGCGGCGCCAGCGCCGCGATTTCCCGGCGGATCGGGTTGCCGACGTGCACGGCGCGGCGGCCCGGCGCGAAACTGCCGGGGAAACCCTCGGCGACCCGTGCGGCGAAGCGCGCGAGCCAGCGATTGGTCATGCCGACGATCGCGTTCTGTTCGTGGACGACGAGCGGAATGCCGGCGAGCCAGGCCGCGATGCCGCCCGGCCCGGAGACGAAGCCACCACATCCCAGCACGACGCCCGGCCGCCGGCGCCGCAGCGCGCGCCGCGCCTGCCACAGCGCGCGCGTCAACGACAGGGGCGCGAGCAGCCAGCCGGCGATCCCCTTGCCGCGCAGGCCCTCGACCTCGATCCACTCGATCTCGATGCCGGCCGCCGGCACGAGCCGGGCTTCGATGCCGCGCCGCGTGCCGAGCCAGACGACGTCGCGCCGGCGCTGCCTCAGGACTCCAGCGACCGCGAGCGCCGGGAACACGTGCCCGCCGGTGCCGCCCGCCATGATCATGACCGGTTGCGTCATCCGGGCCGCGCCTCGGCGGTGAGCGAGCTCTTGCCCGATGCCGCGACCTCGTGGTGCACGCGCAGCAGCATGCCGATCCACGCGAGCGTCACGAGCATGCTCGAGCGGCCGTAGGACATCAGCGGCAGCGTCAGTCCCTTGGTCGGCAACAGGCCCATGTTGACGGCGATGTTGATGTAGGCCTGCAGCCCGAGCCACACGCCAAAGGCCGCTGCGATGCAGGCGTGCAGCGGCATGCCGGCATCGGCCGCAATGCGCGAGAGCTTCAGGCTGCGCAGCACGAGGGCGAGGAACGCGACCACGACGATCACGACGCCGAACAGGCCGAACTCCTCGGCCATCACCGCGAACACGAAGTCCGTGTGCGCCTCCGGCAGGTAGAACAATTTCTGGATGCTGGAGCCGAGGCCGACGCCGAACCATTCGCCGCGGCCGATCGCGATCAGGGACTGCGTCAACTGGAAGCCGCTGTTGTAGGGATCGGCCCAGGGATCCAGGAACGCGATCAGGCGCTTCAAGCGGTAGGGGCTGGCCATCGCGAGCGTGGCGACGCCGGCGATGCCGACCCCGCAGAACAGCAGGAAATCGCGCAGCCGCGCTCCCGCGACGAAGAGCACGGCCGTGCCGGTGACGCAGAGCACGACCGCCGCGCCGAAGTCCGGCTCGACCAGCAGCAGAACCGCCGCAGCGAACAGCACGGCGAGCGGCTTGTAGAATCCCTGGGTGCTGCTCCTGAGAGCCGCCTGGTGACGCGCCGCAAAGATGGCGATGTAGGTCAGCAGCAGCCAGCGCACGATCTCGGACGGCTGGAAATTGAGCGGGCCGAGCCGGATCCAGCGGCGGCTGCCATTGACCATGTGGCCGACGCCGGGAACCAGCACCAGCACCAGCAGCACGAAGCTGCCGATCAGCAGCACGGGCGCGGCGCGCTGCCACATCGAGATCGGCACCAGCAGCATCGCCCCCGCGAATGCGCAACCGACCAGCGCCGATAGCAACTGGCGTTCGAAGTGGAAGAACGGATCGCCCGACATGCGGTCCGCAACGTTCACCGAGGACGAAGCGACCATGACGAGGCCGATCAGCAGCAGGCAGAAGGTCGCGGTGAGGATCACGGGATCGAGCACGAGCCGCTGCTGGCGGCCGGCCGAACGCGAGAACTGCAGTGCGGCGCCGGTGCTCATTGCGCCTGTCTCCGCGCCGCCGTGGCGAACACGTCGCCGCGGTGCGCGTAGTCGCGGAACATGTCGAAGCTCGCGCAGGCGGGCGACAGCAGGATCGTGTCTCCGGGCCGCGCGAGCCCGGCGGCGACGGCAACCGCGTCGTCCATCGAGTTCGCGTAGTGCACCGCCGTGCCCGCCGCGATCGCCGCACCGATGGCGCGCGCGTCGCGCCCGATCAGGACCGCGGCGCTGACCTTTCCGCGGCAGGCCGCGGCCAGCGGCGCGAAGTCCTGGCCCTTGCCGTCGCCCCCCGCGATCAGCACCAGCGGTCCCGGCAGGCCCTCGATCGCGGCCTGGGTCGCGCCGACATTCGTCCCCTTCGAGTCGTCGATCCAGCGCAGGCCGTGCGCCTCGGCGACCAGCTGGGAGCGATGCGGCAGGCCCTCGAAGCGCGCAAGCACCCCGGTCATCGCCGCGCGCGGCAGCCCGCAGGCAGTGCCGACGGCCAGTGCGGCGAGCGCGTTGGCCGCGTTGTGGCGGCCCGGCAGCCTGAGCGCATCGAGCGGCATCAGCGCCTCGCTGCCGGCGGCGAGCCAGTCCCTGCCGTCGCGTGCGAGCAGGCGGAAATCGGCGTCGGCGCGCGACAGGCTGAATCCCAGCCGGCGCTGTCCCGGGCGCGTCATGCGGATCACCAGCGCGTCATCGAGGTTGACGATCGCGGTCGTGCAGCGCTCGAAGATGCGCGCCTTCGCGGCGGCATATTCCGCGACGTCGCGATAGCGGTCGAGGTGATCCGGCGTGACGTTCAGGATCGCGGCGGCCTCGAGCTGCAGCGAATGCGTGGTCTCGAGCTGGTAGGACGACAGCTCGAGCACGTAGATCGCGGCCGGCGGGCCCGCGAGCAAGTCGAGCGCCGGCTCGCCGAGGTTTCCGCCGACGCGCACGACGATGCCGGCCGCCTTCGCCATCTCCCCGACCAGCGTCGTCACCGTGCTCTTGCCGTTCGTGCCGGTGATGCCGATCACCCGGCCGCCGGCCTCGCGCGCAAAGAGCTCGATGTCGCCGATCAGGTCGAGGCCGCGCGCGGCCGCCTGCTGCAGGAAGGGTTCGCGCAGCGATACGCCCGGAGAGACGACGATCTGGTCGGCGCCTTCGAGCACGGCGGGGTCGAATCCGCCGAGGACGGTCGCCGCCCCCGGCACCAGGCGGCGCAGGTCGGCGAGGCCCGGGGGCGCAGCGCGGGAATCGGTCACGACCAGCGAATGCCCGCGCGCCGCGAGATGGCGCGCGCAGGACACGCCGGTGCGGCCGAGGCCGACGATCACGCTGCGCGGGCCGGTGGCGGTCTGCTGCATCAGCGTAGCTTCAGCGTCGCCAGCCCGGCGAGGACCAGCATGAACGAGATGATCCAGAAGCGGACGATGACCTTCGGCTCGGCCCATCCCTTCAGTTCGAAGTGGTGGTGGATCGGCGCCATCCGGAAGATGCGCTTGCCGCGCAGGCGGAATGACGCCACCTGCAGCATCACCGAGACCGTCTCGAGCACGAAGATCCCGCCCATGATCAGGAGCACGAGTTCGTGCCGGACGATCACCGCGATGACGCCGAGCGCCGCGCCGAGCGCGAGCGCGCCGATGTCACCCATGAAGACCTGGGCTGGATACGTGTTGAACCACAGGAAGCCGAGCCCGGCGCCGACGATCGTCGCGGCGAAGATCAGCACCTCACCGGCGCCCGGCACGTACGGGATCTGCAGGTAGGCGGCGAAGTTCACGTTGCCCGTGACGTAGGCAAACACGCCGAGCGCTCCCGCGACCATCACGCAGGGCATGATCGCGAGCCCGTCGAGGCCGTCTGTCAGGTTGACCGCATTGCTCGAGCCGACGATCACGAAGTACGTGAAGACGATGAATGTCGTCGCGCCCATCGGCAGCGCGACATTCTTGAAGAACGGCACGTACAGCGCCGTCTCGGTAATGCCCTGCGCGGTCATCCAGAGCGCCGCGGCGGCGGCCAGGCCCGCAAGCGACTGCCACAGGTATTTCCAGCGCGCCGCGAGGCCCTTCGGGTTCTTCACGACGAGCTTCAGGTAATCGTCGTAGAAACCGATCAGGCCGAAAGCCAGCGTGACGCCGAGCGCGATCCAGACGAAGCGGCTGCTGAGCCTCGCCCACAGGAGCGTGCCGACCGTCATCGCGACCAGGATCAGCGCGCCGCCCATCGTCGGCGTGCCCATCTTGCCGAGGTGCGTGTCCGGGCCGTAGTCGCGGACCACCTGGCCGATCTGCTTCTCGGCGAGCTTGCGGATCATCCACGGCCCGACCAGGAGCGCGATCGAGAGCGCGGTGAGCGCCGCGAGGATCCCGCGCAGCGTCAGGTAGCCGAAGACCCGGAAGCCCCCGTAGTAACCCGACAACCATTCGAACAGGTCGAGCAGCATGCCCAGTCCTCAGTTGCCGTTGCCGGCGGCGGCGAGCGGCTGCATCAGCCTCTCGACGACGCGCTCGAGCCGGTTGACCCGCGAGCCCTTGATCAGCACCGTCACGCCTTCCTCGAGGCCCGCGGCCACCGCCGCGGCGAGTCCACCCGCGTCCTCGAAAAAGCTGCCGCGCGCTCCGAATGCCGCGACCGAGAGCCGCGCAGCCGCGCCGATCGCGAACAGGCGCGTGATGCCGGCGCGGCGCGCGTAGTCGCCGACGCCGGTATGGCTCGCCTCGGTGTGCGAGCCGAGTTCGCCCATCTCGCCCAGCACCAGCCAGTGTTCGCCGGGAAGGCTGCACAGCACGTCGATGCCGGCGCGCACCGAACTCGGGTTCGCGTTGTAGGAATCGTCGATCAGCCAGGAACCGCGCGGTCCGGCCTTCAGCTGCAGGCGGCCATTGACCGGGTTCACGCGTTCGAGGCCCGCGACGATCGCCGGCAGCCCCACGCCCGCGGCATGCGCGGCAGCTGCCGCGCCGAGGGCATTCATCACGTTGTGCCGGCCCGCGAGCCGCAACCGCACGCGCGCCTGCTCGCCCGCGACTGCGAGCGTGAACACCGTGACGAACGCGCCGGACTCGATGCGGCCCTTGATGTCGGTGGCGCGCACGTCGGCCGGCGCCTCGATGCCGAAGCGGACCTGACTCGAGCCGCGTCTCATCCGTTCCCAC
>Ga0326726_10002110_pt1 | contig 18399 bp, 15 predicted proteins | sample MHFenrmetagenome_2_FD_207603 | JGI IMG/M metagenome (GOLD analysis project Ga0326726, IMG submission 207603) | Lab enriched peat soil microbial communities from Michigan Hollow, Ithaca, NY, United States - MHF15MN | ecosystem: Environmental > Terrestrial > Soil > Wetlands > Peat | place: USA... | reverse complement strand
TGTGAGGTGACCCCTTCCGCTTCGTTCCAGGGACATCCGTCCTGCTGCCAGGTGATGGATGCCTGAGGGGACGCCAGGTCGATATCCATGTTTGCGCCCTTGAGCTTTTTGATGGGTTTCATTGTATTCTCCAATTCAGGCAGCCTCCCTTGAGGTGATGGTCTTATTTACGTATGGTATCATTTTTTGGTGGCTTGTACACCCACTTTGCCATTCTCTCAGTTTCGTTACATTTGCGAAAAACGTGATATACTCTTGCGGCTTCTGAAAAGAAGCCTACAATTCAGGGACATTGTTTTGGTTATTCCGAATGATTGCCCGATGTAAGCGAGTCGGGCGTTTTTGTTGCAATGGGCAGGCGCAGCCCGTGAGGGCGCGCCGTTGTTGGCAGGAATATTCGGCGGAGTCATCAAAAGAGTGTCTTACAGGTCCCGTCTGTTGTGAAACAGCGGACCGCCAGACAAAGGATAAAGATGACCACCGAATTTTCTGTTTTAAACCTGCGCCCCGAACTGGTGCAGGCCGTCACTGAGCGCGGCTATACCGAGCCCACGCCCATCCAATCTGCCATCATCCCGCTCATGCTATCCGGCGTGGACGTGATCGGGCAGGCCCAGACCGGCACCGGCAAGACCGCCGCATTTGCCCTCCCCATCCTCAACAACTTCGAACCAAATCAGCGACGCGCGCAGGCGCTGGTCATGACCCCCACCCGCGAGCTGGCCATGCAGGTGGCGAATGCCATTTACGAATATGGCAAACACCGCGGCGTGCGCGTGCTGGCGATCTACGGCGGTTCGTCATACAGCCGCCAGATGACCCGTCTCCAGAAAGGGGTGGATGTGGTCGTCGGCACGCCCGGCCGGATGCTGGATTTGCTCGACCAGAAAGCGCTTGATCTAAGCGGGGTCAGGACGGCTGTCCTGGACGAAGCGGATGAGATGCTTTCGATGGGCTTCATCGAAGATATCGAGGCCATTCTCGCCAGGACTCCCGGCACCCGCCAGACGGCATTGTTCTCCGCGACGCTCCCGCCCCGCATCCGCCAGTTGGCCGATAAATACATGCGCGACCCGCAGTCGGTCACCATCCAGCGCGAACAGGTGACGGTGGCGGCCATCGAGCAGCGGTATTACCTCGTTACGCAATCGGACAAGACCGCCGCGCTCGCCCGTCTCTTTGAGATGGAGGATATTACCAGCGCGTTGATCTTCGCCCGCACCCGCGCCGGCACCGGTGAACTGGCGAATGCACTCACCCAGCGCGGCTTTCAGGCCGAGGTGCTCAACGGCGACCTGAGCCAGGAATCCCGCGAGCGCACGCTCAACCGTTTCCGCCAGAACCAGATCAAGGTGCTGGTGGCGACCGACGTTGCCGCGCGCGGACTGGATATCGATGATATTTCCCACGTCTTTAACTTCGACCTGCCGGAAGACCCGGAGATCTACGTCCACCGTATCGGCCGCACCGGGCGCGCCGGTAAGACCGGCATCGCCATTTCGCTGGTCGCGCCGCGTGAGAAAAGATTGCTAAAAGATATCGAGTTCTTTATAAAGCAGAAGCTGAGCAAGGCCACGCTGCCGACCGAAGAGGACATCCTCCGGAAGCGGCAGAATCAATTACTGGAGCAGGTCAAAATCTGGCTGGGACGCGGACGTTTAAGTAAAGAACGTGAACTCGTTGCGCGCCTGGTAGAGGATGGACACGATCCGATGGAGATTGCGGCAGCGGCGTTGAAGATTGCCCGTCACGATGAAAAGCAGCGCCCCATCGCCCCGGTTCAGGAAGTGACCGAATTCTCCTCACGCAAAACGGATGGACCTCGGCGTCGCGACGACAGGTCTGAACACCGCGAACGCCCGTCCGCCGATAAACGTCCCCGGCGCGGAGCCGGCTCCTCCGTCTCACACGAGAGCGGTATGGTGCGCCTGTCGCTGAGCCTGGGCAGGGACCATGGCCTGCGCCCGGCGGATGTGGTCGGGACAATCGCCCACCACGCCGACATCCCCGGCCACACGCTGGGTCGGATATATATTGAAGATGGCCGCACGCTGGTGGATGTGCCCGAGGACCTGGTCGGCAAGGTGCTCTCCCGCAACGGGGATTATCGCTTCAAACGCCAGTTGATGGTGGTCGAGAGGGCTTAAAAAAGATGGGGTGGTCAGGAGAAGACGGTGTTAGGCCGTCTTCTCTTTTAATTTTTCATCTCTGTACTTGCGCAATTCGTTTAAAGTTTCCTGGGGAATATCAGCAACTTCCTCTACATAGGATAGAAGCTCTGGTCGAGTCATGTATACTGGTCTTTCCAATGATGCGGTGGGCGCAAAGCGGATATTATGTTTCTTGTACTTTCCGTAGTAAGCATTTTTCCATACCAACGCGGCCCGAAGTGGGTTGCCCATGTCAGCAAGCAGAGATTCGAGATATCCATATGGTATGCGGAATGTTTTCACCGCCTGAGCTGTAGCCTCCCGCGGTATTGCAGCTAGCATGTTTTCGAACTCGCCCGGATGGAGATCATCAACTCCAGGAAGGAGACAGAAGTCCTGACAGTATCGTCGGACGTGCCATATGCAGCGATCGAGCTTGAAAAGTTCATATCCTTGAAAAAACAGCGGGTAATCTAGATAGCGATTCGCCCCCTGAGTCGTTAGATATTCTAGAAACTCAATGCAATCTGAAGGTATTTCTGCTTTCAGGCGTGGAAGCTTCTCGATAGCTTGCCAGAGGTCGGGTAGTTTGTGCTTATACTTCTTAGTACTTTTGTAGCTAAATAGCAGGATACTCTTCAGATACTTCTCAACTGCTTGTAGTGAGTACCATACACTTGCTTGGAAAAGCTTGTGTTTGTATAACAATCGCGCGGACAGGTAGTCTCTGTCCGCGACATCGCGGAATGAACGCTGCACCCATAGCAGGAATAAGCCTCGTATTGTTTCATCCATCATGTATTCCTCGAAGGTGGGCTAACAGCTTACGCCTTACCCCGCAAGCGCTCTGTTAGGTTGATGCTAACATTTACTTACAGCAGCTTGCGGATATGCACGGTGTGATCGCGCTCATGCCACAATGCCCGCCGCAGGCTTTTGCGTGGGCTCCAGAATTCCCCGTCCAGCCCTGCGACGATGTGCAGACCCTCCAGCTTGGGCAGGACGTAGTTGAAATTGTTGCGCACCACTTCCAGCCTCTCGAACGGATCAGCGGGCACATCCGCTTCCCGGGTGGGGTTTGGAAAGCCGATACGTTCCAGATACCACCATTCCGCGCCGCTGATATGCTTGAGGATCCCGGCAATGCTCCATCGCTCGCCGGGGTAGGTCTGCGCAAGCTTCTCGGGGCTGAGGTCCCTGATGGCCGCCATCAAATCCTCCCGGCTCCACGCCAGCATTTTTTGGGCGCGCTCGATATCGGTCGCATTGAGCGGTTTCCAGTCGTACTGGAACCAGGCCTCGATTGAGAAGGAGTCGCCGCCGGGAGGAACACGGTCCAGCGTGCTGTTGACAAAATAAACATCCCATTCGTCGTCGATCACAAGTTCAATCTGCTCCCCCGCCAGCCATGGCGTTTCATGCCAGCCGATCCATTCGATATAAGCCTGGATGGCATCCGGCAGGTTGGCGAGCGCGTGGTCGGCATCTTCGCCGTAGGCATAACAACCGGGGTGCTCAACCGCCCAGGCGATGGAACGCCCATCATTATTATTTTCCAAACCGACTCGGAAATGCATGTTGATCCTCCCTGAAAATTTGCCGCTGACCTATGCCTTTTCCACAAGCTCTTCCGCCGCCAGAGCCGCGCCGACGATCCCGGCTTCATTGAGCATGGCAGCCGGCAGGATGTTTGCCCGGACGCTGAGGCGGCTCACAAATTTTTCAGATTCCTTGCTCGCGCCGCCGCCCAGAATGATCAGGTCCGGGTGGATCAGGAACTCCAGCGTCTGCAGGTATTCGTTGAAGCGGGTGCTCCATTCCTTCCATGACAAGTTTTCACGCATGCGCACCGCTTCGGAGGCCTGTTTTTCAGCGTCACCGCAATTCATTTCGATATGACCGAACTCCGTGTTCGGGATGAGCTGACCGTTCCTGAAAAGGGCGGATCCCAGACCGGTGCCGATGGTGATCACCAGCACCGTGCCGGGCTGCCTGCGCCCGACGCCGTATCTCATCTCCGCCAGGCCGGCGGCATCGGCGTCGTTAATCACCCTCACCGGACATTTGGTCGCCTCGGCAAAGAGCGTTTCAGCGTTGGTGCCGATCCATCTTTTTGAGACATTGGCTGCGGAAAAAGCCACGCCGTTTATGATCACTGCCGGGAAGCCAACCCCGACCGGTCCCTTCCAATTGAAGTGCTGGACAACTTCCCCCACCACAACGGCAACGGCTTTGGGCTTTGCTCCTTCCGGCGTCAGGAGACGGTGGCGGGGAGTAAGCAGTTCTCCCGTTTTGGTTTCAACAAGCGCGCCTTTGATCCCGGTCCCACCGACATCAATGCCCAGCAAACGCATCAGACACCTCCTCGACCAGATCCATCAGAGGCGGATGGCTCCCTTTGGAAAAACCTCCACCTGTCAATTTATCCATACTTCTGCATGAACTTTTCCATGCGCTGCAGCGCTTCTTCTATCTTTTCATAAGCGGTCGCATAGGAACAGCGCACGAAACCCTCTCCGCCCGCGCCGAAGGCATTGCCCGGCACCACCGCGACATGTTGTTCATGCAATAACTTCTCCGCAAAGGTTTCATCATCCATGCCGGAGGCGGTAATTTTCGGAAAGGCGTAAAACGCGCCGCGCGGCTCGAAGGTGGTCAACCCAAGCTTGTTCAACCCGCCCACAATCAGGCGGCGGCGGCGATCGTATTCCGTCACCATCTCCTGCACATAAGGCTCTCCGCTGCGCAGTCCCTCCAGCGCGGCATCCTGGGCGGTGGTTGGCGCGGACATGATGGTGTACTGGTGGATGCGCACCAGCCCCTTGATCAGATCCGCCGGCCCCGCCGCGTACCCGATGCGCCAGCCGGTCATGGCGTGGCTCTTGGAGAACCCGCCCAATAGAATGGTGCGCTGTTTGATGCTCTCACCCAGACCTGGGACGCAGACATGCTCGAAATCATACACCAGCCGGTCATAGATTTCGTCCGAGACGATCATCAGGTCATGTTCTTCGGCGATCCTTGCCACTTCCATCAACTTGTCGCGCTCGGCGACCGCCCCGGTGGGGTTGCTTGGATACCCGACGAATATGACTTTGGTGCGGGGCGTGATGGCGGCACGCACACGTTCGGGGTCAAGCTGGAAATTATCTTCGAGCCTGCTCGGTATCTCCACCGGCACTCCGCCCGCCAGGAACACCTCCGCCTGGTAGGAGACAAAGCACGGCGTGGGGATGATGACCTCGTCGCCGGGATCGAGCAGGGCGGTCATGGTCAGGTAAAGCGCCTCGGAAACGCCCACCGTGATAATGATCTCGTTGACCGGATCATAACGGACACCATATCGGTGATAAAGCTGGTCGGACAGGGCATTGCGCAAATCAATCTTGCCTGAGTTCGATGTGTAATGCGTCTCTCCAGCCTGCAGCGAACGCACGCCTGCATCCAGGATCGGTTTGGGGGTGGTGAAATCAGGTTCGCCGATGCCCAATGAGATCACATCCTTCATGGTGGCGGCGATGTCGAAAAACTTACGGATGCCTGAGGGCTTCAGCGCGGCGACCCGCTTGGAGAGATACCGTGTGCCCGCGATTTCCTGCATGAGTCCTCCTAGGTAGGCTTGATGAGCCACTCATCGGTGGCTGTCGAGTAAACGAGTTCGAAGACCAGTCCGTCGGTCGTCCGCACCCGGAAGTGAATCCCCTGCGGGTCGCGCCAGCGATCAAGAAGGGTATCCACTTCGCGGCGCACACCCTCCCAGGTCAAAGCCACAGGCCTATCGGGATAGCTGGACTCAGACCGGCATTCCACAGAGTCCTTCATATTTTACGGCTTTATAAAAAAAAGAGTAGGACAGGATGTCACCTTGTCCCCACTCATTTAGTCACTAAAGATGGATGCTGGAGTTGTCTCCGATGTTGACGGTCGTAGGGCGCCCCTTGACCTTGGCCTGCCTGCCGATGAACGAGCCGCTCAACACTGAATCGGTGACCACGGCTTCATCGTCCAGAATGCTGTTGCGGATGACGCAGCCACTTACTTCGCATCCGGCTCCCACCGAGACGTGCGGACCGATGACCGAGCTTTCCACAGTCGCAGTGGGCGAGATGAATACTGGCGGGATGACCGTCGTGCCGGGGCGTTGGGCGGCATCTGCGGAGTTGTCCCGCCCGTGATCGAGCATGTAGACGTTGGTCTCCAGTGTGGCGCTGATCGTGCCGGTATCAAGCCAGGTTTCCACGCGTTCCGTGCGCATGGTCGCGCCGTTTTCCAGCATGATGTTGACCGCATCCGCCAGGAAATATTCCCCTTTAAGCTGGACGTCGCGTTTCATCTGTTCTTCGATCGCGGCAATGAGTTTTTCCCCGTCGCGGAAATAGTAACATCCCACCATGGCGAGATTGTTCTCGAGCGACTGCGGTTTTTCAATGAGGCGCGTGACATGCCCGTCGGCATCCACTTCCGCCACTCCAAAGCGGCGCGGGTCGGTCACGGGCTTGACCCACACCACCCCGTCGTTTCGCTCAGTGTTCAGGAAGGAAAAACTGGTCTCGATGAGCGTATCCGAAAAGACCATGATCATGGGGCCAGTCAGGAGGTTGCGCGCCAGCCAGAGCGCGTGGGACTGCCCCATCATTTCTTCCTGTTCCACAAAATGGGTCTTCATATCGGGATGGCTGGTCTCCATATAATCACGGATCTGTTCGCCGAGATAGCCCACGATAAAGATATAGTCCACATTTACAGGATCAGGAACGGTGTGGAACATGTCGAGCAGGTGGTCGAGGGAAGTTTTCCCCGCCACGCTGACCAGCGGCTTGGGCTTGCTCCACGTGTGCGGTCGGACGCGTGTGCCGAGGCCCGCCATGGGGATGACGATTTTGAGTCTGTCGGTCAAGCAGCTCTCCTTTTTATGACTACTTCCATTTTACCCCCTGAGGGCGGGATGATGTTCTTCATTTACTTCGGTAGAGGACCAGTCCGAGAATCGCGGTGACCACCACCAGCCAGATGGGACTCACCGTTGTCAGGTTGAGGACCAGGAAAGTGCCTATCGCGATCAACACCTTGCCCCAGTTCTGCAGGAGTCCCTGTCCCCAGCCCAACTTGTTTGCTTCGAAGACCGTCCGTGCTACATCGTATGTTGTCCACGCCAGCAGGCCGACCACGAACGGGCGCACACCCTGGAGCATGGCTTTGACCGCCGGCGTGTCCTTGAGACTGAAGAAATAGATGACCACGACGAGCATCAAAATGGTCGTCGGCAGGACTGTCCCGGAAACCGCTACGATGGCGCCCGCCGTGCCTGCCATCTTGTACCCGACGAAGGCCGAGACTTGGGGCGCGATGGGGCCCGGCAGCGCGTTGCTTAGGGCCATGCCATCCGCGAACTCGTCGGGCTGCATCCAGCCTGCCGCGACAGTCTCGCGTTGCATGAGTCCCATCGAGCCGGGTCCGCCGCCCCACGAGAACAGCGCCACCTTGGTAAAGAGCCAGAAGATTTGCCAGAGAAGATGCCAGTCCATAATTGCTCCGATCGTGCCTCCGTCAAAGGGAGGGCAAGGAAATTTATGAATGACCCAGCACGGGATGCGGCCGGTAAGGTTCTTCGAGCTGTTTGACTTCCTCGGCCGAGAGTTTTATCTCCAGCGCAGCGATGGCCTGTTCCAGATGCTCCATCCTGCTCGCGCCGATAATGGGCGCGGTGACGTGCGGCTTGTTCAACAACCAGGCCAGCGCGACCTGCGAGCCGGTGGCGTTATGCGCTTTGCCTACTTCCCGGGCCCGGTCGGCGACGGTGAAATCCTCGTCGCGGAAATAGAGCTGGTCCGCAAAGGGATCCGCATTGGCACGCACCGTCTCGCCGCCTCCGCCGCGTTTGCGGTTGCCCGCAAAAAATCCGCGCGCCATCGGGCTCCATGGGATCACGCCGATCCCCTGGTCTAGGCACAGCGGGATCATCTCGCGCTCTTCTTCGCGATAGACAAGGTTGTAATGATTCTGCATGGAAACAAAACGAGTCCAGCTGCGCATGTCGGCGGCATGCTGTGCCTTGGCAAACTGCCAGGCGAACATGGATGACGCGCCGATGTAACGTGCCCTGCCTAATTTGACCACTGCATCGAGGGCGTCCATCGTTTCATCAATGGGCGTGCTGTAATCCCAGCGGTGGATCTGGTACAGGTCCACGTAATCCATCTGTAATCGCTTCAGAGATTTGTCAATGGAATCCAGGATGTGCTTGCGGGAGAGTCCTCGGTCGTTGACCTCGTCGCTCATCGGCGAACAGACCTTGGTGGCAACGACCACATTCTCGCGTTTCACGTTCAGTTTCTTGAGCAGATTCCCCAGCACGCGTTCGCTTTCACCGAGCGAGTAGACATCCGCTGTGTCGAAAAAGTTGATGCCCGCCTCCAGCGCGCGCTGGACGAAAAGTTGCGCCTGCGCCTCGTCCAGAGTCCATGGGCGCCATTGGGGCGAGCCATAGGTCATCATGCCCAGACACAGGCGCGATACTTTTAATCCGCTTTTTCCAAGGTTGGTTGTTTGCATCATACTCTCCAGTTTGCCATAAAACCTAAAAAGAGCACAGAGATATGGTTCCTCTTTGCCCCCGGATTACTTAATCGTTGTCAGGTTTGCCAGACTGGCGGACAGCCGCTTGATGCCGACGCTCTCGAAGACCACGTCCACGATCTCATCACCGTCCTGGACGCGGCTGTCGAGCACCATCCCCTCGCCCCACATGGAATGCTGGATGCGCATCCCCGCACGGAAGCGGGCCTCGATGATCGGCGCAGGCTGATTGGGCGTCGGCAACGACCAAGTCTGCGTCCGCTCGCGCCGTGCCGCACGGGTCGTCCCCGCCCGCCCTCGTCCGCTGACCAGGCCCTCCGGGATATCCTCCAGAAAGCGTGAAGCGACTGTTTCCTCAGCATACCCGTGCCCGCCGCGCCGCAGGCACCGCACCAGGTACAGCCGGTCCTTGGCGCGGGTGATGCCCACATAGAACAGGCGGCGCTCCTCCTCCATTTCCTCCGGCTCGTCGAATGAACGGCTGTGCGGCAGTATGCCGTCGTCCAGCCCGACGATAAAGACCGCCCCGAACTCCAGGCCTTTGGCGGCGTGCAGCGTCATCAGGGTGGGCACGTTACCCTCTTTAAGGGTGTCCTGATCAGAGACCAGTGCCACGTTTTCGAGGAATTCCGACAGCTCGCGCTGGGCGTATTCATCCGCCACGCGGCGCAACTCCAGCACGTTGTCCCAGCGGTCCCTGCCCTCTTCGGTGCCGTCGTCCAGATATTCCTGATAAGCGGTATCTTCGAGTATTTGATCGAAGAGTTCGGGGACGGTCCGTGTGGAGGCTAATGCGCGCCACTTGGACAGCATCCCGCCGAAATCGGACAGCGGAAGGGTCGTGCGTCCCGTGAACTGACTCCAAAAGGGAGAGGATTCCCCTCGCGACAGCTCGAGCAGGACCATGCCGGGACTGGTCCCGGCCAGCCGTGCAACAGTGTGCAGCGTGAGGATGGTCTTGTCGCCGATGCCGCGCTGCGGGACGTTGATCACCCGGTCGAGCGAGATTTCATCCGCCGGGTTATGGACGAGACGCAGGAAGGAGATCATGTCCTTGACCTCGCGCCGCCCATAGAAGCGCTGCGCGCCGACCAGCCTGTAGGGCAGCCGTGCCTGCAGGAAGGCTTCTTCGAGGAGGCGGGATTGGGCGTTGGTGCGATACATCACGGCGCAGTCGCCGGGCTCGAACTGCTTGCCGGCGACGAGCTGCGCAATGGTGTCCACGACAAACGAGGCCTCGCCGTAATCGTCGAGTGCTTCGAAGTAATTCACCTGATCGCCCTGCCCGCGTTCCGTGAAGAGTTTTTTCTTGCGGCGGTGGTGAGCCTGGTCGATGACTGCCATGGCCGCATCGAGAATGGTCTGTTTGGAGCGGTAGTTCTGCTCAAGCAGGATGACCTGCGCGCCGGGGAAATCCTGTTCGAAGCGCTGGACGTTGCGGTAATCCGCGCCGCGCCAGCGATAAACCGAGTTGTGAACGACGATGCCACCTGCTAGGTAATTGTGCAAATTGTCCACTTCGAAATCATACACTTCGCCGGTATAAGGCATACGGCTGATTGCGATGATTTCATCTTCAATAATTTGCCCGTTTTTTTCGACAGCCACCATCATTGACGGATGCAAATGACTGGCAGGCATCAGGCTGAAACGCGGCGCGAGAGGTGAATCGCCTTCATCTGTGAGAAATGCGCCGATAACAATTTCCGCATCACCCGCATCCCGACTGAGTTTTTGCGCGACCTGCTGAATATCGTCATAGTGCAGGCGATTCAAGCCAATGCGCCAATTATGGCGGCTGCGAATACGTGGATTGTATCCTTGGGATTTAAGCGTTTCGGCCAATTCCAGTTCACTGCTCCACAGGTCAACGCGATGTGCATGCCAGGGAGATTGGGTGGTCGTGCGCTCGTCGCCGAAATAACGTAAATTAACCACATTGCGGAATGTGCCTTGAGGCGTATAGTGCGGGTAACGCTCATCCATTTCCAGGTCAGTCATCAGGCTCCGGGCGTTGACCGCCGTATTGATTTCAGTAAACAGACGGTCGATGTTCTCCTGTGACATGCGCATCTGCCGCCCGCGCACGTGAAAAACCGTCGTAGGAATGCTGTAGCGGAAGGCATAAAATGATTCCCAGTACTGGGCAGTATCCCGGTCCTGGCAGACTTTCAGCACCCATACTTTATCGGCGTTTTCCTGATTGCTCCGCACGCGCAGGCCGATCTGAAAATCTTCGCTTACTCCGTCACTCCTGGCATGAGAGGTTATCCCGATGCGAAAGCCCTTATCCTTGCGGTACATCAGGTAGACATAATGCAGACCGGGCTTTATGCCCAAATGTGCGAAAACAATGTGATTTGGAGTGGCTGAAAAAACATGCCCGCCGCGTGTCGCCACTCTAACCAGTCTACCGTCGAAATGGTGGGAGCCCATATGGTTGATGCGGGATGGCAGCATGGAGCCTCTTCCGCTCGCTGCTAAAACGGTATCGCCTACCAGCAAGGACTCAATCGGTCTTTGGCCTTGCGGTGTTTCGATAGGCGTGCCTGCCGGGAAACACTGGTCGGGATCGCCCACCACGAAGATGTTGTTGTGCACCGAAGCGAGATGCTTCAGCAGGATGTACTGAGCGATGTTGGTATCCTGGAACTCATCCACCAGCACATGATGGAAGCGCCCGGCATACTTGTCGCGCACATCCGGATGCTCCTCGAGCAGCCTGGCTGTGTAGAGCAGCAGGTCGTCAAAGTCGAGCGCGTTGGATTGAAGCAGAAGCTCCTGGTATTTTTTGTACACACGCTTCGTGACTTCATCGCGGTACGTCATGATCGGAAGGTCGTCAGCGGTGATAAGTTCATTTTTGGCGCGTGAGATCGCCGCATGCAGCGCGATGGGGCGGTATAGTTTTTCATTCAGGTTCAGGTCACGAACGGCGGCTTTCACCACCCGCTCCTGGTCGTCGGCATCGAAGATGACAAACTCATGGGTGACGGGCAGTTTCTCCGCCTCACGCCGCAATATCCGCGCGCAGGTGGCATGAAAGGTGCCCAGCGTCAGTCCGCGCGTCATTTCTTCCCCGAGCATTTTCTGAACGCGGGATTCCATTTCGCGCGCCGCCTTGTTGGTGAACGTGACCGCCAGCATTTGATAGGGACGCGCGCCCTCGTAGCCGATCAGGTAGGCAATCCGCTGGGTCAACACGCGGGTCTTGCCCGAGCCGGGACCGGCCAGGATGAGCACCGCTCCGTTCGGCGCGGTGACGGCTCGTTTCTGTTGAGGGTTGAGTTTGTCGAGAAAATCCATGTTTTGAAAGGCAGGGGCGACCGCCCGGGCCGCGGCGTGGGGGAGGTCGTCCTTATGCGGGTTCCATCTTCAGGGAGAGGCTAGAGGTTGGAAGTACAATGCGGGCAGCGGGTGGCTTTAATCGGGATCTCCGTGGCACACTGCGGGCAGGTCTTGGTGGTGGATTCTACCGCCGCCGGCGCCTTCTTCAACCTGTTCATGGCCTTCACCACTAGGAACAGCACCCAGACGATGATCAAAAAGCTGATGATGTTGTTCAAAAAGACACCGTAGTTGATGGTGGGTGCGCCGGCGGCTGTGGCGGCAGCCAGCGATGGATACGTCTGCCCGTCCAGCGAGATGAATAGATCGGAAAAGTTGACGCCTCCCAGCAGCATGCCGAATGGGGGCATGATGATGTCGTTGACCAGCGAGGTAATGATCTTGCCGAAAGCGCCGCCGATGATGACGGCGATCGCCAGGTCGACCATGTTTCCCTTCAAGGCAAATTCCTTGAATTCCTTGAGCATTTCAGGCCTCCTCATTTCATTTTCAATTGGTGGGTTGATTGTACCGTCACGAGGAAGTGCTGTCAACGAACACTAAAATTAGGGCTTAATGTTATGAAATATAAGTTATTTTCAGCACATGTCGCCCTGATTTTGGCACTTGTGAAATGGAGTATAATTCTGGGACTTATTTCTCTGGATTAAACGAGTTGGGCCATCTTCAAAATCAGCATAAAGCAAAGGAATTCGTGAATGCCCGAATTACTCCTTGATGTACAGGATCTTGAAACTCAGTTCAAGACACCTGATGGGATTGTTCACGCTGTTAACGGCGTCTCCTTTTCCTTGAAGGAAGGGGAGACGCTTGCCGTTGTAGGAGAAAGCGGGTGCGGCAAAAGCGTCACCATGCTCTCTGTCCTGCGGCTGATCCCATCACCGCCCGGAAAGACAATCGCCGGCAAGGCAATATTCCGCGGGCAGGACCTGCTCCAGATGTCGGATGATGATATCCGCAGCATCCGCGGTGCCCAAATAGCAATGATCTTTCAGGACCCAATGACTTCGTTGAACCCGGTGCTCACCATTGGGCGCCAGCTTGAAGAACCGCTTGAGCTCCACATGGGGATGAATAAACAACAGGCGCGGGACCGCGCGTCCGAATTGCTTGGCATGGTGGGCATCCCCCGGGCCAGTGACCGCCTCGGGGATTATCCTCATCAATTTTCCGGAGGCATGCGCCAGCGTGTGATGATCGCCATGGCGCTTGCCTGCAATCCGCAGGTCCTGATCGCTGACGAGCCGACCACTGCGCTGGATGTCACCATTCAGGCGCAGATCGTTGAACTGGTCAAGCGCCTGCGCGATGAAATCGGCATGGCTATCATCTGGATCACCCACGACCTGGGAATCGTCGCCGGTCTCGCCAGGCGCGTCTTCGTGATGTACGGTGGCTATATTATCGAAGAAGCCATGGTCGGTGAACTGTATGCCAATCCTCAGCATCCTTATACGCTTGGCTTGCTGGGCAGCCTGCCCCGGCTCGATGATTTTGAGTATCACCGCCTGGTGTCGATCGAAGGCCTGCCGCCCGTGTTGTATCAGAAACCGACTTCCTGTCCGTTTGCCCCGCGCTGCAAGTACGTGGCGGAACGGTGCTTGAAAGAAAACCCAATGCTTGAGGTGGTTGCTCCCGACCATCGTGTTGCCTGCTGGGTCGATCCCAAAACCGGGAGAATCCGTTCATGACCTCTGACGAGTTCCTGGTGCGCGTTGAAGATTTGGTGATGCACTTCCCGATCTACCGCGGGGTTTTCCAGAAGCAGGTGGGGGCTGTCCGCGCTGTGGATGGGATTTCGTTTTCGATCAAGCGCGGCGAGACTCTGGGGCTGGTGGGCGAATCGGGTTGCGGCAAATCCACCACCGGTCGCGCCATCCTGCAGTTGTACCGGCCTACTGCCGGCCATGTATTCTATGGAGATCAGGACCTTACCTTGCTTAAGGGTGAGGAATTGCGGCGTATGCGTCGCAAGATGCAAATGATCTTTCAGGATCCCTACGCCAGCCTTAACCCTCGCATGACAGTCGGTGACATTATCGGCGAGCCGCTGATTGTGCACAACGTGGCGAGCGGCAAGGAAGTGCAGGACCGGGTGGAGAACTTGCTTCAACTGGTCAAGATGAACCCTTCCTTCGCCACCCGTTACCCGCATGAGTTCTCCGGCGGCCAGCGCCAGCGCATCGGGGTGGCACGCGCGCTTGCCCTTCAACCGGAGTTCATCGTATGCGACGAGCCGATCTCGGCACTGGATGTGTCGATTCAAGCCCAGGTGGTCAACCTGCTGGAGGATCTGCAGGAGGAGTTCCATTTGACCTACTTGTTTATCGCCCACGACCTCTCGATGGTTCGCCACATCAGCGATCGGGTCGCGGTGATGTATCTGGGGATGATTGCGGAGATCACCGACCGCAACACCTTGTATGCCAACCCGCTCCATCCGTATTCCAGGGCATTGCTCTCGGCGGTACCCATCCCTGACCCGGTCATCGAAAATAGCCGCAACCGGATTATTCTGGAGGGCGATGTCCCTTCACCGGTCAACCCGCCCTCCGGGTGCCATTTCCGTACGCGCTGCCCGCTGGCAAAGGAGATCTGCGCCGAGAAGACTCCTGAACTGCGCGAGATAGCCGTGGGGCATTTTGCGGCTTGCCACATGATATAGTTTGGGTGTAAAGTAAGTATGCTCGTCGAAGGAGGTGATGGACAGACACTAACGAAAGCAGTTTGTGGAAGTATCGCCAATCAAAAGTTACGTATCCAATCCAAATATATATGAGGAGAAGACTCACATGCGTAAGTTCTTTGTTATTCTAGGCTTGCTTGCCGTTGCCAGCATGGTGCTGGCCGCCTGCCAGCCGCAGACCGTCGTTCAGACGGTTGTTGTAGCAGGCACCCCCCAGGTCGTCACAGTCGAAGTAGTTGCCACTCCGGTGCCTGAAGTTCAAGCTCCCACCCTGCGCGTCAACCTCGGTACCTACCCCGATGTGATCGACCCGCAGAAGTCGTCCTTCGTCAACGAAATCGCCACCCTCAAGCAGATCTACCAGGGGCTGACCACTTTCAATGAAAAGTTGGAAACCGTCCCCGGCTCCGCTGCGAAGTGGGAATACAATGCCGATGCGACCCAGTTGACCTTCACCTTGAAGCCCGACCTGAAATACAGCGACGGCTCCCCGCTCAATGCCGCCCGCTTCGAATACGCCCTGCGGCGCAACATCGACCCTTCCACCGCCGGCGAATATGCCTCCATCACCGATGAGATCATGAACGCCCCCGAATGGCGCGCTGCGGACCCCAACGCCGCGGACTACAACCGTGATGAGTGGCTAGCCAAGCTGGGCGTCAAGGCCTCCCATGCCGACGGCACGGCTTGCACCGGCTACGATGATGCCGCCTGCGACACCCTCACCCTGAACTTCTCGAAACCTGCCCCCTATTTCCACACCATCATGGGCATCTGGGTGGCTTACCCGGCGAAACAGGAAAATATTGAAGCAGGTGGTCCGAACTGGTGGAACAGCTCCCTGTACCAGGTCGGCAACGGTCCCTTCATCATGGATGTCGTGGAACCCTTCGTCCGCCAGCACTTTGTCCCGAACCCCAACTTCGGTGGTGCCGGCATCCCGTCCTATGACCTGGAATACCGCTACATTGTTGATACCGCGGTAGCATTCGAAGCCTTCAAGAATGGCGAACTCGATATGACCCCATCTGCCGGTGAAGACTTCGCAACCATCCAGGCAGATCCCACGCTTAGTGCCGAACACATGGTCTATCCCGGTGCCTGCACCATCCTGATCAAATTCGGCCTGGCGGCCAAGTACACGGATCCCTCCGGCAAACCATACGATTCACCCTTCCTCGACAAGAAGGTGCGCGAAGCCTTCGCATTGGCCTTCGATGCCGAGGGTTGGGCCCATGACGTGGACAGCGACCTGAGCGTTGCCACCTGGACCTGGATTCCACCCGGATACCCTGGATATGACACCGCGACCCCGCTGAAATTTGATCCCGAAGCCGCGAAAGCCGCCCTGGCTGCATCCTCCTTCGGCGGCCCGGATAAGCTCAACGCTCTTGGACTGAAACTGACCTACGGCGACTCACCCCGCAACAAGCAGCGCTCTGAGTGGCTGGTCCAGAAGTACAAGGATTACCTCGGTGTGGATATCGCCCTCGACCCGGTCGATGCGACCACCTTCACCGCTCTCACCAAGGATCCCGCCACGTTCCCGCTGCTGGCTCGCCAGGGCTGGTGTGCCGACTACCCGGATCCACAGAACTGGCTGAGCGTCTACTGGCGTTCCGATACCACCTTCGCTCAACGCGAAGGCTACAAAAACGAGCAGTTCGATGCATTGACCAAGGAAGCGGACACCACCACCGATTCCGCCAAGCGACTTGATCTCTACAAGCAAGCGCAGCAGGTTTTGCTGGCCGATATCCCCTCTGCCTTCGGCTACAACACCCTGAACCACTTCCTGGTTCAGCCGTGGGTCAAGGGTATCTCCACCACCCCCCAGGACTCTGACTGGGCTGGCGCGATGGTGCCGTGGACCATCACCGTTGAAGCACATTAGCATTTCACCGTAATTGAAACAAGGGCTGGCTGGGAAACCAGCCAGCCCCGCCTCCAATTTTATTTAGAGAGCTGCTTATGACCACTTACTTGATTCGACGTTTATTGTGGCTCATCCCGGTCTTATTGACGGTCTCTTTGGTGACATTTATTATCATGCGCAACGCCCCCGGCGGGCCGTGGGATACCGACCCTGATCGGCGACAGGTGGACGCCACGACATTAAAAATGCTTGAGACTTACTATGGGTTGGACAAGCCGATGTGGCGCCAGTTCATGGCCTATGTCATTGGCGATGTCAACCCAAAGGGAGCTTTTGTTTGTGGGCTGGTATGCGGCAACATGGGGCCGTCCTATCGCCAGCGCGGGCGCACCGTCCAGGACATCCTGTTCAGCGCACCCGCAGACCAGCCTTTCTGGGACAGCCGCTTCGGTTACTCCATGCGGCTTGGCTTGTCTGCGCTTATTTTCGCAGTGGTGGTGGGCATCCCCATCGGCATTTTATCAGCTCTTAAACAGAATACCTTTTGGGATTATGCAGGCATGTTCGTGACGACGATCGGCGTCTCGATGCCTAATTTTGTGATGGGTATTTTTCTCATTATTATCTTTGCCGTATGGCTGCACTGGGTCAATATTATCGCGTCGACCTGGACGACCCCGAATGCCTGGATCCTCCCGGCACTGATCCTGGGGTTTGGCACCACCGCGACCACCGCCCGCCAGACGCGCTCCGCCATGCTGGAGGTGATGCGGCAGGATTATATTCGCACTGCCCGCGCCAAGGGCCTGGCGGAGCGCGTGATCATCCCGCGCCACATGCTCAAGAATGCCTTGATTCCCGTGGTCACCATCCTGGGTCCGGCGCTGGCAATACTTGTGACCGGGTCCTTCATCATCGAGACCATGTTCGGCTTCCCCGGCATGGGACGCGCGTATGTGATGTCCATCAGCCAGCGGGATTACTCCATGATCATGGGGACAACGTTAATCTACGCCCTGCTCGTGGCGCTCGCCAATTTGAGCGTGGATATCATTTATAGTTTTATTGATCCTCGCATCCGCCTGGATAAGTAGGAGTTCTTATATGGCTGCCGAAACAATCAAGAGCGATCCCAAGGTCGCCAACCTGGACGTTTTTCGCGAGAGTAAAAGCCTGGGGCGGGAAGCTTGGGAACGTCTCATCCGCAATAGAATGGCGGTGGTCGGTATGTTCATCATCACCTTCTTCCTGATTGTGGCGATTTTTGCCCCCTACATCGCTCCGGCCAACCCCTTGAAGATCAACGATGGGAAGGGTTTCCTGCCGCCTCCCTGGTTCAAGGGCCAGACGAATAAAGTGGGTGAGTGGGATCATTTGCTGGGTACGGATACCCTGGGACGTGACGTCCTGAGCCGCACTCTCTACGGGGCACGCGTCTCCATGGTGGTCGCCGTCATACCGACCATCATTATTCTGCTCATCGGGACGACCATCGGGATGATCGCTGGCTATGGCGGCGGGCGTACCGATAATTTGCTCATGCGTCTCACTGACGTGGTGTATGCCTTCCCGGATCTTTTATTCTTTATCATTGTTATGGTTGCCTTGCGTGACAGCCCCCTCGGCCAGGCGTTCAACGGCTTGCTGCTTTTGTTCGTCGCGCTGGCCATTGTGAACTGGGTGGGTGCAGCACGCATCACGCGCGGGCAGGCGCTTTCATTGAAGAACAAGGAGTTTGTCGAGGCGTCGCGTTCCATCGGCGT
>Ga0326726_10002109_pt1 | contig 18405 bp, 20 predicted proteins | sample MHFenrmetagenome_2_FD_207603 | JGI IMG/M metagenome (GOLD analysis project Ga0326726, IMG submission 207603) | Lab enriched peat soil microbial communities from Michigan Hollow, Ithaca, NY, United States - MHF15MN | ecosystem: Environmental > Terrestrial > Soil > Wetlands > Peat | place: USA... | reverse complement strand
TGTTCATTGTCGTTCGTGATACTGGCCATCGGGTCCGGGCACCATGGACACCATTTTCGCGATTTCCGGGATCTTTTTTCTGTACAATTTTCTCGTAGGACTTTCCGGAAAAACCAGAAATGGTGTCCATGGTGTCCAAATTTTCTGAACCTCAAAAATTCTCATAAGACTCCCAGCGTAACCTGCCCCGACACGGCCTGCTCCGCCGCAATCCGCTCCTGCTCATTCTTGAACCGGAGGCCGGACCAGTACCGGTCAATCCCGGATTTTCCCCCATCACTCACACCCATTTCCCGTAGTGCTCCAAAGAGTTTCTTCTTGGAGATATGCTGTTTGTATCCTTCTTCTTCACACCATTTCTCGAAGACCTCGTTCATCGCCATCCGTGAAATGCGGGACCCGGCTTCGACAACGCACTCAGTCGTCAGGAACAACCCCACCGTATCGCTCACCGTCCGCAGGTTCCCGGTCGCAACAGACACCTTGCAGGGCTGTACCAGTCTTCCCCCGTTTTCGTAAAACCGTTTGAGCCCATGGAGGCACCAGTTCAGGATCCCGGCAGATTCCGTAAGAAGTTTAGCAGCAATCTCAGGGTCGCACTTGTCCTCCGGGATCTGCACGGCAAACGGCACCATCCAGATCCGCCGCCAGATGCCATCATCGGTACCCCGGATCACCGGCTCATGGTTCGTGGTGAGCCAGATCTTTGCCATGGGCGTGAACTCGAACTCATTCTCGTACAGCTTCCGCACGGTAATCGCGTATTCGCCGGTGATCTGCTTGATAATCGACTCGTCCATCCGGGCACCTTCCGCTCCTTCCGCTGCCGTTGCCAGCCGGGCGCCTGCGAGCCGTGCCAGGTCCGAGCGGGCGTTTTCAAACCGCTTTGCTACCAGGGATTCAGCTGCGATGTTGACCGCGTAGTCATCGAGAATGCGGGCGAGCACCTCGATCGTCTTTGACTTCCCGTTCCTGCCTTTTCCGTAGAGGATGAACATGACCTGCTGGGGGTTGGTGCCCAAAAGGGAGTACCCGCACATGGACTGGAACCCCGAGAGGTAATCGCCGTCTCCGTCAAAGATGAGAGTGAGGTGAGCGAGCCACTGGGGACAAACTGCTGCCGGGTCATACGCGACAGCTGCCTTCTTTGTCAGCATGTCGTCGGCACGGTGTTCCCGGAAGGTCATCGTATCGAGTTCGAGCGTCCCGTTCCGGCAGTTCAGGAGGTTCACCGGTGCATCGAACACCTCCGAGAGGACCGGGATGTGCGGGGCGGCAGAATCGATCATCGCTTTCCTCGCGTGCAGGCTCTCGGAACACAGTGCCCAGCGGGAGAGTGCCCGGGACTGGTCAGCTGTCGCAGCGACCGCTGCTTCATTGTGTATAGAGCGTGCAACATCAGTGGCGATCAGCAGCATCCTGCCGCTGTCATCGCGTTCCCAGACCGTGCCGTTCCAGAGATACCAGGCATTGAATGTCGCACAATAGCGGACAGATTCACCGTATTGCGCGATGAGCCGTTCAGCATTTCCGGCGTCAGTCAGGGCAAACGGCACTGACAGAGCACCGTTCTTTTGTGATGGTAGCCTGCTCTCCGCTGCCTTCGCTTGTGCCCGTTCTTTTTTTCCCGCAGTGATCCGCTGGTCCCGGCGTTTCTGCCGTTCTTCGGTTGTCTCGTACTTCTCACGTAACTCCTTCCACCGCTGCTTTCCGCCGCCACAGGAGGCATGGTGACAGCCGGCAAAGACCGCGCCGTTTTTGAACTGGATCGCATACGCTCCGTCCCTGTGCGCCGCAGAAAATGGGCATGCATCAAGGAGGTAGATTATTCCATCCTGGTAGGGTTTTTCGGATTTTACCCGGATTCCATGTTTGTTCAGCCATTCCGGCAAATCCAGAATATTCTTATACCCCTTTATTTCCACTGGAGATTCAGACGTAACCTGGGCTTTGGTGGGGAGCTGGGAAACAAGATAAAGTAACTGTTCTGAGGGAACAATAGTGAGCGGATCCGGAGCGGAGAGTATCCTGCTCCTCCGGTGCGGACGTTCGGTGGTTTGGTCACCTTTGCGTGCCATTGTACCGTAGAGTTTCCAGATCCGGCCGGCATTGTAGTTTGCTGCATCCACCGATACCTGCGAGTCCGAGAAAAGAAGATCGAGCGTGACAAGAACCTGTTGTACGAGGTTCTTTGAAGATTTATCGTTGGGCAGGTCGATCCGGTAGAGCAGGTGGGCCCCATTGCCGGAGTCGCCCCGTACTGGTTCCGGAAAACCCAGGCCGGTCAGCCATTCTGCGATCCCCCCGGCTTTACTTAGGGCATGGTCGTGCTCGATATCCGTACTCGAAACCCCGCCCGGACGGACCGGGTCAATATCAATCGGGAGCCATCTGCGCCGGACAATATCCGCATCGCTGGTGGTCGAATCCGAACGGGAGAGGTGCATCTTGATCCGGTTGGCACGCCGTGCAAGCAGGGCGGGGTTCACCTCGTTGAGAGTAACATAAATCCCATGCACTGCCGGGTCGGTATCGAGTGGCTCCACAATCCGGGCAAGTGCACGTGTATCGTTGAAGTATCCGCTGTGTGTACAGGTATCAGCGAGAGCCCGGACCTCGATCACCTGGCCCGGATCTGTAAGGACATTCAGTACTGATTCAATACTGTCGGCCGGGGGAATGCCCCCCGTCTCAACCATCTTCCCCATCCTTGTCGGAAGGTTCGGATATCAAAGTCGGGGCCGTATTCAAGAGCTGATCTTCATGCTCCTCCAGAGGCTCCCTGCCAATCCTCGCCCGGCACTTGCATTTGACAGTGTACTGGTGCTCGTGTGTCCGGACAATCGAGATGCGGTATAAGTTCCCGCCCCGCTCCCGGATCCGTTGTGCGATAGTAACGGGGATCAAGTGAAGAGGGACCATAAGGTCATAGTTAATGGGCCGGGTCATCAGGACCTCTTTGCCCGTTTGTATTCTTCGAGATCCACTTCAAGATCATCCATCCGGTACCCGAGATCATTGAGTTGTTCAAAGAACTGCTCGTTCATACGGTCCTGTCGTTCCATCAGGGAACAGATCAGGTCACGTGCCGCGGTTTCGAACCTGACACAGGGCACTTCGGGATCGGACACGTTGAGGTCATGTTCTGTCCGTTTCCTGATCGTGCTCTTCTTTTCCCGTGAAGGAGCAATGCCCAGCCCACGGAGTTCTGTCTTCCTTTCCACCATTCGGGGTGCCGGGCGGCATGTCTTCTGCACGTTCCCGGCAGTCTCATCATTCGTGTTCTCCTGTCCTGCACCGACAGTACAGGACGAGTGTGCATCCGGTCCGGTCACCTCACGGGAAGAAACGGCAGTGCCGTCACTTCTCCGCCCGGAGATCTCCTGGGATCCCGGTGATGGTGTGTTTTCCTTGTTAGATTCTGTCATGGATAATCACGTTTTGAAATTGGTTTTTGCCAGCAAAGCAGGCAATCGGGAGCATGTGCTCACTTTTTTAAGGCAACTTCAACCGGGTCAGGTATGATGAAAAAAAACAGAACCGTAACTACCGGAAGATTGCCTGGCCATTTTTCTGGACAGGGTAACCTGACGTGACAATTCTGCGATAACAATCATACCCGGAAACCAGCGGTTACCGTCTACCAGAAAAGTCGGGTGAACCCCTACCGGCCCGGGCGCCCGAAAACCATTCCCCGGAACCGGTAATCTGATTATTCTCAATCTGGGACAGGAGGTAATACATTCCCATCAGCCCGCACACGGACATCAGAATAGAAAAGAAGAACCGGGCAAACCGGATCGCAGGCTTGGGTGCGTATCCGAGCCTTCGGATCTTCCTCGATGTGTCTGTGCAGAAATCTTGTGTCATTGTTCTATTTCATACATCAGCAAATCAGCTTATAAAGATTCATATAACCGGGAAGTTGTACGTACAGTTATAACACCTTTTTCGAGGATCGGGACTTGATTGTTGCCCGGATTCCCGGGAGCCATTTCAAGCTGAGCGGGCGCGGGAACTTTTTAGGGAAATATCGTTTTACGAGCCCGGATTCGTGGTAAGGGCATGGAGGTGCGCGGAAGAGCGAGGAGGGGGGATGTTCAGAGTGGTTGAATTATTCTTCGTTTCCGAGCGCGATTTTGAAGATCCTTTTTTATCCGTAAAAGAGGTATGTTATCAGAATCATGAGGTGAGTGAAATGGAGCAAGAAACATCCGAGCACGGTACGAAAGATTCGCGTGAGTTCAGGTGCAGAATGAAAGAGCACATGGGTTGCCATGGATCCGGAGGTGCATTGTATGGGGTAGGATTCCTCGGTGCCCTGGTATATTACCTCACTACTGCCACAAGCCTGTGGGCTGGATTCCTGGGATTCCTTAAAGCGCTCGTCTGGCCCGCCTTCCTGGTCTATGGATTGCTGAAATTCCTTGGGATGTGAAGCGGTGAAGGGCATGAACTGCCCTGACCAATCTGACCCGGAGCATAAAACATATCAGCGAATATCGAAGAGATCCCGACCCCCCTGAGTTATCATCGGTGGCATCAGTATTCCCGGTATCATCGTTCTGTCACAGCTCCACGAGAGCAAACTCATTCTTTCCTGCACCGCACGACGGGCACAGCCAGTCATCCGGAAGGCTGAAGAAGATCACACCGGGCGGGATCCCACCAGCCGGATCCCCTCCTTCAGGGTTATAGATATAACCACAGACGAGGCACTCGAAGGTTTCCATGACCTCTTCCATGTCTTCCATACGTGATCTACATAATCTGTTTGAATAAAAAAATTTTGGAATACGGCACGTGCGATAGGATGGAATGCACCCTGTTGTCATGGACATATTTTGCTCAAACCGGGATGCAATGCACCAATGCCTTGCCAGATTTTATTATTTCGGGCAACGTGAATATGATCAACCTCATCGGCGCCGCTTCGCGCAGGATGAGGTCAGAGAACACATCGTGTTTGATGCGGGAAAAAAGTCAGATTGCACAATCAGGTTCAACTCCAATGTCAGATGGTCCACGTCCTCTACCCAAACAGTCACCCGTCATAGTACGTCTCACTATTATTGTTGGGTTTCTTCTGGTGCTTCTCGTCATCGTAGCAATCAGAAGACCGTGAATACCTTTTTTTTAAAATATCTCATGAATGATTGTAAAGTCATCGAATTCAAAAAAATAGTGCAGGAATATATCCCGCTGGTCCCTTGTCGCCACCACAAAAAACCCTGACACTTTTGTCATCGGGGCAGGGAAATACAACCCCTTAATCACATAGAAAATATTTATGCGAGATTCAACATAGTTCCGGACTATGGCATGGATTGAAACTATCAGTCGGGATACAAAAATGAACAGTGATACAATCGGGAGAATATATTTCCAGACCCGGCGAAGTAAAGTATTCGAAGGGAACCAGTTATTCGAACAGGATTTAGAGAAATATTCCAACACAGAAGAGGCCGTCAACGAAATAAAAATTATCAGACTGGACATTCGTGTCTCCAGCGGGGATGTGGATTCTATTATTTTTTCTGCTGATATCACGGGGAAATGCATAGAATATGCACTCAATAAATCATCCCAGAAATTTCGTCAGAAAGATGGAGAAGAAAATGAATATCACTATTGGAAGCACTGGCGATCTTTTGTTACATCACATGCATATCCGATGCAACTTGTATTAGGAAATAAACTTATTTCCGAAATACTATCAGTACTATCAATCGCAAAAAAGGAAGAAGTAGTGAATTTCTTTACGTCATTCAAAGAAAAGGACATTGACCTTCTTACTACAGTTCAGAGTCTGGAAGACGGTTTTAATACGCTTGAAATAGATCCCCAGTGGGAGAAGGAAAGAATTAAATTTTTAAAGAAAAAGGAATGGCTTTAACAGTTATAATAGTGTTTGAAGAGTTATCCGGCGTGAGAAGATTCAGCATGTCCTTATCAAAGGATCAGGGAAAATAACAAATCTGGATAGGGTTAACAATTCCCTGACAGGGTTGTCCTGTCTGCAAACCGAGGGGGCCCGATTGATTCCTCTGCTGGTGAGCCCGTCACAACAAAAAACCCTGAAATTTTTTATTTCCCTCTTGAATCTTTCCTGACATTTCCCATCTGCCAAAAAATGCACATAAATTTATTTGAATTTTCGATTCAACCGGGAAAACAAGAGTTATTTTTTGATGGCGTTTTGCACTCTGAACATGATATCTGCCGAAATGTAATGCATATTATGAGCAGGTTCGGCATGATCGATAAATTTTCTCATCAGCTCTTGAGTCGTTGTTCCATGGGCTTCAAACGGGCAATCGAATCCGATATCTTTGCAGGTCACTGAGGGCATGGTGAGTTTCTCCATTTTTTCGTTGTTATATTTTAATTTTCTATAAATAAATATGAATAAATGCAATGCATTGGTGCTAGGCATCAATTTTTTACGAGAGGTAGGTTATGCTCCGGACACAAAAGATAACCAGCACCCGTTTTCCGGTGGTCCATTAAAAAAAATTATGGATCTAATAACGTTTTTAACGGCTGAATCAGCCGATCGTCATCGACATCCGGACTATTTACCCGTGAAGAGACCGGATATGCCTCCATTTCACCGGCCGGGTAGGGCCCGAGAATCGTTTTCATCTCATCGGATGACGGAGCATCCCCGGTAAGCCAGCGTTCTTCATCCCCACGCTTCAGGATTACCGGCATCCGGTCATGGAGCGGCGCAACAAGGGCATTTGCTGCGGTGGTAATGAGCGTATAGGTCGGATGGGCTTTGGTATTTGCATCATACCATACATCGTAGAGACCGGCGAATGCGAAGAGCGGGGTAATTTTCAGCCGGATATAGAAGGGAATTTTTCTTGTTCCCTCCTTCTTCCATTCATAGAACCCGCTGGCAGGGACAAGGCAGCGCTGGTTCTGCAGCAGGCTGTGGAACAGGGGTTTTTCAGCAAGGGTCTCCGCCTTTGCATTGATGGAGTGCAGTGACTTTTCCGGGTCCTTCGTCATCCGGGGGATGAGACCCCACTGCATTATGACCATCCCGGTCTTTCCGTGCTGGTGCACGATCACCGGCATCATCTGGGACGGGGCGATATTGAAGTGGGAGCGGATGCCGAGCGTCGGGTCGAAGATCCGGAAACGTTTGCCCAGGTCATCGATGAAGATGAGTGAGTATCGGCCGCACATAGTAACCGTCCTTCGTTATGCGAAAAATCTCAACGTTTTGTCAGACCCGGGTATTCCCCGGACCGGATCTCCTTCTTCAGCGCAAGGTTTGTTGCCTGAGTCCAGGTGGAGCGCCCTTCCTCCGGGAGAAGTATGGGAGGATCTGATCAGGGAACAGTCTATCATACATCTCCCTGTCCGTCGGGGTGCATGGAGGCCAGATATATTCCAAGGTAAACACATTCTTTTTTCGTAAAGGTTGGTTCATCAGCGATCAGATCTATCAGCTGGGATGTACTCATGAATGGACCCGTACCGGAAGATTCCACCAGTTCGAACAGGCGATGTAGTAATTCCTTGTGTCTGCGGACATTCATGCCGGTTTTATCCACGAGTATTCCTGTATGCTCCTCTTCAGTCATCGGGAAACTCACGTATAATGGCTTCAACACAGAGAATAAAAGAGTATCGCTTAGTCTTCCTCATTTTTAAGACACGCATTTTCATGAGAAATGTAGTATTTTGTCAATTCGGGGCAATATAATTACAATTTTATTAAAGAAAAATTAAAACAGAGTCTGATTAAAATAGAAAAGTATATTAAGTATAGGTATAATTATATTATAATCAGACGAGGTGGCAGGGTTTTTGATCCAGTGCAAAGACTGCAATTATAAAGAAGAGAACCAATGCTGGTCATATTGCAAGACATCCCGGGAACACTCATCCGAAAAAATTATCCTGGCCTGTAAAAAATATCACCCTGCATGGATGATGCATCTGCCACTATCTTCCAGCTACACCTCTTCGGCTTTCAACAAAATGAGTGGTACCACCCTGTCAGCGAGGATGGAAAACAGCATATCCGCTTCTGGCGGAAAGTGTATGGCACTGGTACCCTGCCAGACGATGGTATTCCCTGAGAGCAACGATCGGATAAGGAACGTCAGATAACCTGTCACAGACCAGATCCCCTGGCCTCTCTTTTTTTCAATTTTCATGTGTATGATGCAAGGCAATGGTGCCTCGCACGACTTTATTACTTTCTGAAATCAGATAATGGGTCATCGACGTTGAGGAATGTTCGAACCATGAAGAAATTGCTGTTCCTGGTCTTCATCCTGATAACAGGTTTATTCGTATATATCCTATATTTTGCCGAAAATGCTTTACCATCTGCAGTTATCCTGCCACCCCTTGCGATCTGTCTGTTGTCTATCATTATCCTTTTCATGATCATTAAAAAAGGGTTTGATTTTATGATATCTCGTTAAAAATAGCGTTTTCAGAGAGAGAATTTCATTTTACTATGCTTTTTTTAATGAAACCGAAAAAAATCTGTATCCTGTTTTCAGGAAATCGGATTATGGTACCCCACTAAGATGCACGAAAAGGTCTGAGATTTACTTTCGCACCACCCAGACCTGAGCCTTATCTGGAGGAAGTGCCGGAGTGATCCGGTGCTATGCCAATCGAACTCCACACGGGATTGCTGCGCAACGACGGCCCGTTCATGCGGTGACAGCCCCTGGGGACGCAATGATCCCTGCACGTCCCATAACCACGGACCCGGCGGTGAGGACCCATGTGGATCTTTGATTCGGCCTACCGGGATGGAGGTATTGATCTCTGGACAAAAGACGGGGCCGTGACCCGCGTCCATCACGAGTACAACCCGCCCTTCCTTATTCACTTCCATGACCCGCAGGGAAACCACGAGATGATCGAGACGCTCGAAGAGCGGTACGATGCCGCTGAATGCACTATCCCTACCATCTTCGGCGTTCTTCCCGGTCTTTCTGTCTGTGCCGGCCGTGACGTCGCCGAGGCCATAGAGAAGCAGGCACAATTCGACGTAGACCTCTTCAACGTCGACGTCCGGAGAGACCAGCGGTTCATGGCCGGGACAGGGATCTTCCCGTGTGGCGGTGAAAACGACTCCCGGTTCTCACCGGAGTTCTCCCATGAGCTCAGCATCATCGAACTCAGGGTCTCCGGCAACCCCGCCCTCGCCGAACTGTGCTCCGGTATCGAGGTCATCCACGAGCGAACCGAACGGCTGACCGGGCAACCACGGGAGGTCCTCGCCGATCTCTTCGCGCTCATCGGATCGCTCGATCCCGATATTATCCTCATGCCCAACGCTGATACCTGGATGCCGAAGATCCGGAAGCTGGCTTGGAGGTATGATCTCGCCATGCCGTTCTCGCGCAACGGGAAATACCGGCAGATGGACTCCCGGTCTTACTGGAGTTACGGGAAGATGGAGCACAAGGAATCAGCCCTTATCCCTGACGGCCGCATCCTCATCGATACCGAACAGTCGTTTGTCTACCAGGAAGGAGGGCTGGATGGTGTTCTCATGGCCGCACGGATCTCCGGCCTCTCCCCGAACCTCGCATCGCGGTTCACGCCCGGCACCCTCATCAGTTCCTATGAGGTGTACGAGGCGGTGAAGAGGGGGCTCGCCGTCCCGTTCCGGAAGAGCGACCCGGAACTGGTACGCCGTGTCACTATGCTGCAGGGGGCGGACCGCGGGGGCATGATGTTCCAGCCGGCCCCGGGAATATATGAGAGCGTCGAGGAGCTCGATTTCACCTCCATGTATCCCGCGATCATCGTCCGGTTCAACCTGTCGCCAGAAACTGTCGGGCACCCGGATCGCCCGGGATTTCTTCCTGCTGCACTCGATCCCCTTCTCGGACTGCGGGTAACCACCAAACGCATGAAAAAGACAAACCCCCGGCTCGCCGGTATCGACTCGATCCTGAAATGGATGCTGGTCACCTGCTTCGGGTACACCGGTTACAAAAATGCAAAGTTCGGCAGGATTGAGGTCCACGAAGGGATCACCGGGCGGTCCCGCGATATCCTGCTGCAGACCAAAGATATCGCCGAGGAGATGAAGTTCAGGGTCCTTCACGGCATCGTGGATTGCCTGTGGCTCCAGGGATCCCCCGTCACGGCCCTGAAGGAGCGGGTCGAGCGTGAGACCGGCCTGCTCTCGGAAATTGAGCACTTCGACTGGCTGGTCTTCGAGCCTATGAATGACGGGAGCGGTGCATATAACCGGTATTTCGGCAGGCTTGCTGATGGCAGCATCAAGGTCCGGGGGATTGCGGCGCGGAGACACGATACCCCGGGGTTTATCCGGTCGATGCAGGGCCGGATGCTGGAGGTCATGGCAGGGGCAGAAAGCATCGCCAGACTGGAAGAGAGAAAAGAGCAGGTCAGGGATATCTTCCGGGAGACCCTCGAAACCCTGCCTGCCGCCGACCCGAAGGCGATGGCAATCTCGCGACGGATAAGCAGGCTCACCTACGCCCATCGCTGCCTTGAAGGGGCCGCGGTCCGGGCGTACCGGGACAGCGGAATCGGGATTGCGCCGGGGATGAAGATCCAGTATGTGGTGACGGATGCCCGGCGATACCAGGTCAGACCCGAATGGGATGCGGATTCTTTCGATCTCCTGTTCTACCGGAGCCTGATCGAGAAAGCCGCATCGGAGATCTCGTTTGCATTCAGGAGCGGAAATTCCGGTATACGGACAAAAACTTTTTTATGATCCCGCCGCAGGTACCGAAATGAAGCCGCTCTGTCGTAACGTATACCGGCAGTCCTTCCGGCACACCGATTATGTGCCTTCCCGGATCCCCGGAAGGCGATATAATGAGATACTCGTACGAAGATATCTTTCGCTGAAACGTTGATGGGATACCCATGACCTACACCATCTCCCTCATTACACCGGAAGAGACAGGGCGCCTGTCACAGCAGTATCTTCCGGGTATCCACTACGAGATCAAATCCGAAATCTATGGCTGCTGCATCAAGCTCCTCTGCGACGATCATACCCTTAAGGATACCTGGGAAGACAACTTTTACTCAATGTCGCAGAATGTCCGTTCGCACGGAAGGCTCTTTGTCTGCAAAGATCCGGCCTATCCGGCGGATACCGTTCTCTTCGATCCTCACGCAAAGACGGCGTTCCTGGTCAATATCCGGTATTACGGCTGGGTGAAATCGATAGCACTCAGCCTCGCCGGTGATATCCTTGAAGACGAACACGGTATCTGGTCGGTGCATGGTGCCTGCGTGGATGTCGGGGGCAGCGGGCTCTGCATCGTCGGCGCACCGGGGTCCGGCAAGACCACTCAGACGTACGGTCTGCTGACCAACCGCCGGACACGAATGATCGCAGACGACTGGTTCTTCTCCCGGGTCTACGGGGATGATATTCTTGCCTATGGTTCAGAGAAGAATTTTTACATCCAGGAAGATCTCGCCACCATCTGGAAGGAGTTCCGGGATCTGGTACCCGATCATTCGTACGATCCAGACGGAAGGGCAGTGACTGACGTGCGGTGGATAATCGGGAAAGGGAGGATCCTCCCCCTGACCACCCTCAGGACAGTGATCGTCCTCAAGCGGGATCCGGCCGATCCGGATACCGCACGGTCCCTTGATCCGGAGACAGGTCTGGAACTCTTTTCGGAAAAGAACTATTTCAATCCCCACCTCCTGGTCAGTACCCCTCACAAAATCCACTTGAGGAACCAGTACATCGCTGATCTTCTGAGCAGAACGCACTGTTATCTCGTTAATACGACCGGATCACCTGCCGAGACCCAGAAACTGATACGGTCACTGGCGATGGTACAGCAGGAGCCGTAATCTCACCCCATGGCATCTATGGCATCCATGCCAGGGAATCCCGAATACATCTTCCCGGTCGGTGCTAGGTCGGCATCGGAATGATCACCGGTGTTATCCGCATCTCACCAAAATCCTGCCAATCCCCTCATGGAACGTCCACTATCAACGATACCAATTGGCAGGGGAAGGACGTATCGTGCAGTTCAAAAAAAGGACTATTCTTTGATTCTTTTGATAAGGAGCACAGATCCAACCATCCCGATCAGACAGGTTGCCGGAATACATACCGAGGGGAACTCGGGTGTTGGTATCGGTAGTGAAGGGTCATTATTTTGTTCGGTCTGGTTAGCCGGATCGGGTGAGTTTCCAGGGTCTCCCGGGTTGCCGGGAATAATCGGGCTGTCCGGGTTACCCGGGTTGCCGGGAATAATAGGGTTATCGGAACCTTCCGGGTTCTTGGTATTAACCGGGTTTCCGGGAGCACCAGGATTGTCGGAACCAGACTGGCCACCCGACCTGCCACTGTTGTCCTGACTGACCAGATCACTTTGACCGGCATGAGTACTTTGACTGCTCTGGTTGCCCTGATCACTCAGGTTGAATCGATCGACGTGGGTGGGTTCACCGATGTGGATACTTCCATCGGCAGGGTTACCGGGGTCGATTTGTGAAAAGGTAACGCCTACGACGAAGACCAGTAAAAATAATGCCACAATCAAATATTTTTTCAAACCACCCACGCCCTCTCCTGGTACATGCCTGCTGAAGGAGTGTCATGAGTATCGTATAATATAATGTTGCGCGGCGCCGGTGCATTGCAGAACCCGCGGAAAACGAAGGATACAAAGGAATCCGGGAATGAAAGGCATGTCAAACAAAATTATATACATTGGCCCTGGCGTACCAAATTTTTTTGGAGAAATGTTCAGTTTGGCTACTATTTTACCCGATTTCTGATAAAATGGATGAATCATCAAAAAGATAAATATAAATAAAAGATTATTCAAAGACCCCATACATGGTACGGGCAGAACGGGAGATGACCGGGGTGTATGGGCAAGTAATCCTTACGACACGCCCGGCCCCGCGCGGATTCATCTCCCGGTATATCCTCGGCCTTACACCCATTCTTCTGGTTGTTCTCTCCCTTATTGCCCTCACGTTCCTTCCGGATCTGGTGAAGGGCACTACCCTGTCCACGGTGGACTCCCTGCAGACCATTGTGCCGGAACTCCCCCAATACCTCGAGATTTGTGTCTTACTCATCGCCCCGGTAGGCATTTTTCTCTTCTTCATCTGGCTCGGCGATGTCATCCACCGTACCGAGATCTGGACCGGCGCAGGGCTGACCATACTCCTGAGCAGTATCGGGGCGCTGGTCATGGTCCAGGGCAGTAATCTCCCGATACTCTCCACGGGATACCTGCTGATACTCTTCCAGTGGGTGGCGTACCTGGTCCAGCCGTTCAGCATTGTCGCTGCCGTTATGGTTATTTCAGGAGATGAGGCGTTCCGCCGCTCCCTGCGTTACAGCCTTACCCGGGACGTCGTGATCATCACCGGAGGGATCTGGACCCAGGTGGAAAATGTCATCCCGTTACGGCAGATCGAGAGGATCGTTCTCGTGCAGGGCTGGCTGGGACATCTGCTACACTTCGGTACCGTCGTCCCTGAAGGAAGGGTGTTCGGGCTTGCCGGAACCGATGTGGCCGGGCATCAGGAAACGGGCGATCTGCTCCGGGATACGGAACAGGCATCTATACTGCGCTGGCAGCAGGGATCATCCAAACCGCTCGTATGCCTGTTCGGAATTTTGCATCCTGAGGACATGAAATCGGCCATTGAACGTGCGATGCAAAAAGTGTCGGAAAAGAACTAGATATCCTCAGGACCGTACGGATCACGAGAGAATGTTCTCGTAGTCAGACTCTGCAGAGTGTATGGTACCGGTGCCCGTGGATTCCCGAACAGTTTCGTATCTTCCCCGAAGATAACAGACTATGGAACGCACTATCGCCACGGTGTTGAGAAAAAGAATTTTTCATGATATCCGAAGTTGCCCGTCAGCTTACGGAACGCCTGATCCCGCCTTCTCCATCGCGGCATCCTGCTCATCGAAGTAGGTGGTCAGGTATTTAAGCGTCTCCAGATCGACATCCGCATAGGTATTGGATCCGATCTCGAAGGGGTTATCCATATCCCGGATAAGGAGCAGGAGGCCGATGAGCATACCACAGACAAACGTAAATATAATGATCCCTTCCAGGTACGGGTCCATCTTGATGAAGAGGAGGAGGAGAATCACACTTCCGGTCGCAACCTCGGCAAGTGCATATGCTGCCGGGATAAAATCGGTCCGGATGATCACCTCGATCCTGTTCGTCATCCTGTCCAGCACCCCCAGTTCATTTCTCAGTTTTGCAATCAGCGGGGGAGCCACATTCAGGTACGACAGGACGCGGATATCGTTATTGATCTTGTCCATCTCGCGGTTAATGTCCGGGAGGTTCCAGGTATTTTCTGAAAAACAGGTCTGCATGGCACGGTGAAGATCCCGGACATGAGCCCTGAAAATCCGTGCCGGTGCTTCATCCGCCAGAGGGAGGACCCTGCTGTCGTTATAGAGCGCCTTTAAAGAGGCCGCGAGCTCTCCTCCGACTTTTTCGCTCTCCTTAAAATCAGTGAACGTGCCGGTGAATATGATCGCGATAGTGAAGATCGCACCGCTGATGAAGGCACCGACCACGGTATTGATGGGTACCACGTCAAACCCATAGAAATCGATCATAGTCCGGGGCACCAGGAGGATGAGCGTGATGATAAATGCCCTGGACATAATGCCCCATTTCTTTCGGTATTCCATACCTACAGGTGCCGCTCACACAGGTTAGTACATTTCGGTTTCTGGAGACCGGATTGTTACCTGCCGGGGGGGAAATCCCGGCAATGAAAGAAAAAATCACCGGTAAACCAGCTGCTCGTAATTGACACGATCCCTCACGGGAGCACCAGGAGGATAATGGGCCGGCTCCCTGTTCGGGATCCGCAAGTTCCATCAGCTTTCACCGCAAAGCCGGAGTACATCAGGAGAATGTGACGGTCATGAATATGCAGGTTGTCAGGTGGTTTCTGGATCTCGGTATGGGCATTTTTTTTCTGATCTGTGTTGTTACCGGTTTCTTCAAGTTTACCCTCCTCGTGCGGACATTCGGGCTTACCAACCTGGTACTCCCCCTCGCCCTGATGAGCGATATCCATGACTGGTCCGGCATTGTACTGGCCTTTTTTGTCGCTGCCCACCTCATCGTCAACCGTGGGTGGATCATAACGATGACCAGAAAGATCTTCCGGGGTGAAAAATCCGACTGAAAAATCGCTCTGAAAAAATCATACAAAAATGAATAAAATTTTTCCAGGAGCAAATACTTTCTGCAACGCTACCGAACGTGCCATAATTCGGTGTCGAAGCAAAAAGTTCTCCTCCCATCCATCACAACAGTTCCGGGCGAACCCAGAGGGAGCCGGGCGGGGTCTTATCACGTTTATTCACACTAAAAAATTTTCAGAAAACCAAGCGGTTTCTTCAGTCCTGAAAAAATGAAGCAATAAACCAGGAAATCTCGTTCGCCCGGATGAAAAATAAGGTTCGGGATGTTATCCGGTTGAATAGAAACTTTTTTCCAGATCCCCGGTGTTGGAATATCCCCGCTCCTCCCAGTATCCACGGTAGTTCGGATCACTGCTCAGCTCGATCTTCTCGACCCACTTGATCCACTTATACCCCCATTTGTCCTCGGCGACCAGCTGGAACGGGTAGCCCCGGTCCGCCGGGAGCGTGACATTGTTCATCCGGTAGGCCATGATGATATCGTTGTTCATCAGGTAACTGAGCGGGAAGGAGGTGGTGTAACCATCGTGAGCGGTGAAGATTACCGTATTTGCCCGGGGATCGATGCCTGCGTCACGGATAATATCGCTCACCTTCACACCCTCCCAAAGTATCGTCACATCCCAGCCTTCCACGCAAAAGAGAGTGACAACCTTTGTGTAATGGGGAAACCTGTCCAGGACTTCGTTGTAGCTATAGACGTCGGTACTGTTCGTCAGGCCGGTGACAGTGAGACGGTAATCGGATGCATTGATATACTGGGGACCCTTGATGGAGTTTTCCCGGAAATCATTGATGGAGGAGAGATCCTTTCCCTCGTAGGCTCGTACCTCGACTCCCGGAAGCACCCGGGGCGAACCGGGCTGGCTGCCCGGTCCCAGGAGAAGGAAAAGCGCTGCTGCAATGAGGATAACCGCCGCGATCACGACGACGATACCATACTTTGAGTTCATTATCTCAGACTGTCATTGATAATCTTATTAACTGTCGCTTAGAGGCATGAATGACACGGGGAAGATAAAAAGACCGACCTTCCCGGGAATGGCGGGCAGCCAGAGCGTTCCCGTGTCCACGCCGACGCTTTCGGATGGTCGGGATCTTCCGCAGGCCCCGCAGGCATGACGTGGCACCAAACAATACCGTCGCATATATATCAAATACCAGGGTAACTCCACCCGTGACGTCGTTGATATGTTTCAATTTCTCCTTCTGCTGCTTGGTACTGCGGGAAAAAAGTGGACCATAACCTCTTCTTAAGGAGCGGAACAAGGTGAAACCGCATAGTACAGTTGTATCCGCCCTTAGTATCCTGTCGCGTAATAATACCCGTCTTCTTCCCTCACCCGAAGCGGAACATCGAACAGGTTCCCGATATGTTCATCGGTGAGGATCTCCGCTTTTGGTCCGTCACGACAGAATCTCCCCTTCTTCATCAGGATCACCCGGGTGATCTCCGGGATAATATCATGAAGGTTGTGGGTCACGAGGATGATACCCGTGCCGGAACGGGCAATCTTCCGGAGTGTCCGGCGGAAGGTATGGAGGGCGTTGAGGTCGAGGGAACTGGTTGGTTCGTCAAGGATGAGGGTCGCCGGTGCCGGGACCAGTGCTCTCCCGATGAGAAAACGCCGGGCTTCACCCGAAGACATCGTGGTTATCGGCTGGTACTGGAGATGTTCGATTCCCAGGAACACCAGCATCTCGTCGACCTTCTTCTCCATCGCTGGCGTGACTGTGCGATGAAAGAGCCCGATGCTGCTGAAAAAACCGGAGAGGATTACCTCCCTGCCCGGCAGGTCCCGCATAAATGTATACTGCAGGTCGGGAGAAACGATGCCCAGGGTAGATCGCAGGTCAAAAACATCCCACACATCCCTTCCCCGGATGCGGAACGTAACCGGATCTTCGGTTATGACCGGATAGTATTCCCGGGTAATTGCCTTGATAAATGAGGATTTCCCGGCGCCGTTCGGTCCCAGGACGGCGACATTCTCCCCGGCATGGATCATGACGGAAAGGGCATCCAGGACTTTTTTGTCGCCTTTCACTACGGTGACGTTCTCAAATTCCAGCAGCGGTACTGAGGATGAGCGAGAATCTGTTTGCGCAACAACCATAGCCGGGTCACCCCGCAGGGGATGAAAATCTCCACGAGGTATGCATTCCGGTAGAGTTGCCGCAGTAACCCTTTAATCTTCTGACTGGTCCGACAAAAATCAGCACATCATGATACCGCCCGGACCCGATCGATACGATGAACCTGCCCAGAACATAACCTATTTTATCTCATACTCCTCAAAAGCACCCTGCGGAAGTATATGGATACCGAGGGAATTGAACAATATGTCTGCCAGGTCTGCGGATATAACATGGCAGGATACCATCCGGTATTCTGCCCTTTCTGCGGGGCGACGAACGACAAATTTCTGTCGGCCTGTGATAATTCGGCCCGCCACCACGTAGAGGGAATGCACGTCAATGCGCAGGTAACCCGTTTCAGCACGGTCCCGAAACTGGGGTATGAACATGCAGCCTACCGGGTCGAAGCAGAGGGTGCAGTGTTCCTGATCGATTGTCCCTCAACATTCGACCGCTCACTTCCGGGGATGGATGCCATCATTTTCACCCATAACCATTTCCTCGGCGCATGCAACCAGTACCGTGACCTCTTCCCGGCCCGCCTCGCCATCCATGAGGACGATTTTCACCATGACCTTTGCCGGGGTTTCACCTTCGATGATCTTTTCCTGGGCAGTTATTGCGACCACGGGCTCCATGCAGTACATATCGGCGGACATACCCCGGGGTTCACCTGCTATTTCTTCCGGGACGTATTGTTCATCTGTGACTATGTAATGAAAGAAAAGGGGAAGATGGTTCTCAACCCTTACGGTCCACCGTCTGCAACACACGAGGGCCTGGCAACCTTGATGGGCCATATCCCGGATTATCCGGTGTCCACCGTCTGCGGGGTCGATTACGTCATGGATTATCCTTCATGGGAAGAACTGGTCAGCCCGCTCATTCAATAAAACCCCGGCAGTCCGGGCATCTGCTCTGGAGTCCCACAGTATACCCCGATCTCCCCGCCATATCGGGGACCTCTTTGCCTTTCTTTCCCTGAACCATTCACTGTTCCTGGATCGAAAATATTCTCGAACAATTTCGCAGTTAAAAAAAGTCAT
>Ga0326726_10002108_pt1 | contig 18415 bp, 19 predicted proteins | sample MHFenrmetagenome_2_FD_207603 | JGI IMG/M metagenome (GOLD analysis project Ga0326726, IMG submission 207603) | Lab enriched peat soil microbial communities from Michigan Hollow, Ithaca, NY, United States - MHF15MN | ecosystem: Environmental > Terrestrial > Soil > Wetlands > Peat | place: USA... | reverse complement strand
CTCCAATCCACAAGCAGCGCTGGCAAGGCTGCGACAGTGACGGTGACAAGGCTTAGACCCCAGACACCGACCAATGCCGCGAATTGATTCATCGCATCGGAGAACGCCCAGCAGGTGCCGACGAGATTCCATGGGAAGCCCGTGAGGACCCAGCCGCGCAGCCATTCGAAGAGCGTCCAGCCGATCGCGAGAACAAGAACGCGCGCCGGGCCCGCTGGCCACAGGACTCGCGCCAGCCCCACGGCGAGCGCAGGAAAAACGGCGAGTAACGCCGAGAGTCCGCCAACGGCGCCTGCGATCGCAAAGGGGAGCAGCCAGCCGAAGGCCGACGAGACCGACAGCAACGCGTTGGCGACCCAATAGATGCCGGCCACGAAGTAGCCGAATGCGAAGAACCAGCCGAGGGCGATCGCGGCGTGCAGCCGCGGCGTGCGGTCCACCAGCAGCACGAGACCGGAGAAGCTGACAATGAGGACGGGCACCGCATAGACCGGCGGCAGCGCCGCGGCGCCGAGCGCGCCCAGGAGAAATGCCATGGCCCGCATGCGCCAGGGCGACTGCCGGTCCAGCCAAGCGCCGAGGCGCTTGGCCATGACAGACGATCCCGGGGCGGCGGCCGCGCCTGCCCGCATCGTGGCTGAAGGGACGCTAGCCGGGCGTGCCGCCATCCTCGCTCGCCGATCGTTGCGGTAGATTGCGGATTCGCAGCCGTCGAACGCGCCGGGGATCGGCCTCGATCACCTCGAACACGATACCCGAGGGGTGGGTGACGGATTCTCCGCGCGTCGGAACATGGCCGGTCAGCGTGAATACGAGACCGCCCAGCGTGTCGATGTCCTGCTCGCGCTCCTCCTCCGACAGCACCGGTCCGACGCGGCGCTCGAATTCCTCGATCGTCGTGCGGGCATCGGCGATCAGGCTGCCGTCGGGCCGCGCCAGCATCTTCGGGCCCTTTTCCACGTCGTGCTCGTCTTCGATCTCGCCGACGATTTCCTCGACGACATCCTCGATGGTCGTGAGGCCATCGATGCCGCCGAACTCGTCGATGACCAGGGCCATGTGGATGCGTGCCAGCCGCATTTGCAGCAGGAGATCGAGGGCACGCATCGAGGGCGCGACGAACAGCACCTCGCGCAGGATCGACTTCAGATCGAATGGGCGGTCCCCGGTGAGGCAGGTGAGCACATCCTTGATGTGGACCATGCCGACCACATCATCGAGGGTCTCGCGATAGACCGGCAGCCGCGAGTGACTCTTCGTGCTCATGACCCGGACGAGGTCGGTGAGCTCGATGTCGACCGCGACGGCCGTAATATCGGCGCGCGGCACCATCACGTCGTATGCCGTCAGGTTGCGCAGCTGTAGAATGTTGCGAAGAAGCGCGCTTTCATCCTCGCTGATGGGAGCGTCGACCTCGGTCTCGGATTCCTCGATCAGCTCCTCGATGGCTTCGCGCAGCGTTTCGCCGTTGCGGCCGCGGCGCAGGCCCCTGAGCCAGTTCTTCAGGCCTTGCAGCGGCGACGATCCGCCCGTGCCCTCAGCGCGCGTTGATCGGGACGGAGACGATTCGCTCATCGCTGCAGTTCAGGCCCGCCGCCGCGCACGTCGGCGCGCGCGCGCGACGTACGGATTGGCAATGCCGAGCCGGGCCAGCACGTCGATCTCGAGTGCTTCCATTGCGTCGGCTTCCCTGGCGACCTCGTGGTCATGGCCGAGGAGGTGCAGAAGTCCGTGAACCACCAGATGAAGCGCATGGTCCGCTATGCTCTTCCCCTGCGCCGCGGCCTCCGCCGCCACGGTTTCGCGCGCCAGAATCACGTCGCCGAGAATGAGCGGTTCGCCGGCCATCCGGCGCCGCCCATCGCCGGCGCCGCCGAATGATAGCACGTTCGTCGGCTTGTCGATGCCCCGGTAGTCGCGATTCAAGCGCCGCACCTCGCCGTCACCGGCCAGCACGATCGTCAACTCGATGGCTTGGCCGCCATCGCGGAGCGGTCGATTCGCGGCCATGTCGAACACGGTTCGGACCGCGCCGCGAGCGCCGCCGACGGCCGACGGCCAGAGCCGCCGCCAGGCCGGGTCCAAAATCCTCACGGCAATGTCGAACGCCAGGGGCATCGCACTCTTCGCTTCACCTGATCCGCAACGACAGGCTCACGCCTTCGAATCATCCGCTTGTTGCTTGCTGCGGTCGCGTTCGTCATAGGCGCGCACGATCCGGCTGACCAACGCGTGGCGGACGACGTCGGCATCGGTGAACCAGATGAAACTGATGCCTTCGACGCGTCCCAGCACGTCGATGGCATCGCGCAGTCCGGAGCGAACGCCGCCGGGCAGATCGATCTGGCTCAAGTCGCCGGTGACGACCATGCGCGAGTTTTCACCGAGACGAGTCAGCAGCATCTTCATCTGCACGGGAGTCGTGTTCTGCGCTTCGTCGACGATCACGAAGCTGTTCGACAGCGTGCGGCCGCGCATGAAGGCGAGCGGCGCGACTTCGATCTCGCCGTTGGACAGGCGCTTCATGACCTGTTCGGCCGGCAGCATATCGTAGAGGGCGTCGTACAGCGGCCGCAGATAGGGGTCGATCTTCTCGCGCAGGTCACCCGGGAGGAAACCGAGCCGCTCGCCGGCTTCTACCGCGGGACGGGACAGCACGATCCGATCGACGGTGCCCTTTGCCAGCATCGCAACGGCAACGGCAACGGCGAGGTAGGTCTTGCCGGTACCCGCGGGTCCCAGCGCGAACACCATATCGCTGTCGCGCAGGGATCGCAGATAGGCCGCCTGCACCGGTGTGCGCGGCGATACCAGCCGCCGCTGCGTGCGTACTGCCGTACCGTCCTGACCGAGACGGTCGAAGAGGTTGCCGTCGCCGCCCGCGCTGCGCGCCATGCGTAACACCGCATCGACATCGTTGCGGTCGACCGTTTGACCATGCTTCAACCGCTGATAGAGCGCGTTCAAGGTCTCGCGCGCCGCATCGACCGAGTCTTGCGGACCGGTAATCGCCAGCTGGTTGCCGCGCGACACCAGGGAAACGCCCAGCTGCTGCTCGATCCGCGCCAGATTCTGGTCGTACTCGCCGAACAGCAGCGGCAAGAGCCGATTGTCGTCGAACTCCAGATGAGCCGCCGGCGTGACCGAGAGCGACGGGGGTTGGCTCACGCGCGCGCCTCGCTCATTTCGGAAGGGCTGGAAGCGAGCGCACGACTCGCGACCGGTTGCGGTCCATTTGCGGCAATGCGGCCGGTCAGGCTGTTCGACTGGACCGAAAGGATCTCGACCTCGACGACCGCCCCCAGAAGATCCTCCGCGCCGGCGACCTGCACAGGCTGCAGGTACGGCGAGCGGCCGGCCAATTGGCCGTCGTTACGGCCGGCGCGATCGAACAGCACCGCCAGCGTGCGACCGATGCAGGCACGATTGAATGCATCCTGTTGCCTGCGCAGCAAAGCCTGCAACCGATCAAGCCGTTCGGATTTGACCGCATCGGAAATCTGGTTCGACATGGCTGCCGCCGGCGTGCCGGGCCGCGGGCTGTATTTGAAGGAGTAGGCCTGGGAATAGCCGATATCCTCGACCAGCCGCAGCGTCGCCGCGAAATCGGCGTCGTCTTCGCCGGGATGGCCGACCATGAAGTCGGACGACAGCGCGATGTCCGGCCGCGCCCGCCGGAGACGCTCGATGATCCTTCGATAGTCGTCAGCCGTGTGCTGACGGTTCATCGCCGCCAAGACGCGGTCGGATCCCGACTGCACCGGCAGGTGCAGATACGGCATCAGCGCCGGCACCGCGCCATGCGCCTCGACGAGTTCGTCGTCCATGTCGCGCGGATGCGACGTCGTATAGCGAATTCTCCGCAGCCCCGCGATCTCCGCCAGATGGCGGATGAGCCGCCCCAGGCCCCATTCCGCAGGAGTCGATCCCGCCGACGAGACGCTCACGCCGGGCGCAGCGCCGTGATAGGCATTCACGTTCTGACCCAGAAGCGTGATCTCGCGGGCACCAGACTGAACCAAGCGCCGCGCCTCTGCAGTAACCTCCTCGACGCTGCGCGAGAACTCCGCGCCGCGCGTATAGGGCACGACGCAGAAGGTGCAAAATCTGTCGCACCCCTCCTGCACCGTCAGAAAAGCCGCGACGCCCTGCGGTGCCGCCGCCTCCGGCAAATGGTCGAACTTGGATTCCACCGGGAATTCGGTGTCGAGAATGCCGGCGCCGCGCCCAGGCCGCGCGGTGGCACGGAACGCGCGGGCCACCATCTCCGGAAGACGGTGATAGGTCTGCGGTCCGAGTACCACATCGACGTAGGGCGCCCGCCGCATGATCTCCTCGCCCTCGGCCTGCGCCACGCAACCGGCGACGGCGATGATCATGCTGCCGCCATCTGCCTGGCGCGATTGCTTCTTCGCCCTCAGTCGGCCGAGCTCGGCGAACACCTTCTCGGAGGCCTTCTCGCGGATGTGGCAGGTGTTCAGGATCACCATGTCGGCGCCGTCGGCGCTATCCGTCGGGTCGTAGCCCAGCGGCGCCAGGACATCCGCCATGCGCGCGGAGTCGTAGACGTTCATCTGGCAGCCGTAGGTCTTGATGAAGAGCTTCTTCGCCAAGGTCGTATCTTAGATGCCCCAGCGGCGGGCGCGGCGGCGTTCATACCTCATTGGGGTTCGCGTCCAAGACCAGTCGAAACCTTAGCATCCCCTGCCGCCTAAGTGTACTTCTTTGCGCTTGCCGCCGCCGCCTTTTCTGCAGCGTCGCGCCGACCCGCGATGGCGACCGCAACACCTTCGGCGACCGCTCGCTGGCAATGCTCGCTGAGGGCCTTGCGAGAAGCGAATTGAGCGATCGTCACGGGGGGATGGAATTCGACGGCCACCGTGATTCGACCGAGTCCGGCCACTTGCCACAGATGGGCCAGCAGTTCCATGTCGCCGTACCAAGCCAGGAAAGGCCGCAGAGACCGCCCGATCGGCATCCCATTCAGGCGCACATAGGCCAGCGACACCGGTTGAATCGTTAACGGCGACGGTTCGGGGCGTCCGCTTTCCCCCTTGCGCTCGGCGACGCCGAACAGCGCGCTCCGGAAGGGCAGCGTCCGGTTGCCGTCGTTGCTCGTCCCTTCAGGGAACAGGATCAGGTTGTCGCCCTCGTCGAGCCGCTCGGCGAGTTGATCCCGCTGGTGGTGGGTCGTCGTCCGTCGCTGGCGATCAACGAACACCGTCCGCTGCAGCTTGGCAAGATACCCGAAGAGTGGCCAGTCCGCGACTTCGGCCTTGGCGATGAAACTGCCTGTGATGATCGAACCGAGAACGCTGACATCGAGATAGGAGGTGTGATTGCAGACGAACAGCGTCGGCCGCAGGGTCGACATATTTCCGCGGGTTTCAATGTGAATGTCGAGCAGCCAGCAACAAATGCGATGATAGGCCATCGGAATGATGTTGAGCAGTCGACGGCTCTTCAACACGAGGGCAATGCCCCCGACGACCGAGACCCCGGCCACGAGAACCATGAAGGCCGCAAGCCGCCATGCCGAGCGATAAGGAGAACCCAGCGTCAATTCGTAGACGGGTTGCGCCGGTATCGGCGGCCGTCTCGCCGGCCCGGAGATCGCAGCGTCGGCCGTCATACGCCGGCGGCCTCCTTGTCCGGCGCCTCGTCCCGCGTGTAGTGCCGGTAGTAGCGGCCCGTCACCCAGTCGGTCTTGACGACGATACAGACGTCGGTGGTGTGAAACTGGGGATCCACGACGGCTCCGTCGCCGACGAACGCGCCGAGGCGCAGATAGCCTTTGATCAGGGGAGGCAGTCCGTCGAGCGCCGCCTTGTGATTGAATCCCTCCGGAGGAAGCTTGCGCATGTCCACGTAGCGATGCGGCAGCGCGCGCGCGCGCAGCTCGGGGGGCGCCAGATGAGCGTGATAGAGATAGGACAGGGGTATCGCGAGTTTGTTCGTGTCGATGTCCGGCAGGCTGGCGCAGCCGAACATCAGCGTGATGCTGTGATACAGCACATAGTCGGCGATCCCCCGCCACAGCAACTGCGCAACGGCGCGCGATCGATGGTCCGGACCGACGCAGGAGCGTCCGAGCTCGAGGATTTCGCCGGGGTGGGCCTGCAGCGGCGAGATGTCGAACTCGTCCTGCGAATAGAAACGACCGGCCCTCGCGACGGCCGACCGCCGTAGCAGCCGATAGGTACCGACAACGCCGGCCGCGCCGACGCCGTGGCGATGATCGATGACGAGGAGATGATCGCAGTGGGGATCGAACGCGTCGAAGTCGCGCCGTGCGGCCGCCATTTCGGCGCTAGGCGCCGCCGCCATCTCCTCGTAAAACACGCGATAGCGCAGGGCCTGGGCCGCTTCGATCTCGGCCTGCGATTCGGCCAGCCGAAGCTCGAAATTGCCGGTCCGGATCGCGACAGGGCGGGTCTCGTCGTTATGAGCGACGACCATTGCCGGTTTCTGTCGGTTGTTTGCTCTTGGACGAGGTCTCCTCGATCGGCACCGCATAGAGTTCCAGCCGGTGGTCGACGAGCCGGTAGCCGAGCTTCTCCGCGACCTTGCGCTGCAGCTGCTCGATCTGTTCATCGCGGAATTCGATCACGCGGCCCGATTGAATGTCGATCAGGTGATCATGGTGCACCTCGGGTGCCTCTTCGTAGCGCGAGCGGCCGTCCCGGAAATCGTGGCGTTCCAGAATACTCGCCTCTTCGAACAGGCGGACCGTACGGTAGACCGTCGCTATGCTGATGTGCGGATCGATCTCCGTTGCGCGCCGATAGACCTGCTCGACATCCGGATGATCCGTGGCGTCCGACAGCACGCGCGCAATGATCCGCCGCTGCTCGGTCATCTTCAGGCCCTTGTCGAGGCAGATGCGCTCGATCCGCGATGGCGTGCTCATGATCCAGACCCGTTGCATCACATAAACAGACGCTACCCGCGCCCGGCGGGTCGCAACCGATGCCGACGCGGTAGCGTTGCTCCGCCGACCCCGTAAAGGCTGGCCGGCATCCGGCGAGACCGGCACCATTCGGATAGACCGATCCATGATAGCCTAAATGAGACAATGCGACGATGACAACCGGCGTCTGCAACCGTGAATCGCCGCCCATCGACGCCTCGCTGCCATCGCTATAGGCACACACGGACTCAAGTCTCCCGCCGATCGAGCGCGCGGGCGAGAACGATGGCGGCCGTCGCTGCGCCGGCGGAATCCCGATAGTAGGACGGCCGGTGTCCGATCTCAGCGAATCCGAGCGTGCCGTAGAGCGAGCGGGCAGCCGCATTGTCCTCGGCAACCTCAAGCAGCAGACGCTGGCAACCGGCGCCGGCCAAACGGTCCACAACCGACGCCAGCAAACGGCGGGCAACGCCGCGGCGGCGAAACGTCGGCAGGACGGCGAGGGTCAATATTTCCGCTTCCATCCCGACGGCAAGGGCAATTACGAGCCCGGCGGGTTCATGCTCGATCTGGGCGATGGTGCCGAAGCTGCCGGGCATGGCCAAAAGCTCGGCAATCGCCGCTTCGTTCCAGGGGCTGTCGAAGCAGCCGGCATGCAGTGCGGCCGCAACCGCCAGGTCGAGCGGCCCGAGCGGCTGCAGCAGGAGGCTGCCGACCTCGCCTACCAAGGTTTTGAGAGGGCAGTGTTGGGCGGGCCAGCGGCGGCGGGCGCCGACCGCACCTCCGGCGCACGCAGATAGAGCGGTGTTGGCGGCAATCCGGCCCGCTCGGCGAGCGCTCGTGCCGCCAGCTGCGCCACCCAGTATGCGTCTGCCGGGCCATCGGCAAACGCATAGGCGACATCGAGACTGGCAGTGTCGAGATGGGAGCGGACGATGGCGAGGCCATCGCCGGCAAGAATGAACGAACCGGAAGCCAGGCGATGCAAGACCGCGGCAACCGCGAGGATCGCCGGCGATCCGGTCGCCACGCGCGCCGCGGAAAACGGCTGAACGAAAACGTCGCCGCGCTTCGAATCCAGGAGCACCAGGAGCTCGCGGCCCGCACGCTCCGCTTCGGAGACTGCCGCCGCGACCGCCGCAAAGGTCGTGACTCCCACAACCGGGATGTTGGCCGCCAGCCCGATTCCGCGAGCCGCGGCCAGACCGATGCGGATGCCCGTGAATGCGCCGGGACCGACGGTCACGGCAACCGCGCTAAGCTCGTGAAGCGCCTCTCCTGCCTCCGCCATGATCTCGACAATCATAGGCATCAAGGCTTCGGCATGGCCGCGCGTCATCGCCTGGAAGCGGTGCGCGACGACAGCGCCTCTCCGCCACAGCGCGGCCGAGCATGCCGCGCCGGAGCTGTCGAGGGCCAGAATCGTCTCGATCGCCGCCATCGTCAGGAGCCCGCCGGTAGCGGCCGGGCGTTGCGGCGGTCCGCGATCATGCTAGGAGTGTGGCGGTGAACCACCGCCCAAGAGCCACCGCATGGACCTCATTGAGATCGCGCCGCCAACCTACGACGTCGTCGTCGACCTTGCCTATGCCACGTCCGCCAATGTGACGGGAGCGCCGATCTATCGAGAGGCACGCTGCTACCTGCATCGCGACGCCGCCGACTGCCTTGCCAAGGCCATCGCCTTGGCGGCGCCTCTCGGCTACCGCCTGAAGATCTTCGATGCCTTCCGGCCGAGCGAGGCGCAGTGGATTCTGTGGAAGCAGTTTCCGCAGCCGGGATTCTTCGCCGATCCGCGCAAGGGATCGCCACATTCCCGCGGCACAGCCGTCGATCTCACGCTCGTGGATGCGCGCGGCGCAGAACTGGAGATGGGCACCGGGTTCGATGATCTGACCGAGCGTGCCTGTCACGCCTGCCTGGATGTCTCCGGGACGGCGCAACGGAACCGGGCCGTCCTGCTCGGCCTGATGACGGCAGCCGGATGGGATTTCTATCGCAACGAATGGTGGCATTACCAGCTGTTCGACGCCCGCCGCTATCCGCTCTATTCCGATTCGGCCCTGAAGGCAGGACTGATGTAGCGCGGCGCGTAGAGTCTCGTCATAGAATCTTGCAGGCCTCGTCGAACTCCAGCCGCGGCGCGCGCGGCCGCAGCCGCTGCCCATCGCCGTAGCCGAGATTGCACAGGAAGTTCGATTTGAAGCGACCGTCGGGGAAAAACTCGGCATCGACCTTGGCATTGTCGAAACCCGACATCGGGCCGCAGTCGAGACCAACCGCCCGGGCCGCGATGATGAAATAGGCGCCTTGCAACGAACCATTGCGAAAGGCGTTAGTGCGGATGTGCTCATCCTTGCCGACGAACCAGCTGCGCGCATCGGCAAACGGGTGGAGGCGCGGTAGCAACTCGTAGAACTGAAGATCGTAGCCGATGATCGCCGTCGCCGGCGCCTTCATCGTCTGTTCGACGTTGGTCTCCGACAGTGCCGGCTTCAGCCGCTCCTTGGCTTCGCGCGATTTCACGAACACGATGCGCATCGGGCTGCAGTTGGCGCTGGTCGGCGCCATCCGGGCCAGGTCGTACGCCGCCTGCAGTACGACGTCACTGACGGGGTCGCCGGTCCAGGAACGGTGCGTGCGCGCCTGCCGGAAGATCTGATCAAGCGCAGCATCGTTGATGATCTTGCTCATGCCCGGCGGCGCCCCCTCGTCACCCCATCGCCTGCGGTATCAGTACTCAACGTCTCGCTCGTCCCCCGCGCGCACAGACCGACCGGACGTGGCGAATGCACGCCTATTGAACGGCGCGCACCTCCATGACCTCCGGTACATAGTGCTTCAGCATATTCTCGATGCCCATCCGCAGGGTGGCCGTGGAACTCGGGCAGCCCGAGCAGGAGCCTTGGAGGTGGACGAAAACGATCCCGCGCTCGAAGCCGCGAAAGACGATGTCGCCGCCGTCCTGCGCCACCGCCGGGCGCACGCGCGTGTCCAGCAACTCCTTGATCTGCGAGACGATCTCATCGTCCTCACTATCGCTCTCCGCCGTCGTTGCGGCCCCTTCGGCAAGCACGGGGCGGCCGGCTATGAAGTGCTCCATGATGACGCCGAGCAGGGCCGGTTTCAGGAGGTCCCACTGCTTGTCGGCCCGCTTGGTTACCGTAATGAAATCGCCGCCGAGGAAGACCCCGGTCACGCCGTCGACCTGGAACAGCCGCTCCGCCAGGGGCGACCGCCGCGCCGACTCCGAATCAGGCATGTCCACAGGCCCGCCGGTCACGACCGAGCGTCCTGGCAGGAACTTAAGAGTCGCCGGATTGGGCGTTCCTTCCGTCTGGATGAACATACTGGATTCTCCTGGTGTCGACCGCCACACGAGCGCGTGACTGGAAGATGGGTTATACACCGCCTATGTTCAACGACAACGACCTTTTCCGAAAGCAGAGCCTGCTAAGTCATTGTGGAATAGGGGCTTGTTTTCCTTATGATTGATGAATCCGACACCGCGCCTTCTGCCGCGCTCGGCGGCGATCCCGTGGCGACATGGTTGCTGCACGATGCCCGCGATCTGGCCGATACGCGAAGCGTGATCGGCGACCTCTGTCAGCGATTGATGGCAACCGGTTTTCCCCTCTATCGGCTGTTCTTGACCATACGCACGCTTCACCCGCAGGTCGCGGCGATCGGCTACCGATGGCGCCGCGGCGAATCGCTGCCGAGCGAAACGCCCCGCGAGCATGGCATCGATCGTGAGGACGTCTATCTGCGCAGCCCGATCAAACTGATCCATGACGGCTCGCCGGAGGTCCGCCGGCGGCTCGCCGATCCGACCGTCGTGCGGGATTTTCCGATCCTCGACGAGTTGACGGCCGAGGGCGTTACCGACTATCTGCTCCTTCCGCTGTGTTTCAGTTCACAACGCGTGAATGCCATCAGCATCGCGACCGATCGGCCCAACGGTTTCTCGGAAGCAGAGGTCACGCGATTCAGGAATCTGACTTTACAGCTTGCGCTCGTCCTCGATGTAAAGGAAACGCGCCGCATCGCATCGACGCTGCTCGATACCTATCTGGGCCATGACGCCGGCCGTCGTGTCCTCGGCGGACTCGTCCAGCGCGGCGACGGCATAACACTGGCCGCTGCGCTCTGGTACTGCGATCTCCGCAGCTTCACGGCGACCACCGAAACGCTGCCGCGCGACGAAATCATCGCGCTCCTGAATGACTATTTCACCTGCATGGTCGGCGCGGTACATCGTCACGGCGGCGAGGTCCTGAAGTTCATCGGCGATGCCATGCTGGCGATCTTTCCGATCGCCGACGATCTCGATCGCGACCGCGCCTGTGTGTCGGCACTCGCCGCCGCGGAAGACACCCTTGCCGATCTCGACGATCTCAACGAGCGGCGGCGCGCCGACGGCAAGGCGATCCTCGAGGCCGACATCGCCCTGCATACCGGCGCGGTCATGTACGGCAACATCGGCGCGCCCGACCGGCTGGATTTCACCGTCATCGGAACAGCCGTGAATCTGGTGACCCGTCTCGAGCGGATGTGCGAAGAACTGGGGCAGCGGCTCCTGGCGTCGGCTCGCTTCGCGTCGCCCTGCGGTTCGAAGCTGGTGTCCGTCGGGCATTGCCGCTTGCGCGGATTCTCCCAGCCACAGGAAATCTTTGCCCTGCCGCCGCGCGTCGGCAGTCGGCGTGTGGCCGCCCGCGCCGCCTCGTGACGGCGAGCGCGGCGCGAAGCGCGAGCTGCCGGCGTGGTCGAAATCGTCATTCAGGCGATGCTGTCGACGTCTTCCAGGGACAGGTGGCCGGGCACGATCGTCACGGGAACGCGCAGCTTGCCGACGAACTTGCTGGTGAGCGCAGACACCAGCGGTCCAGGGCCGCGCGGACCAGTCGCTGCGCCGAGCACAAGGATGGAGATGGTCGGCTCCTCGTCGATCAGCTTCAGCAGCTCGTCGCGGCGTTCGCCCTCACGCACGTAGAGCACCGGCATGGCGGCCGACTGCTTCTGCACATCGCCGGCGATCTTCTGCAAGGCCTGTTCGGCCTCCTGGCGCGCTTCATCGCGCATGAGCTCGCCGACCCCCACCCATTGCTGGAAATCGGCCGAGTCGATCACGTAGAGGAGAGCCACGCGCCCGCCGGTCTTTTTCGCGCGCGCGCAGGCATAGCGGAGCGCGACCTTGAGCTCGGGCGATTCGTCGACGACGACCAGGAAGACGCGACCCGATAACTTCGGCGGGGTCTCCGGACTTGCAGCCGGCTCGGCAGGCTTGTCGGACATGCGAGTTCCTCCCGTCAGATCTTCCGGAACACCAGGTGGGCGGCCCATCCGGCCAGCAATGCGCCGAGAATGGCGATCAGGCCATAGGCCGCAGACTGCTCGTGCGCGAATTCATAGACGTCGGCGCCACGGCCGCCCTTGCTCACCTCCAAGTGCACCGTCTGCGCGGTGATTTCCTCGCCGCGCACAAGCATGACTTCGACATCATACTTGCCGGTCGGCACGTTGGAGGGAAGATGGATTTCGGTACGGAACAGACGGTCCGCCAGGACCCTAACCGAGCCAACTTCGCTGCCGAAGAGTCCGGCATGCTGCTTGATGCGAATGAAGGCGGCCGTGAAGGCATCGCGCTCGGCGACGTCGGTCTGTTCGGCCGGCTCCAGCCCGAGATGGTCGATGCCGATCTGCTCGCGAGCCTGGGCGGCGGGCGTCATGACCTTGTCGAGCGGCCGGCTGCTGGCGACGGCATAAAAGCTGGGGACGTCCCGGAAGTCGACGCGGTCCGCGTTGAGCCAGACGCCGGCAACGCGCTGCTTGCGACGCACGCTGTAAGTCGCAAGCGGCCCGCGGACCGTGACGATCACATCGCCCGGCCCCTCCTTGGCTCCAAACACGAGGACGTCGGTCCCGACGAAGCCGGCGTTGATCTCGACGAGTGGCGACGATGAATCGGCGATCAGCGGGATCTGCGCGCGCGCCGTGACCGAACAGAGCAGTATCGCTGCGAGCGACGCGACGCACCAACGCCGGACGATCATGGCGCCCCTCCGGAGACCGTGATCGTATAGAGCTCCGCGGGCGTCGCCACCAATTCGAAAGCGAGGCGAATGCCCAGAAGCAGCACCAGCGCCGCAAGCAGGACCCGCAACTGCTCGGCCGGGAGGCGGGCGCCGACGCGACCGCCGACCTGGGCTCCGATGACGCCGCCGATGAGCAAAAGAAAGGCGAGGAAGACGTCGACCGTCTGGTTCTGCACTGCCTGCAGGAACGTGACGTTCGCGGTCACGAAGATGGTCTGGAACAGCGAGGTGCCGACGACGATGCGGGTCGGCATGCCCAGCAGATAGATCATCGCCGGCACCATCAGGAAGGCGCCGCCGACGCCCATGATCGCCGACAGGACGCCGATCACGAAGCCGAGGCCGAGGGGCAGGAGCGCGCTGATATAGAGCCGCGAGCGGCGGAAGCGCATCTTCAGCGGAAGGCCGTGGACCCAGGTGTGCTGGTGCAACTTGCGCGGCATCCCGGCCCGCCACCGCATGCGCAGGATCGCGCGCAGGCTCTCGAACAGCATGAGGGCGCCGACGCCCGTCAGCAGGATCACATAGGCGAAATTGATGACCAGATCGATCTGGCCGATCCGCTTGAGGATGCCGAACAGCACGACGCCGACGGTCGATCCGATGAAGCCGCCGGCCAGCAGCACCGACCCCATCTTGAAGTCGACGTTGTCCCTGCTCCAATGAGCAAGAAGGCCCGAGACCGAGGAGCCGACCACTTGATTTGCTTGCGTGGCGACGGCGATGGGCGGCGGCACGCCGATGAAGATGAGGACCGGAGTCAGCAGAAACCCGCCGCCGACGCCGAACATGCCCGAGAGAAAACCGACCGCCGTGCCGATGCCCAGCAACAGGAGTATGTTCAAGGAGATCTCGGCAATCGGCAGGTAGATCTGCATGGCCGAGACCTCAGTCGGGCAGGTTCATCGGGCGGCTCGCGCGCGCTTCTTGTTGGGTCGGACGGCCGCTCGACGGCGGTATTCCTGGGGCTAACTTACACGCCGAAAATCCAAGAGGAAAGCTCCCAGCGCCTATTTCGTCAGGATGTCCATGATCTCGTACATCTGGGCGCGCGCGCGCAGCAGGAAGAAGCCCTGGGCGGCCAGATGGCTGGGCATGATCTGGCTGTCAGGCGCGCCGTTGATGACGACCCAGGGATGCAGCCCGGCCGCCTGGAACAGGTTGTCGATCATGTTGGTCCACACGGTCTGCAGCCCGCGCTCCTTGATCACGGGATCGAAATCCTTGCCGAGCTCGCGCAGTAGCAGCGCGTAGGCGTAGAGCTCGCCCTTGGTGCGGTAGAAGCGGTCGTCGGCCTGGAAGTCGATCCAGTCGCCGGAATGCTGCTCGATCTGCTGCTCGAGGGCGGCCGAGGACGAGCCGACGTCCTTGGCGATGCGGTCGAGCGTGGCCAGCAGGTTGTCCGACCGCCGGTCGAACACCGCGGTGCCGGCCGCGAGGCGCTTGTTGTAGTTGATGAGGGCCTCTTCGGCAGCCTTGTATTGCTGCGGCGACGTCGCCGTCGGGAAGAGCGAGACATTGAAGTCCCAGACCCAGACATCGCTCGCATAGTTGAGCCGGCTGCGCGCCTGTTCGAGGTCGGAATCGGCCTGGCTGGAGCCGCGGGCGCGACCGATCTGATCGGTCATCTCGAGCACGAAGCGGCGCAGCGCCTGGATGATGCCCTCCTGGTAGTTCGGCATGTTGTCGAGAACGGCGCCCGGCAGGAACCAGGGGTGATTGCCCGGCCAGGAATGCTGACGCGCCTCGCGGTCGATGAGGACAACGGCCATGGCGACGCTGCGGCTGGCGTTCGGCGCGACGTCGCCCGGCCCGAAATTGGGGTCGTCGTCGATGTTGTTCACGATGAACGCGCCGACGGGGTAGTAGAGCAGGACGAGGAGCAGCAGGACCGCAAGCGACCAAAGCACGACGCGCCGCCGCTTTCCCCCGGCGCCGAAGGACGGCAGGAACCGCCAGCGCCGGCGCGGCTGGTCGTCGAGGGTGAGATTGTCGTCCATGGAGGCGCGGGTTCCCAAGGGGCTCTCTACTAGGTGATCTCGCACATCGCTTTGCGCAAGGTCTGATGGGCACAGGCGCGGAGAGATCCCCACCCAAACTCCCCCACGTTCGTGGGGGAGGGATTCCCACCTACGGGCGGAGGAAGCCGACGATGTCTTCGACCTCGCGCAAAATAGGCTCGGCGATGGCGCGGGCGCGCTGGGCGCCGTCGCGCAGGACGCCGTCGATCTCGGCGGGGTCGTTCATCAGCCGCTTCATCTCGCTGCCGATCTTTCCGACGGTGGCGACGGCGAGGTCGGTCAGGACCTGCTTGAAGAAGGAGAACTCGCGGCCCTCGAATTCCGTGACCACGTCCTTCAGCGACTTGTCGGAGAGGGCGGCATAAATGCCCAGGAGGTTGAAGGCCTCGGGACGCTCGGCCTCCTTGGCCGCATCGGGCGTGCCCTGCGGCGTGAGGGCGGCGGGGCCGGGCAATGGATGGGGATCCGTCTTGGCCTTGCGGACCTTGAGGGCGACCGCGTCGGCATCGTCGGTCATGTTGATGCGGCTGTAGTCCGAGGTATCGGACTTGCTCATCTTCTTGCTGCCGTCGCGCAAGCTCATGACGCGGGTGGCGGCGCCGAAGATCTGCGGCTCCGGCAACGGGAAGAAGTTCACGCCGAAATCGTTGTTGAACTTCTGGGCGATGTCGCGCGCCAGCTCCAGATGCTGCTTCTGGTCCTCGCCCACGGGCACATGGGTCGCCTTGTAGGCCAGGATGTCGGCGGCCATGAGGATCGGGTAGTCGTAGAGGCCCACCGAGGCGTTCTCGCGGTCCTTGCCGGCCTTCTCCTTGAACTGGGTCATGCGGTTGAGCCAGCCGAGGCGGGCGACGCAGTTGAAGATCCACGCCAGCTGGGCGTGGGCCGGCACCTGGCTCTGGTTGAAGACGATGTGCTTCCTGGCGTCGATGCCGGCGGCGAGATAGCCGGCCGCCACCTCGCGCGTCTGCGCGCGCAGCAGCTGCGGGTCCTGCCAGGCGGTGATGGCGTGCTGGTCGACGATGCAATAGATGCAGTCGAACTTGTCCTGCAGCCGCACCCAGTTGCGAATGGCGCCGAGATAGTTGCCGAGGTGGAGGTTCTTGGTGGGCTGGACGCCCGAGAAGATGCGGTTCATGGAAGGTGTGGACCCCTCAAGTCAGTGGTTGTGCGAGGGGTTGGGATCCCTCGCCGGTGGCCGGCAGTTATCGCGAGATCGGCCATGGCGGTCAAGCGGCCGGGCGGCGGCCGCGCAAGAGGGCACGGAACTCTGCGGCGCTGGTCCCACCGGTCAGCAATGCGAGCAGGCCGAAGACCAGCAGGCCGGCGAGGACGAGGATGAGGACAGCGGCAGCCTGCAGATAGAGGCGGCCGGCGAGCAGCGGCGCCAGCGGCCAATAGGCCATGGCCGCGACGACGAAGCCCATGAGGAGGCTGCTGAGGAGGATGCGGGGCAGCCGGGCGCGCAGACGGGTGTCGAGGACGAGGTGGCCGCGCTGGTGCAGGGTCCGGCTGAGCATGGCGATGTTGAGCCAGGAAGCCAGTATGGTGCCAAGGGCGATGCCGGCGAAGGCCATCTCGCCGATCCCGGTGAGGCTCATGACGAAGAACAGCCCGGCGCTGAGCACGGTGTTCACGATCATGCTGATGACGGCGTAGCGGAACGGCGTAGCCGTGTCCTCGCGGGCGTAGTAGGCGGGGGTGAGGGCCTTCACCAGCACGAAGGCCGGCAGGCCGGCACCGTAGATGCCGAGGGCGATGGCGGTAGCGAGGCTGTCCCGGGCGGTGAAGTTGCCGTGCTGGAACAGCGCGCTGACGATCGGCAGCGGAATGGCGATGAGCGCCACGGCCGCGGGGAGGGTTAGCAGCAGCACCAATTCGATGCCGCGGTTGAGGGTGGCCATGGCGGCAGTGTCCTCGCCGGCGCGCAGGTGTCGGGACAGCACAGGCAGCAACACGACGCCGGCGGCCGAGCCGACGACCGCCAGGGGAAACTGGTAGATGCGATCGGCGTAGTAGAGATAGGAGACGGCACTATCCTGCCACGAGGCGATTTGCGTGCCGATCACGAGATTGATCTGCATGACGCCGGAGCCGATGATTCCCGGCAGCATCAGCCGGAAGAGCTGGCGTACCTCCGGCGTCAGGCGCGGTCGCGGCAGATGCAGGTCCATGCCGGCGCGGTGGCAGGCGATCACCATCCACAGGAACTGGCCGACGCCGGCTACGGTCATGGCCCAGGCGAGCGCATAGGCCACGTCGGCGAACGGCAGGGCGAAGGGCGCGACGATCACGAGAGCAATGATCATCACGATGTTCAGCAGGATCGGCGCCGCGGCGGCATGCATGAACTGATGGAGGGAATTGAGGATGCCGCCCTGAAGCGCTGTCAAAGACATGAACAGCAGGTAGGGGAAGGTCACCTGCGTGAGCAGCACGCTGAGGGCGAACTTCGGGGGATCGTCGGCATAGCCGCCGGCCAGGAGATACATGAGCCAGGGCATGCCGGCCTGGGCGATGAAGGTGAAGACCAACAGAACCACGGTCATCACGGACATCACCTGCTCGGCGAAGCGGCGGGCCGACTCGCTGCCCTCGCCCTCGAGGCGGCGGGCATATTGCGGCACGAAGGCGGCGTTGAAGGCACCTTCCGCGAACAGGCTGCGGAACAGGTTGGGGAAGCGCTGGGAGACGAAGAAGGCGTCGGCCGCCAGCCCGGTCCCGAGGGCATGGGCGATCAGGATGTCGCGGATGAAGCCGAGCACCCGGCTCGCCAGCGTGTAGCTGCCGACGGTGAAGATGGAACCGATGAGATTCATGGCCCGCGCTGTCTAGCCTCTAATCGGGGCGTTGCAAAGGCGGCAGGGCGGTGCCCGCAGGCGCGGCAGCGAATTCATGCGGTGGACCCCATGCCCAGCGAAGACTCGGGCGGCGGCCCGGCGGGGGATGCCGGTCGGGCGTCCGGCAGGCCGCGAATTTGAACGATGGACCCCATGCCCAGCGGGAACCGCGGCAGCGGAGGCGGCGGCGGGCGCGTCGGGGCTGTCGTTGGCGGCGGTGCAGCCGGCGGCCAGCGCGGGCTCGGGGCCGCCCCAGACCATGCCGGCGATCTTGCGCGGCTTGTCGGGCCCGCCCTGTCGCGGCTGGAGGGTGAGCAGGCCGCGGCGGAAGCGATCGCCCAGGCGGGCGGCGACGGTGGAGAGCTGAAGCGCGACCACAGGCTCCTCCTCCGCGTCGACGGCGCGGTCGAAGGCGCGGTCGGCACAGCCGGCGAGCCGCATGGTCAGCGCATGGATGGCGCCGAGCTCGTACGTCAGGAGGCGGGCGACAAAGCCGACCCCGCCGCGCTCCGCTGCCGTCGCCGCGGCCAGATCGGCCACGCCGGCCTG
>Ga0326726_10002107_pt1 | contig 18424 bp, 13 predicted proteins | sample MHFenrmetagenome_2_FD_207603 | JGI IMG/M metagenome (GOLD analysis project Ga0326726, IMG submission 207603) | Lab enriched peat soil microbial communities from Michigan Hollow, Ithaca, NY, United States - MHF15MN | ecosystem: Environmental > Terrestrial > Soil > Wetlands > Peat | place: USA... | reverse complement strand
GTGTCTCTTCGTTTGCGTCGATCGGGCGTCCGGTGCGAGTCCAAAAACCGAGACCTACGGCGGAAGTGCGGTTCACAACCTCCTCAACGACCGGCAGATCGATTCGCTGGCGCGTCTCCCGATAATTCCAGACTTAGTCCGCTTGCAAGGAGGCGGGCTAGCTCTACCCCCTGCCATGAAGGCCGCGGGCGAACTGGCGAATTGCCCATCTCTTGTGGGATTCAGCACGACCGAAGTCGAGGTTGGGGTCCACTTTGACTCCGCCCGTGCCATGACCGAAGTCTACGTTGGAGATTACTTCGGCAATCGTATCGTCCGCCACGACATATCCAAGACGCTCGTTCATACCGTTGTGCCCTTGCCAATCTCATATGGAGGTGTGTGGGTCGCCGCGGACCTGGACCGAGACGGCAACATGGAGTTGGTCGTCCAGCGAGGTGATCAAGGACTTGGCGGTAGTGGTTGGTTGGACATTCTCTCCGCCCCGGATTGGCGCCTGCGAGGGCACTTCATGTTTCCGGGAATGAAGACCGTCATGCACGCATCGACGATTGACTTGGACGGAGATCCGGTGCGAGAGATCCTTCTCACTCCAAGCGATTTCGGCGGAGGCGGTTATGTAATGCTCATTGACTATGATGAAGTCGCGGACAGCTTCTACATCAGATCCCAGGCGCCGGGCCCCCCAGAGATGACAGCTGGACCGGCGATCGCCGATTTTGACGGGGATGGCCGCTTGGAATTCTGGATTGGAAGTATCCAGGGATACAGCTTGTACGAGTGGCAGGATACGGCGCTCGTCAGCATCTTCATGCCTTGCGACACATGCACGCCAGGCAACCACAGCACCGCCTGCGTTTGCCACCCTCGGCGGGATGGCGTGACCTACGCACTTCTGGGCAACAACGACGGCCACGGGGATTACCACTACGACCTCATGGCTCCGATCGGAGACAACCAATTCACCGTCGTTCAATCATTCTTCGAGCCGCGCCTGGGCTGGGGGTACACTCCGTGTGGCGCGGCTGACATCGATTGTGATGGGCTGGACGAGTTGGTCATGTATTTCGGCCCGTACATGAAGACGTGGGAGTGGGACGAGGATTCGTGCCAGTATGTGCAACGCTGCGTCTGGTCGGAGACGCAGTATGGCGCGAAGCTCTATTGGCACCCGGTTGACATCGACCAGAATGGCACGCCCGAGTTGGGTGGAGCGTCGGATGCGTCCTTTCACGACTTCACGGGGCCCTGGCCGATTGCTTGTGACACGGCACACCTGTGTCCACTCGTTTCGCCGTGCCTTTGCCCGTGTCATGGCGATCCCAACTGCGATTCTGTAAGGGTGGATGTACTGGACGTGGTCAGGAGCATCGGTGTGGCGTTTCGCTCGGAGCCCGCCGACTCGGATCCCTTATGCCGTTGGGAACGCACAGACGTGAACTGCACGGGGACGACCGATGTCATCGATGTCGTGCGCGTCATCAACGTGGCGTTTCGCGGCGCCAACAGCCAGGAGGAATTGTGCGGTCCTTGCGTGGCTGCACCGTAGTCTGCTGCCCAAACGCTCTATCACTCATGCCGAATAAAAAGAGCCCCGTGGCATCGCCGTGGGGCTTTGGCTTTTGTCAGCTTGTCCGTGAGGCTATTCAGAACGCAAAACATCAATCACGTCGTAGACAATCTGTCCGGCCGGGACCGTGATCGTGACCCGATCCCCTTTGGCTTTGCCGAGCAGCCCCTGCCCCACCGGGGATTTCACCGAAATCCGGTCCAGGTCGAAGTCGGCTTCCTCCGGCGAAACCAGTTGGTATTTGATCTGTTCGCCGGATTTCACATCGCGGACCACGATAAACGACATCAGGAATGCGTGGCCGGTGTTGGCGGTCTCGGCCACGATCCGAGCACGGGAGAGCTTGAATTCCAACTCGGAGATTTTCCGTTCGAGGTGGGTCTGGCGCTCCTTGGCGGCATGATACTCGGCATTCTCCGAGAGATCGCCATGGTCGCGGGCGCGCGAGATTTCAGCCACGATTTGCGGACGGTCCACCGTCTTCAGACGCTTCAGCTCATCCAGAAGCTTCTTGTGCCCTTCGGGCGAGAGATAGACGGGTCCGTGGGTTTCGGTCATGCTGGGTAGCCTCGAACAAAAAGCGGGCGCACGTACCGCCGGCGCCCGAACTGATGATAGTATCGGAATCCGATTGGGTTCTGTCAATGGCGAGACATAGGGCCAATTGGCCCCATAGGACCTATACTCTCACCCTCTCGAACAGTGTCTGATACTCCCCCGCCGCGTGCCGCCAGGAAAAATCCGTGCCCATCCCCCGCCGCATGATCCCATTCCATCGCTCTGGGAACGCGAACGTTGCCAACGCCCGCCGGATCGCGTCGATCAGCGACGTGGTGTTGTAACCGGAAAACGCGAATCCGTTGCCCCGTTCTGGATCGGCATCGCAATCAAAGACCGTATCGACCAATCCGCCGGTGGATCGGACCACCGGGATCGTTCCGTAACGCAAGCTATACATCTGATTTAGCCCGCATGGTTCGTAGCGGCTCGGCATCAGGAACATGTCCGCGCCGGCCTCGATCAGGTGGGCCAGCGCATTGTCGAAAGCCAAGAAGGCACGGAAGCGTCCGGGGTATTGCTGGTTCCAGTTCTCGAAGATCTGGTGGAACGCGGGTGAGCCGGTGCCGAGTAAGACGAAATTGGCATCAAGCGACATCAACTCCGCCTCCGCTTCAGCTACCAGATCCAGCCCCTTTTGCCGATCCAGGCGCGTAATCATACCAACAAGCGGCAACTGCGCCCGCTCAGGAGCAATTCCGCATCGTTGGCAGAGCGCACTCTTACACTCTGCCTTGCCCGTCAGATGCTCGGCATCGTATGTGGCCGGCAGCAAGGGATCGGTCGCGGGATTCCAGACTCCGTCGTCAATCCCGTTGAGAATCCCGGCCAAGTCGTGGCTGCGCCGGCGCAAGACGCCGTCCAGTCCGGCACCGAGTTCTTCGCTGGCCTGAATCTCACGGGCATAGGTCGGCGAGACGGTGGTGATCTGGTCGGCGTACTCCAATCCCGCCTTGAGGAAGTTGGTTTTCCCGAAGAACTCAAATGGCCCCAGTGAATCGATGAGACGCTTGTCAAACCCGAGGAAGCCAAAGCGCTCATGCGGGAACACGCCCTGATAGGCGAGATTGTGCACCGTCAGAATCGTGCGCGTGCCCGCAAGCTCCACCCGTCCTTGATACTTCTCCTTCAGATAGGGTGCGGCCAATGCCGTCTGCCAATCGTTCAGGTGGATGATATCCGGGATCCAGCCGGATTGCAGGCAATACTCCAGGAGTGCGCAGGAGAAATAGGCGAAGCGGCGGTCGTTGTCAGCGTAATCGGCTCCAGTGGCGGGGCTCACATACAGAGCCGAGCGCGAAAAAAACTCGGCATGCTCGAGGAATGCGAATTCGGCACGCGTCGTCTTCTGCGCCGGGGCGCGGACGTGCATGTCCTCGCGCAGGCCGCCAAGTTCGACAGCCAGTAACGGCGGATCGACCGGCACGGTGGGATGATCTCGATGGAACAAAGACGCATAGAATGGCGAAATCACCCGGACCTCGCAGCCCAGTCCGGCCAAGGCTTCGGGCAGGGCGCCTGCCACATCTGCCAACCCCCCCGTCTTTGAGTAGGGAACAACTTCCGAGGAGGCAAACAGAACACGCAACGGCTGAGGATTCATTCTCGGGTCTCGCGGGCGCCCGTCGAGCTTGCCATGGTGCGGGCCAGCGGCTCCGGATCGACCGCACGCATGGCCGCGGCCGATTCTTCGGGCGGCGTGGGGTTGATGTAGAACCCGGTGCCCCACTCGAACCCGGCGACGCTGGTCAGGCGCGGAATAATCTCAAGATGCCAGTGATACTCCGGGTTGTTCTCCAGCCCGAACGGCGAACTGTGGAACATGTAGTTGAACGCGGCGTTGCCGATCGACAGCGCGTGCCGCCGCAACACCCGCCGCAACAACGTCGCGAACTCCAGCCGATCCGCCGGTCCCACATGGCGAAACGCCGCCTGGTGCGGCTTCGGCATGACCCACACTTCAAAGGGGAAACGCGCGGCAAAGGGCGACAGTGCAATGAAGCGTGCCGTCTGGTCCACCAGACGCTTCCCGTCCGACAACTCCTGCTTCACGATATCACAGAAGATGCAGCGCTCGCGGTGAGTGTAGTAGTAGCGCGCTCCTTCCAACTCTTCCAACACGCGCTTCGGGATGACCGGCGTCGCAATCAGTTGCGTGTGCGCGTGTCCCACGGACGCCCCGGCCGATTCGCCCTGATTCTTAAACAAGAGGACATAGCGGAAACGCTCGTCGTTGGCCAAATCGTTCACGCGAATCTGGCAGACCTCGAAGACGGCGGCGATGCGTTCCGGCGACAGATCGACCAAGTCCTCGTCGTGGTTCGGCGTCTCCACGATCACCTCGTGGGCCCCGACGCCATTCATCTTGTCGTAGACACCGACGCCCTCGCGATTGAGATCGCCTTCGATCCGCAAAGCGGGGAACTTGTTCGGCATCGAACGCACGGTCCACCCGGCGTGATCCGGCCGCGTGCCCGGCGCGCGCAGGGCATACAACTCCGACGGTGTCTCCTCCTCGTGGCCGGGACAGAACGGACAAACCGCGGGATCAGTGCGCGGGGATGGCCCCACTTTTGGGAACAGATTGGGACGATTATTGCGATCGCTGGCGATAATCACCCAGCGACCGGATACAGGATCTTTGCGTAGTTCTGGCATAGTCTCTTCGACAAACCCCGATCACGGTTGTTTGGACAAGAACGCGGTACGGGCGGACGCGGATTCACGGAAGAGTCCCGTTAGCAGTTCGCGCTGCGGCTGCGTCAATCCCACTGGGAAACCTAACGATTTCAGAATCTCGGCGCGCCGTCCCATGGCCGTTTCCGCGGTTGCCAGCATTCGCTCCAACTGATGCTCGGTTAAGCGCCCGCCTCCACCCCATACAAACGACGGCAGTGTCTTGGGACCGAGATTGCCACCAAAGTAGTTTACGGCCACTCCCCAGGATGCACCCGTCGAGATCAGTGTGCCGATCCCTGTCTTGGAATGATCGGCGATGAACGAACCCACCTTAGCGAGTCCGGTTTCGATGCTGGCTCCGGCGCGGTCGACGCGGACGGTGCCATATGTGTTCTTGAGGTCACTGTTTGTGGTCATCGCCCCCAGATTGACCCATTCCCCGAGGATCCCATGCCCGAAGAAGCCGGCGTGCGCCTTGTTGACGAACCCTTGGGCAATCGACGCCTCCCACTCGCCGCCGATTTTGCAGCCCGGGCCAATGGCCGCGCCCCCGGTGAATTTCCCGCCCAGGAGCGACGTACCGTGTCCAATGTACGCCGGCCCGTCAATTCGTGTGAATGGCTCGACATGAACGCCTTCGTCCAGCCAGACCGGCCCGCCCCGCGTGTTGATCACGACCTGTGGGTCGACTCGCACATTCTTCCCGCGCCAGACGAGTGACGAATCTCCGTCGACGAAGACGCCTTTGGCGGGAGCGTGGAGTTTGCCGCGAGCGGGCGACTTGTGGTGCCTTGTCCACAGTTTCCAATCGAAGGCCAACTGGCTATTCAGATTCGCGACCAAGTCCCAAACGCCGGCGGGCACTCGCCCAGGGAAGTCGATGACGGATGATTCGCGTTGGCCCGAACGCGGCACAGGCTTTAGGAGGGAAGCCATCACGTCGTGGAGGTTCTTCTCCTGTGCTGACGGCATCCGCTCTACGATTCCGTTTCCGGATTCCCAGCGGAATCGCGGCGGGAACTTCAATGCTCGCCAGCGCGCGTCGTCGATCGGTTGCACCATGCCGCCGACGATCCAGACATCAGCGGGAATCTGACTCGGAATTTGGTTTACTCCCCAACCGGTTCTTTCAGCGACGGTTGCGGCCAATTCCGGGCGGACATAGGCCGCAACCAGATCGGGGCGGAGCAATTCGATCCAGCGCTCAGCATTCACGTACGCGCCATCCCGCATCATGAAACCGGGGCGCGTCAGATCGAGCGGCTCAAAACCACCCGCCGCCGCTCCTTCGGCCAGGACAAGGAGTCGTGTCATTAGGCTCCCTCCCGTGGACTTACCGGTCGGGCACTGTGTCGAGGTGTCAGCGGATTCTCCCCTTCCGCCGCGCGGCGCGGCGAGTGCGGCTCGACATGAACAATGACTTCGGCCACCTGCGGGTGCTGCGCGAGGACATGATCAGCGGCGTCGTTGGAAATCTGATGCGCGTCCTCGACACTCAGCGTGCCCGGCACCAGAATCTCAGTATCCACGACCAGCCGCTGCCCGGCGGTTCGCACCTTCGTGCGATGCAACCCCAGCACCCCGGGCACACCTCTGAGTGTCGTGGTGATGCCTTTGATCACGTCGTCGGAGGGCGCGCCCCCAAGCAACACAAAGATGTTGTCGCGCACGATGCGAAAAGCATGATAGAGGATCACTGCCGCCACCCAGAACGCGGCAATCGGATCGAGTGCCGGAAAGCCCAACTGGGCGCCCACCAGACCGACGATCACACCCGAGGTTGCGATCACATCCGCCGCGTGATCCGTGGCTGTCGCCGAGACCACGTGGCTGCGTTCCCGGTCGGCCACTCCCCGGCTATAGATGTACAGGGCCAGCTTGGTGACGATCACCCCGCCGGCCACCCATAAGGTCCAAAGCGAAGGCGTCTCGGAACTGCCATGCCAAAGGGCGACGATCGCGTCACGCACAATGATGCCGCCGGTGGCGATGATCAGAAGACCGATGATTAGAGCCGCAAGCGTCTCGGCGTTCGCGTGGCCATAATGATGATCCTCGTCGGCCGGTTTCGACGCGACACGATATCCCACCAGCGAAATCGTCCCCGCGACGACGTCGAGCATCGAATTAAACCCGTCGGCGACCAGCGACTGGGAGCGCCCCATTAGGCCCGCTCCCAATTTGACACCGACCAAGAGCAAGTTCGCGGCAAAGCCGACCCGCAGGCAACGCTCGCCAGCGGGTGAGGGATTCCTGTGTTCGAGGGTCGTCGTCATCGATTAATCCGGCCGGACCTCGCACCTTCATGCGGACCCGAACGTCCTGCAAATGTACAGGGAACCTCCGCTGGTCACAAGACGATGCGCGGCGGCCGATCCCATTGGGAGCGGGATACACGAAAAAGACGCCGGGCGCAAGGCGCCCGGCGTCTCTCAAACTGTCGTCGTGGTTTACTGCCCGCCCTTGGTGGCGAGATAGTCCTTGATCTGCTTGACGATCCCCTGCACCTCGGTCACCTTTGACTTCCACTTCGGGCTACCTGCGGCCACCTTTAGAAACGCATCATAGTCCGGCACGCAGTGGTCCATGTCGAGTTGGTGGGATGAGATCGCCAAATTGTAGTAGGCTTCGATGAATTTCGGGTTCTGCGCGATCGCCTTCCTGTAGCTGGCGATGGCGTCGGCAAACTGTGACCCGTCCTTCTGGATGTTGCCGAGATTGTAGTACGATTTCGAATCGGTCGGGTCGCTCTTAATGGCCTGCTGGTACGCCTGCGTAGCGCCATCCGCGTCGCCCTTCTTCTTCTTGGCCTGCCCCATGGCTGCCCACACGGCGGAAGCCTTCTTTGGATCCAAACCGTTCAGGCGATTGATGGCCGCAGTTGCATCGTCAAACTTGCTGTCCTGCACATAGACCAAGCCGAGGTTTTTGTACGCATCGGCACTGGTCGAGTCGAGAGCGACCGCCGCCTTCAGGTGAGTCGCGGCCAGGTCTAACTGACCCTTTTGATAGTAAATCGCGCCAACGTTGATGTGCGCGTCGAGATAATCCGGCGACAGCTTTACCGCTGACTCATAATAGACGATCGCCGAGTCCGTCTTGCCTGCCTTGGCCGCCTCCAACCCGGAGTTGTAAGCCTTCTTTGCATCCTCGGTCGGTGCTGCCCACGTGGGCCCGGCGAGCGCCACAACCAGCATCACGAGAAATAGCGCCGGGATCATCGATGAGACCAATGCGTGCTTCTTCAATCCTACCTCCTCCATCATTCTCCGATATCCGTTAAACAAACCACTGGCGGGGGCGTTCCGACTCAAACGGCGGTCGACCGCCTTTTCTGCAACTTGTCACCGAGAGCAGGATCATTCAAGGCCAGAATTTGCGCCGCCAACAAGGCGGCGTTTACGGCGCCGTGGTCACCGATCGCCATAGTCGCGACGGGAATCCCCTTGGGCATCTGGACTGTCGAGAGCAACGAGTCCATCCCGTTGAGTGCCGAGCCCGGCAACGGGATGCCAATGACGGGCCGGATGGTATGGGCGGCAACCACGCCGGCCAGGTGCGCCGCCATCCCCGCACCGCAGATGAAGACGGCAACGCCGGTCCGATTTCCTTCGTCAACCAGTTCCAGCACACGTTTGGGGGAACGATGGGCCGATGCCACTTCCAAACGGCTGGCAATTCCCAGTTCCGTCAGGACCGACACCGCTTTTTCCATCGTGGCGCGGTCCGATTCGGAGCCACACAGCAGGAGGACTTTCGCCGACGTCGTGCTCATTTGATTCCGCTATCTCCGCACTTGGGTGTCGGTCCGGCGAGGGCGCATGACACGCCGGGTTCGCAGGCCAATGTCCCGCCGGTAATGGGCACCGCGGATTCGAACCCGCTCCACCGCCGCGTACGCGGAAGCGACGGCGCCTTCATGCGTCGAGGCCCGCGCATACAGGCCGAGGATTCGCCCCCCCGATGACGACAGACGACCCCGCTCATCGCGAGACGTGCCGCCGTGGAAGCACAGAACATTCCCCTGCTCGGTGCGCACGTCACCTTCGATCGGCACTCCACCTTCGTAGCGCGCGGGATATCCTCGTGCCGCGAGGATGACTCCGGCGCAATACTCTTCGCTCCAGGTCAGAGGCTCGAGGTCCAGACGGCCGGCCAACGAGGCACCGATTACGTCGGCCAGATCCGACTTGAGCAGCGGCAGCACGACCTCGGTCTCGGGGTCGCCAAATCGGCAGTTGAATTCCAACACCCGTGGGCCGGCTTCGGTGATCATCAATCCCGCGTACAAGACCCCCACGAACGGGGTCCCATCCGCGCGCATCCCGTCGACCGTCTTCTGAAGGACGCGCTCGCCGATCTCGAGCAATTGATCATCTTCCACCGTACGTGCCGGCGCGTAGGCGCCCATGCCGCCGGTATTCGGTCCCTTGTCTCCGTCTTCGAGCCGCTTGTAGTCGCGCGCCGGCAGCATCATCACGGCGCGCTGGCCATCGGCGAATGCCATCACGCTCATCTCTTCGCCGGTCAGCATCCGCTCGATGACGACTCGCTCCCCGGCCGCTCCGAAGGCGCGCTCGACCATGATCCGTTTGATCGATTGCTGCGCTTCCTCGCGCGTGGTGCAGACATCGACGCCTTTGCCTGATGCCAGCCCGTCGGCCTTCACCACCAGCGGACCTTCTGTCCCGGCGATGAACTCCAGGGCTTCTTCCGGCTTATCGAACACACGAAAAGGTGCGGTGGGAATCGCATGGCGCCGCATGAACTCTTTGGCGAAAATCTTGGAGGATTCGAGACGTGCCGCCGCGGCCGTCGGGCCGTAGATGCGCAGGCCATTACGCTGGAATTCGTCGACAATGCCCTCAGCCAATGGTTGTTCCGGCCCCACGATGGTGAGGTCGATACGCTCGCTGCGTGCCAGTTCGACAAAGCCGGCGATGCTTTTGTCGTGTGTACGCAGACAAGCGGCAATTTCAGCGATGCCGGCATTCCCCGGGGTGCAGAGAACATCCTGCACTTGCGGAGACCGGCGTAGAGCCCAGCAGATCGCATGCTCGCGGCCCCCGCCGCCAATCACCAATGTCCGGAGTGTTTTTGCCATGGCGCGACGAATCTTCAAGTATATACGCTCGGCCGAACATCGCACCATCAAATCCGCGAGCCACGCGCAACGCCTCGTCCCTTCCAAGCCAACGGGCAGACCTTTTTGTGTTGACAGCCACCAGACCCCGGTCTACCATCCAACGGCAGTGGTGAGACGCGCAGCGTTGGCGGCCTGACACTAATCATCTAACGGCTGTCTTAGCAATAGGTTAAGCGTTCGTCCGTGGCTCGCCCACGAATCGATTTGGTCGGTGAGCCTTGCCGAGCAGGACCCGACCTAGGAAATTTGATTACCGCTGCAGTGACCGCCGTACTCTGCGCCCAGGAGGGTCGAGCGAAGAGTGACGGCGGTTGTGCTTTTATTCACAAAGTTGGGACCCAGCGCGGACTGAGTTCATAGAAGAGGAAACACATGCGAGTGACCGAGCCAAGCTCATCCCCGGCTCATGAGGCCACGACGCTGCCGATCGCAGACAGCGTCCTACAACTGATTGGCAACACTCCGATGGTCGCGTTGCGAAGGACCGTTGAGGACTTGCCTCACCGCGTTTATGCCAAGCTGGAATTCTATAACCCGACCGGATCAGTCAAGGATCGGCTTGCCCTATTTGTTCTGGAGGAGGCTGAACGCCGCGGCTGGATCAAACCTGGGGATCTGGTCATTGATAACTCATCCGGCAACACCGCGGTTGGCGTGGCGATGGTGGCCAAGCTCAAAGGGTACCGTGCGATGTTCACTGTCCCCGACAAGACCTCGCAGGAGAAGATCGACTTGATCCGTGCCCTGGGCGCCGAGGTTGTGATCTGTCCGACCGAGGTCCCCCATGACCATCCGGACTCGTACTACTCATCCGCTCGAAGGATTGCCAAAGAGCGCGGCGCCTATCTCGTTGACCAGTATCACAATCCGCTGAACATCGAGTGTCACTATCGCACGACCGGCCCGGAGATTTGGGAGCAGACGCTTGGTGAGATCGACGTCTTCGTGGCCGGGATCGGTACCGGAGGAACGCTCTCAGGAATCGCCAAATTCCTCAAGGAGAAGAAGCCGTCAGTGCATGTTGTTGCCATTGATCCAGTTGGGTCGATTTTCAAGCAGCTTTTTGAGACCGGCGACATCGTCGAACCGGGGCGCTATCAGGTCGAAGGCATCGGCACCGACACCCCCTGCGAGGCCATGGATTTTTCAGTTGTCGACGAAGTCATCCAAGTCGATGACAATGAAGCATTTGCAGAAGCGCGTCGCGTCGTGCTCGAAGAGGGGCTGATCGTTGGCGGCTCATCCGGCTCGGCCATGGCCGGGCTGCGCAAATGGTCCCGATCAGGCCAAGCCGTTCGGGATCAATTAGTTGTGACACTTTTTGCCGATAGCGGCATGCGCTACTTGTCCAAATTCCTCAGCTCAAAATGGATGATCGAGAAGGGCTTTTCGATCTAGGGTTCTACTCTCGCCAATCGAGGGCTGCAGTACTTAAGCCAACTCGCACTCCCCTCCAGGATCTCATTCCCGGATCTCATCTCTGACTGAGTAGGTAAGATTCTCAGGATCTCGAGAGCGCCAGATTTCGCCCACGGCGCAACCACGTCTCCGTGCCTTGAGGCTCGAGAAACTCCCCATGTTGTGGCGTAGTCGCGATCTCAGAAGCGCGGATTTCTTGAAAATTCCTTGACTTTTTTTGGGGATCGTGTACTTTTCTCTCACGTGCTAAGCGGTCTTGCTGACTGCTTAATTGCTGTGCCACAAGTTCGAACGCCCTTCTTAGTTTGAAACGTCGTGATTTCAAACGCGGTGGCGTCCTACGTTCTGTAGGCTTCCTTTACCAATAGATTCCAAGTTCGTGTAGTTCCAAGCCATTGTGCGGCTTTGCATTGACGCGAGACGTCAAGCTGAACGCACATTTAAGTCGGCCCCTTTTAGGTGCTGACATCCTTAGTAAGTGAGACAACGTAAAGGAGCAAAGGAGAATGAAGCATAAACTGACAGTTCTGGCCTGCATTGGGCTGGCTCTGCTTCTGACGTCCGGTGTTGCCTTTGCCCAGAATACGGTAACAGTCGTTGGTGGGCCGCTCCTCCGCTGCGCGAACAATGCAGTGTTGGTCCAACTCACAAACGCCGTTCCGGTCGGGGCGATTGGCTTGCCTCTGCGCATTACCGGCGGGGCAACAATTACTGGAGCAGCCGCAGGACCCGCACTCGGTGGTTTTACCACCGCCGTGGGTGGATTCCCAGGAGCGGCTGGAGTCCTGAACGCGTTTGGTGGCACGGTTGCGCCTGGCGCGAATCAGAACATCTGGACGCTGACGGTAGCTACTCCGTCCGCCTGCCAGGCCAATATCACGATTGACACAGCATTCTTCCCACCGGCTGGCGCCTTCATGCTTTTGGATGCGTGCTGCCCGGTTCCCGCGTCCTTCGCGGCGGGAGTGTTCACGCTGGTCAATCAGGCTCCGATTTGCGGTGCCAATACTGATGAAACGGTCAACTTCGCCGGTGCCGTCGCGGGCAAGCAGTTGCATGCCAGCGATCCGGATGCTTGCGACGCTCTGACCTACGGTCTCGTGTCGATCGCTCCGCCCGTCACCGGTGCGGCGTCGGTCTCCGCCGCGGGTATTTTTGCCTACTCGGCCACTTGCGCCGACAAGGGCACCCATGTGGTGACCTTCAGCGCCACCGATGGTTGCGGCGGCACGGTCAACTGCACCTTCAACCTCACCGTCACCAATACGGCTCCGGCTTGCGCCGCCAACTCAGCTGAAAACGTGTACTTCGGCGCCGGCGTCGTGAACAAACAACTGCATGCGACCGATGCCGATGGCAACCCGTTGACCTACTCGTTGGTCTCGGTTGTGCCGCCGGCAGTTGGCGCAGCCAGTGTGACGGCCGCGGGTGTGTTCAACTATGCCACCGTTTGCGGTGACGTGGGAACGCATACCGTAACCTTCCATGCGACCGACGGCTGCGATGGCGTCGATTGCACGTTCCAAGTCACGGTCTTCCAGAATCCTCCGGTGGCGACTTGCCCGTCGGATGCTTCGGTTGACTGGGATGCGGTCAATCAGGTCTACACGCTGAACGCCACCGATGACGGTTGCATTGGCCCGTTGACCTGGTCGCTTTTGTCGGCTCTACCGGCTCCGGCCAACGTTCCGACGGTCGCCGGCAACCATCTGACCTTCGACCCGGCTTGCGCCGACGTCGCCAAGGGCCCGATCGCGCTCACCGTGGTCGTGTCTGATGGTCAAAAGTCCGACACTTGCGGCTTTAATGTGACCGTAACCGATGCGGCTCCGACGATCACCTGCCCGGGCAATCAGTTCGGCATCTTGGGCGACCTTGTCCATGCGCAAGTGAACGCTTCGGATCCGGCCGGCAACTCGTTGACCTACTCGCTGGTGTCGTTCACCGGCTTGGATGGCCAGGGTGCGCCGCACAACGCCCCGAGCCTCGGCGCTTTGGGTGCCTTCAGCTGGCAGACCTCCTCGGCCGACAATCATGACGCCGGCACGTGGGAAGCTTGCGTGAAGGTCGAAGACGCTTGCGGAGCTTCGGCTCAGTGCTGCTTCCAGATTGAGGTGCTCTCGTACGCTCTGTGCGTGCGCTCCGATCTGGATAGCGTGAATGCGCATGTCCTTAACGGTCAAGACGTCACCGTGTACGTCACCTTGTCGAACACCTACCCGTTGGGCGGTATTGACCTCCTGCTCTGCTACGATCCTTCGGGGCTGGCGTTCTTCGATGCCTTCCCGGTCGACGAGTTGTCGCGCTGGGAGTACTTCACGTGGCGTCACAGCGCGGCTGGCAATTGCACCAATGGCGCCTGCCCGAGCGGTTACATCCGCATCGTGGCCATCGCCGATCTTGACAACGGTCCGACCAAGCACCCAGCCGATCCGGACTTCTATCTGTCCGGTAAGGTCGTGGGCTTGAAATTCCACGTCAGCCAAGACCGCAACTACATCGACCAGTGCTTCGATGTGAACTTCTGCGTGCTGGATTGCGGTGACAACACTCTGTCGTCCAAGTCGGGCGACACTTTGTTCATCCCGATTGGCGCGCCGACGAATTGCATCGACCCGCACAAGCAGGTCGCTCGTCCCATCGTCCAGTTCTGCCCGGGTCGTATCTGCATCATGCGCCCGCCGGATGATCGTGGTGACGAGAACCTCAACGGTGTTGCCAACGAAGTTGGTGACGTCGTTCTGTTCACGAACTACTTCGTGTATGGTCCGTCGGTGTGGGATGCGGTGTGGAAAGACGTCCAGATCCTGTCGACCGACATTAACAACGACGGTACGGTCCTCACGGTCGCGGACCTGATCTATCAGATCCGCATCATCACCGGTGATGCCCAGCCGTTCCCGCCGAATGCCGGCGGTCCGAAGTTGGCTCCGTATGCCAATTCCGGCACGGCCACTCTGCGTGTGGAGAACGGCAGCGCCACGATCTCGACCTCTTCATCGGTCGATCTGGGCGGTGCGATGTTCACCTTCCGCTACAGTGGTGTTTCGGTTGGCCAACCCACACTCACCGGCGTCGCGGCTGGCATGGTTGTCAGCTCGCATGCGACCGCTGGCGAGTTGCGGGTCCTGGTCACCCCGTCGTTGCAGGTTCATGGTGCGTCGATTGCCGCCGGCTCGCATGAGCTGTTCAGCATCCCGACGACCGGTGACGGCACCCTCGAGTTGGTCGATGTGTCCATGTCGGATGCGCAGGGCGCTCTGATGTCGACCGCGTCGGCCAAGTCTGCGGTTCCGACCGAGTACGCACTCCTCCAGAACTACCCGAACCCCTTCAACGCAGGGACAGTGATGTCCTTCAACTTGAAGGATGAAGCGGCGTGGTCGCTGGTGGTTTACAACATCGCCGGCCAGACGGTCCGTGAGTTCTCGGGCCACAATGGCAGCGGTACTGTGAGCGTGGCTTGGGACGGCCGTGACAACGCGGGTAACTCGGCTTCTTCCGGTGTCTACTTCTATCGCGTGACAGCCAATGGCTTCAACGCGACCAAGAAGATGACCCTTGTGAAGTAGTCAGTCATCGTTCCAGGCAAGTCCTTCACCCCGGGCTGGGCAACCAGCCCGGGGTGATTGTTTTGGCGAAGACGGTTCAAGGAGTCTATCCCTTGATGTTCCCGATCGGCAGGAAGCGGACGACCCGGCGCGAGATCCCCAGATCGTGAACGGTATTAACGACTTCGGAGATATCCTTGTAGGCAAAGCCCGCTTCTTCCGCCAAGCCGGACATGGACGCGGCGCGAATGACGATCCCTCGTTGGCTCATGCTCTCTTTGAGCGTTTCGCCTCGCACCATGGACTTGGCCTTCGTTCGTGACATCGTTCGACCAGAGCCATGGAGGGTCGAGCCAAATGTCTCCGTCATGGCCGTGGCGGACCCAACCAGGAGGTACGACCCGGTCTCCATCGAGCCGCCGACGATAACAGGCTGTCCCACATCGACATAATCTTCAGGCAGGAAGCCACGGCCGGGGCCGAACGAGCGGGTTGCGCCCTTGCGATGGACCAGCAATTGGCGCTTAACGCCATCAATTTCATAGGTTTCCAGCTTGGCGATGTTGTGGGCGACGTCATAGACGACGTCAAGCCCGATTTCTATATCATTCTGACCAAATGTCTTAGAGAACCCCTCGCGGATCAGGTGCGTGATCATCTGCCGGTTGGCAAAGGCCGAATTGGCGGCGCAATTCATGGCGGCGAAGTAGCTCTTCCCTTCCGGCTCGGCAAAGGGGCAGCAGGCTAACTCTTTGTCGCCAGTGCGAATACCATGCTTGGCCATGATCGGGATAAAGGTCTTCAGGTAATCGGTGGCGATCTGGTGGCCAAACCCACGGGACCCGCAGTGAATCATCACGCAAACCTGGTTGGGGCGGTCGATCCCAAACGCTTTGGCGGCAACAGGATCAAAGACATTCTCCGGCCGCACGACCTGGACTTCGAGGTAGTGATTCCCTGACCCCAAGGTCCCGAGTTGGTCCAAACCCCGTTTCAGGGCGTGATCGGACACCTTGTCCGGGTCGGCGCCGCGGATGCACCCGCGCTCTTCGGTGTGCTCCAGATCCCTGGCGCGCCCATAGCCGCGTCGAGCCACCCAGCCCGCCCCGGAAGTCATGATGTCCCGGTATTCGCTCCCAGAGAGGCGCAAAACGCCTTTGCAGCCCACGCCGCAGGGCACCAGTTCGTACAGGCGGTCCATCAGAGACGCGAGCTTGGGCCGGACCTGATCTTCCGTGAGATTTGTCCGCAGCAGGCGCATGCCGCAGTTGATGTCGAATCCGATTCCTCCGGGTGAGATGACCCCGGTCTCCGGATCGAAGGCGGCGACACCACCGATGGGGAACCCATAGCCCCAATGTCCATCGGGCATGCAGATGGCGTGTTGCACGATTCCCGGCAGGCGGGCGACGTTGGTCACTTGATCGAACACGCCATCATCCATGGACTTAAAGAGCCCGTCCGAGGCCAGAATTCGGGCCGGCACCAACATCCCCGGCTTCGCGTCGGGCGGGATCTCCCAGACATAGGGGCGAAGTCTGCGGGCTTTGTAGCGCAGCGAGGAGGCGTCTTTATCAATCATATGTCTAACACGACCTTAGCACGGAAAGTGCCAGCTTCTTCTGCCACCCTGAACAGGTGATAGGTCACCGCTTTGACATCTTGCCCGAGCCGGTGTCGCACCCGGTCGATGGTGTCACCTTCGAGTCGAGCCGAAAGACGCCAGACGGCGCCCGGGAACACGTTGGCATGCGGCGTCTTGACGAGAAAGCCTTCTGTATCTTTAAGATATACGAATTCGCATAGCCAATCGTAGAGCAACTCCTCGATCGTCGGCGCACTCAATTCGACCTGTCTGAAAGAGTCTCCTCTCAGGTCGTCGCTGGCGACCAGAACCGCGGTCAGCGCCGCTCCGGCACCGTCAAACAGCGCCCCCCACGAGTCCGCCGTGACTTCGAAGGCGACATCCGCCAGCGCCACATCTTCCAAGTATTTGAATTGAAAGGACATTGCCCCGGCCCCCTGACCTGCGAACCGGGACAAGGAACGCAGTCGGCACGGCTATTTCAAGTAGCCCATGCCGTAAATCGGGATTGTGATGGTGTGGGGCTCCGGTCCATCGCAGAACAGGGACACGGAGGAGTAGTATTCGCCCACAGGGGTTTGCGCGGTGGTGCGCACAACCGCCTGAATCTGTCCGTGAGGCGGGACTTCGGTCCCCAACAGCTCAAACTCCAGGTAATTGGACGGCGGTGACTTGACGCTCACCTTGTAGGACTCCGAACTCTTGTTCAAGAGGAGAATCACCTGCTGGTCCTTGCCAAGGGTATCGAGGTACACCAGCCAGGGCCGGGGCTCCACCCACCCTTGGAAATCATTGACCGTCGCCGTAAAACGCAGTCTGGGATTGACTTGCGTGGTATCGTTGCATTCGATCCCCGCCGACTTCGCCACCTTGCCATGGAAACGCCTGGTGTCGAACTTGACATCCATCGCCACCGAGTCATGCGGGGGAATCAGATTCTTGGTCAAGGGCACCGAGGTGCAGCCGCAAGTGGGACGGACCTTGCTGATCCTCAGGTCCGCGTCGCCGCCGTTCAAGACCCAAAACCGGTGAATCACGCTGAGCCCTTCGGGCGTATAGCCAAAATCATAATCGTTGTCGCGGACCACAACCTTGGGTCCGGCCCAGGCCACGGCTGCGAACATGAGCACTAACCCGCAGAACACCAAGGCAATACGTGAGATACGTTGAAGCCGGACTGACATTGCCGTTCCTCCCACTATCGAGTGATCACAATTGAGAATGAGGCGCTGGCCGCGCCAATCGAGACTCGGCATGGGTATACCCCGGAGGACCAAGTCTCGCTCCCGTCAATCTCAATCACGGCTGCCAAGTGATCCGGGTCAATGAATCTCGCACTCGCAAGGGTGGAATTGATCGTGGCGACATGCTGCCCCAAGATGTTCACCACGACGATTCGACAGTTGCTGGCTGATCGAGCTGAGGACATGGCTCCAAACCAGCGCAGGGCAGCGGCGTCGACAACAATCTCGACCGAAACCCGTCCTCCCTCCTGCCCTATGGGCCAGGCCGCGATCGGCCGGGCGCTGGCTGGATCTTGCGGCGGCTCGCCTCTCGTCTCAGGAACCCAGACAACCTGATCAAAGCCCAAACGCACCGGAAGACAGTACTGGTCCGCCGCCCCGTGGGAACTCGTGACAACGAGCGGAATGGAGCCGCGGTACTCCCCGACCGGAGGCCGCTCCCCGGAGATAGTCAGAGACACAGCCAAGCTATCATACGGTGCGAGAATAGCTTGCGCGGGGTCGCCCGAGACGCGGCAGGGATCGTCCCCCGAAGGCGCCGCCGGAGCCAGAAAAGCGGGGAAGCCCGCCACAACCGTGACACTGTCCGCGGTCGGGTTGTGGACGATGATGGAGGGCAACTCCTGCTTTTCCGTCAATCTCGCTTGCACCGACATGGGACTAATCCAGCCA
>Ga0326726_10002106_pt1 | contig 18424 bp, 9 predicted proteins | sample MHFenrmetagenome_2_FD_207603 | JGI IMG/M metagenome (GOLD analysis project Ga0326726, IMG submission 207603) | Lab enriched peat soil microbial communities from Michigan Hollow, Ithaca, NY, United States - MHF15MN | ecosystem: Environmental > Terrestrial > Soil > Wetlands > Peat | place: USA... | reverse complement strand
CATCCGGCCGCGTTCGCCGATGTGAGCGTCACTAGGCCCACCAAAATCCCGATGCATATGTGCTTCATTTAAGGCTATCCCCTTGAATCTATTGTGCAGACGTGACGCACCTAGGACTGGCACAACATGGCATAAGGATGGCAAAAGGAAACTTGCGGTGGGCCAGCACCGTTAAAGCATTAATTTGCGGACGTTTTTGCGACCACCGACAACCCAGGCGGTACGGAGGGCACGTCTAAATGAGAAATAGTCGCAGCGACGATTCGGCTCGCCGGAGGCGGGACATTCAACTCGGAACCAAAACGGCAAGGGTGGCCAATTGGCCACTTTAGCAGTCAGAAAACAATCTCCGCTCCGTCAGTTCTCAAAGAGCGTCCTGGCACGTATTCGTGGTCTGGACAGGCCAAAATTCCACAGATCAAAAACACGCCGCGGCTCGCTAAACGCTGCTCTTTGCGCTCCCCGCGCCGCACGAGACGCAGCAGATGAGCGTGCACAATGCTCTGCGCGTATGCTTGTTGCATCGGCGTGAGAACGACAGCCTCCGTCACACGACGCCAAGCCAAATCACACGCGCGCAACAAAATGCGTGATTGCCCTTCATCCAAATCATTGAGCGCGGCGATATACATCGATTCAACCCCACCAATACCGCTCAGAGCGGCCCATACAGACGACTATCGCTGCCTACGGTCAGTGATGCCAAAACAATGCCAACAAAATGATGATCCGCAGCGGCACGCCAAGTAGCCACAACAAAGCACCTCGTCCAAAGCCCATGGTAGCCTGCAGTTTTCGATGAGAGGCTAACCCACATTGCTTCTGTAAGTTCCTCGGCATAGTCTGAATCTCCCGCAAGGCGACGGGCATTGCGTGGATTAAGAGCTCAGAATTTTATCCACGAAGGCTTTTTACTCTCGTCAGGAACCGCCACGGGCTCTGCGCAGTTGGGTCTGGTAGGCGGCGGAGTCTTCTATGAAAATCGCTCAAATCGCACCTCTTATGGAGAGCGTGCCACCCCGGGGATATGGGGGCACCGAGCGCATCGTTTCGTACCTTACGGAAGAACTTGTCAATCTGGGTCATGATGTGACGCTGTTCGCCAGCGGCGATTCTGTGACCTCAGCGCGACTTGTAAGTTGTGCGACCACGGCCTTGCGGCTTGATCCTCACGTCCGGGATACGATTCCCTACTACATGCTTATGTTGGATCGGGTGCGCGAATGCGCCGACGATTTCGACATCCTCCACTTTCATATCGATCAATTTCATTTTCCGCTATTTCGCCCGATCGCAAACTCCACCCTGACGACACTGCACGGTCGGCAGGATCTCCCGGATCTGCGGCCGCTTTATTTCGGCTTCAATGACATGCCGCTCGTCTCAATCTCGGATAACCAGCGTGTGCCGATTCACAACGCTAATTTCGCTGCCACGGTGCATCACGGGTTGCCAATCGATCTGCTCCGCCCGACATTTAATCCGCGCGGCGGCTATTTGGCGTTTCTCGGACGCATTTCTCCGGAGAAAGGCGTTGATCGCGCCATCAAGGTGGCACAGACACTTGGCATCCCGATCAAAATCGCCGCGAAGGTCGATCGGGTCGACGAGGCCTATTTTCGCGAGCAAATCGCCCCTTTGATCAAAGGGCCGGGCGTGCAATTTGTCGGCGAAATCAATGAGCGTCAGAAAATCGATTTTTTGGGCCAGGCGCAGGCCCTGATGTTTCTGATTGATTGGCCTGAGCCGTTCGGGTTGTCCATGATCGAGGCGATGGCCTGCGGCACACCCGTACTCGCGTTCCGTCGAGGTTCAGTCGAAGAAGTCGTGGACCATGGCGTCACGGGCCACATAGTCGAGGGCATCGAAGAGGCGATCCTCGCGCTGCCGCATGTTGTCGCTCTCGATCGCCGCGCTGTGCGCCGACGCTTTGAAGAGAGGTTCAGCAGCACCCGCATGGCAAAAGATTATTTGCGAGTGTATAAGTCCTTACCTGCGCTGCGGAATCTGAAGCAGGGTTCCAGCAGAGCGGAGCCCGCGGACGCGGTCGCTGCGACATACCATCCTGCTGAGTGAGTCAGTCATTGATGATTCCATCGTCCTGGACGAAAGCAGTTACAGCTGCTGACGTCGCCGAGGAACCTTTTTATATTCCTGCGACGACGTCGCCCTCCAGGCCACGTCGCACCCTCAAACATGGTGATACCTTTGCGGTCGTCGACAGTCACGGCGACATTGGTGCGTCAAGGGGGGCACAAGACGGCATCTTTAATGCCGACACCCGGTATCTTTCGCGTTTTGAGCTTCTGCTCAACGGCATGCAACCTTTATTGCTCGGGTCAAATCTGCGCGACGATAATTCGGTACTTACGGTCGACCTGACCAATCCGGACATGTATTTCAACGGGCAGCTCGCATTGTCCAAAGACACCATTCATGTTGTGCGCACAATGTTTCTTTGGCGTAGCTGCGCCTACCACAGGCTCGGTTTCCACAACCACGGCGATGCACGCGTTAAGTTCAGTATTTCGCTCGCTTTTGACAACGATTTCGCCGACCTTTTCGAAGTCCGTGGGCTGCACAGGGACCGACGCGGCCGGTCGGAAATACAGTGCAATCCCGAAACCGGCCGGGTGGATATCTCATATGAAGGTCTCGACGAGAAACTACGTCGCAGCACCTTCACCTTCGATCCGCCGCCAGCCAATCTGCAGAAAAATATTGCGACCTACAGGTTCGACTTGCGCCCCGGAGAGCGCTGTTCGGTTTGTCTCACCCTCGAATGCAATCGTGGAGAGACGGATAGGCCAAAAAGCTTTTTGCGCAGCATGGTCGCTGCTGCACACGAGTTGAAGGCGTCGACGCGTCAAGCCGCGACGGTAGTCGCCTCGAATGAAATCCTGAATCGGCTGTTCTGTCGCTCGATGGCCGATCTCTACATGCTGATCACGCAAACAAGTCAGGGGCCATATCCCTACGGGGGCATTCCCTGGTACTCGACCACGTTCGGCCGCGACGGCATTCTTGCCGCGATCCAGATGCTTTGGTGTGATCCCCGCATTGCGAAGGGCGTGCTGAAGCGGCTCGCAGCATTCCAAGCGAAGCAAAATGACCCGCTTCGCGATGCCGAACCGGGAAAGATTCTGCACGAAATGCGTGCGGGTGAGATGGCCGCGCTCGGCGAGATCCCGTTTGGGCTCTATTATGGGAGCGTCGATTCAACGCCGCTCTTTGTGCTCTTGCTTGGACTATATGTTGAGCGCACCGGCGATCTTGCGACGCTGCGGGAGCTGTGCCCAAACCTCAAGGTCGCGCTCGCATGGATCGATTCCTACGGGGATCCCGACGGCGACGGCTTTATTGAGTACTACCGCGCGACAGAACGGGGACTTTCCAACCAAGGCTGGAAGGATTCTCATGATGCGGTGTTCCACGCGGACGGGAGTCTTGCTGAAGGGCCGATCGCCCTCGCTGAGGTTCAAGGCTACGTCTATGCCGCCAAACAGCTCGCCGCGCGTTGTGCGCGGTGGCTTGGCGACGACACCTGGGCTTGCGCGCTCGATGCGGAAGCGGCCCGCTTACGCACCCAATTCGATGCGGCATTTTGGTGTGAAGGTCTCGGCACTTACGCGATGGCACTTGATGGACACAAGAGGGCGTGTCTTGTCCGCACCTCGAATGCGGGTCAGGTTTTGTTCAGTGGCATCGCCAATCCCGAACGCGCAGCCGCAGTTGCCAAGTGCCTCATGGAGCCGCGCTTCTTTTCAGGTTGGGGCATTCGCACTGTGGCGCGAGACGAACGGCGCTACAACCCGATGTCGTATCACAATGGTTCGATCTGGCCGCACGACAATGCGCTGATTGCGCTTGGCCTTCGGCGCTATGGTTTTATGGATGCTGCCGATCGCATCTTCGCCGGCATGTTGGATGCTGCTTCGTATATGGAATTCCAGCGCCTGCCCGAGCTGTTTTGCGGCTTCGGGCGTCGGCGCAACCGCGGCCCGACACTATACCCCGTTGCCTGCTCGCCGCAGGCCTGGGCGGCAACAGCACCTTTTGCTTTGCTACAGGCCTCAATAGGACTGGAATTCGATCCGGTGGCTAAAGAGATCACGCTGCGAAATCCGCATCTGCCATCGTTTATCGAGAGTTTGACGATTAGTGGATTACGGCTCGGCAATTCGACTGTCGACTTGTCCCTGCGTGGTCAACGAGATGACATCTCGATGCGGGTCCTGCGCAGCGACGCTAATATAAGGGTGTCTGCGGTCTACTGCTGAATAGAGATGCAGCGATCGTCCTATTGGTGATCACAGTCGCGCCAGGGAAAAGATCGCGCCAGCAATCCTGACATGGACGCTGCGCGACCTGCGACGCAGTTGCCATTGGTCTGCAGAGGATGAGTGTCGCTCCGCATATCGTTGAGCTGGCATTGAATTACAGCGGCACATTCAGTGGTGTTGCTGGATTGTATCAGAGGCACCGCTATGCGGAGGAAGTCCGAGAAACTTTTGAGCTTTGGTCAAAATATATTCAGATACTGACAACGAAGAAAGCTGCAGCTGCGTAGCGGTGTCCGTTGTCGTAGCCAAATGGGTCAGGAGCATATCCCTTGTTACGTCCGCTTTTCTCTCGAAAATAGAGCTTCAGTCGGGCATTCGAGCTGGCCGTTACATGCAGCAGGCGACATGGGCAATTATTTAATCTAATAGACCCACGAACTCCTTATTGATGGTCTCCAAAATGTACTCTCGATCGTCCGCGATTAAAAAATGTGAACCTTTGCGGACATGATTGGTGAAGCCGCCGCAAGTGTGCTCCCCCCAGCCAGCGGAATCTTTTTCCGAAACCCACGGGTCTACATCACCGACGAAACTACTGATCGGAAATGCAAACGGCTGTACGGCTTGATACTCATAATTGTACGCCATTCCAAACTCGGCGCGGATGGCAGGCAACAACGCCGCCCTTAACGCGGGTATTGCCAACATCCTATCAGCCTCCGGCGTATCGAAGTGACGTACGATATCCACAAAGATTTCGTCCGCCTGGGCATAAGGCGCGACTCTAATATCAAACTCCTTGTGCAGCATCATGTCATAAACCAAGTTGTCCTCAAACTCACCTCTGCGCTTTAATAGATGCGGTGGTCTTACTCCGCAGGCAAACAAGTGCTTGATGAATTGCGCAGACTCCTTGGGTAGCGCGCAAAGTGTGACAAACATCGTGAGTCCGCCCAAGCAGTGGCCAAAAAAAGCAGACGGTCTGTCCAACCACTCAAACATTTCCGGCAACAGGCGTTCAACAAATTTATCCATGCTATTTATGGGCGTTTCATTGATACGGGTCCCGCGTCCCGGCGGCTCAACCGCCACCACCTCTACGGATTCGTCGAGTAATTTCGGCCAAGCTCGGAACGTTGCGAGCCCGCCACCCGCGTAGGGAAAACAAAACAAACGAGCTTTCGCGGCGGGGTTGGGCCGGGGCGCGATCAACCACTTTCGCGCTGTTCGCACGGTAGGTTCGTTCCTCACATCTGCATCAAAATTCTCTGCACCAACTCCATTTCCTCTCCTGGCGGGTGACACTTGGCCGTTTGCGGACGCAGCCTGTTTGGGCGGGTCTATCCTGGCTGGCGCCCCCCTTCCCACGAACGCATAAAGCAGATGATCGACCAGTTGGTTTATCGTCGGTCCTCTGATGAGTTCCGCGACAGAAACCGGTATACCCAACTTATCCTCTAGAGTGTTCGAGAGTGTCACCGACCTCAACGAATCGAGACCAACTTCATTCAATGGTCGATCCGGATCTAATGGATCGACGAAGCCAAGCTCCGCCATGATGTTCAGCTGCAGGATACTCTGAAGCCTGGTGCGCTCATCGCTATTGATGGCAGCAGGTTCACCATTGGCCATTCCAACGCGTTCTTCGAACTGCGCCGCGGGTAAAGCCGGAAAGCGCGAGGTCTCTACCGTCGGTCCACGAACCTCTTCCGTCCGCACTTCCAACGAGGCGTGTTCATTCTTCCCCGCGGACTGAAGAACCGCCTCTCTTTCGCCGACCTTATGCGCAGCAACAGCTCCAATTCCAGGAGGCTGATTGCGCTCAATGGAAAAGGTGCCAACCAACTCGCCAAAGACACCGTCGACAAGCTGATTAATAGTCGGTCCGCCGATGAGTTCGGCGACCGGGATCGGGATACCGAATTCGTCTTCGAGGCTATTCGACAGACTTACTGAAATTAAGGAGTCTAACCCGACTTCGTTTAACGGTTGATCCGGGTCGATAGCTTCGGCAAAACCAAGTTTCGCCGTGATGTGTTGTTGCAAGCTGCTCAATAGTTGTTGGCGGGCTTTCCCGTTCACTGCCACACTCCGTAAATTCAGGCTAATTTTTTCGTTGGCAAATTTCGGTGGTGTGGCATCTTCATTCCCATTCAGAAGCTCCGCCAAGAACGGGGACCTGCCCACTTTGCCGGCATAAGTTGGCCAGTCCGCAACCGCTATCGCCACCTGATCAACGTCGCGTTGCATTAACCTGTCGAACATCTCCATCGCGAGAGTGGGTGACACGAATTTCACGCCGAGGGACGACAGCATCGCCTCGCCACGGGCGCCCGAAATTGTGGCCAATCCGCCTCCTGACCAGGCAGACCAATTGATCGCCGTGGCTGGCAAGCTCCCGGCGCGGCGATGCGCCCTCAACGAATCCAGAAAAGCGCTACTCGCGGTATAGTTTCCCTGGCCCGCAGAACCTAACAGGCTCAATAAAGATGAATTCAAAATAAAAAAGTCTAGTTCCAGTGATTTAGTGTACTCATGGAGCAGCCAGCTTCCGTACACCCTCGGCTCGAATAGGCGCGCGAATCTGTCCCAATCGAGTTGTGCCAATATCCCGTCATCTAAGACGCCAGCGGATTGCACAACCCCTCTTAGCGGAGGCAGTTCATTGCTGATCATCCGCATGAGGCGGCCTACGTCCTCATCGCGGCTGATGTCGGCCGCCACTACGTGGATTGCTGCGCCATTATTTTCTGCCGTGCGCAACATTGCTTGTGCGGCTTTGGAGTTAGCATTTCGTCCTGACAGGACGAGGTGCTTCGCGCCTTTACTTATTAGCCATGTGGCCACACTGCGCCCCAACATTCCCAAACCACCAGTGACAAGATAAGTGGCGTCGCCACGCACGCGCAGCTGGTGAGGCGTTAGCTCTGAAAGGGATTGCCTGACCAACCTTAAGACATTCCGCTGGCCGCCAGCAGAGATGGCAATCTGAGTTTCAGCATTCGAGTGGAGCAACTCGGCCGCCAACGAATCTATGGCCGCCGCTCGATCACCATTCAGTTGCAGATCGATCAGTCCTCCCCATAACCCCGGGTACTCGATCGCGACGGTTCGTCCCAAGCCCCACAGGGGCGCCTGGACCGGATCGACAAACTGATCCTGGCCTTCTGTCCTTTGCGTGTTTGCGGTTGCAAGCCAAAGGCGCCTGCCAGGCGGTCCGATCGAGCGAGTTGCGTCAAGCGCATGCAGGATTGCCAACGCCCCGCGACACATCATCTCACTACCGCTCTTCAAGCTTGAAAGAGTGAGACCTTGTATCGATGGGGCGTCCAGGCCCCACAGGTAAACGACTCCACTACATGATAGCGTCTCGCTAGCAGCGAATTCCTCCAGCAATCGGCGAAAATCCTGTGGCTGCCGTTCGTTCACGATCCATTTGCGAGGGCTTTGTCGAGCGAACGCATCCCCCCTGTAAACGAGGTGGCAATGATGCCCGGCAGCTTCCAGTCTAGCAGCTAGTGCGAGACCTACATCTTTTCCATCCGCGAAGATCAGCCAGCTCGCCAGAGTACGATCCTCTGGGTTGACAGCTCTTCTGGCAGTCTTCCGCCACGCGAGCCGATAATACACGTCGTCCGCGACAGCTTGAGCGGCGACCACCTTATCAAGCGGCAATAGCCGAACTGCCAATCCTTCCAGTTCTGCTATCGGTCGCCCCGCTAAATCGTAGACCCGAATGTCGACTACCTGCGTGCCGTCGTTGACGACATTCCGCAGCTTGGTGTGAACCCACGCTTCATCGATACCGTCTCGATAGCAGCGAAATCGTTCCAGGGAGATCGGCAGGTAGCAGTTACGGCGATCGCTTCCGACCTGTTCGGCACCATCGAGCACAAGAGGATAAACATGCAGGCATGCATCCAGAAATGCTGGGTGCATCGCGTATTGCGTATTTGCCAAACCGTCCGGAAGCCGCACTTTCGTAAGTGCTTCGTGCTCGCCGAGGTATAATTCTTGGATGCCGCGGAAATGCGGCCCATATTCAAGCCCGAGCTCGTCGAGCGAGTCATATAAATCCGAAACGCGCCATGCTTGGCACCGGGCCCGCACCTGTTTTATCGAAATCTCAGACGAGGACGGCACCTCTGACCTGCGCAGCGTGCCCGTCATGTGAGTTTGCCAAACTTCGCGGTCTTCAGTGGCCGCACTGGCCAACGTGAAACTTGCCCTGCCCGACTGCTGCGGCGTAAGCAACAACCGCACAATGCGATCTTCCCCATTGGCAAACGACATTGCTTTGTGATGCATCGCATTGTCGAAACTCACGCACGGCGTGCCAAAATGTATCCGCCCGACGATTGTGGCCGCCTCCAATTCAGCAGTGGTTGGGAGAACGACCGTTCCCGTGACTCGATGATCAGACAAGAAGCCGGTGTGCTGCACACCGTACCGAGCTTCGTAATGCATATCTTCGGTATTTGAAGTTATACGCGTGCCTACGAACGGATGAGGCCGAGCAACATTTCCGGCTTGCTCAGCCGGGACCTTTTCGTCCTCTAGCCAGTAACGCTTCCGCTGAAAGGGATAAGTCGGCAGTGGAATTCGTCGCCACGAAGCGTCCGCATGCACTGCAGTCCAATCTGGATTGTGACCGGCAAGATAGAGGGCGACCAGCATTTCGGTCAGGGACTCAGGGTCTGATTTTTTACGATTGAGCGTTGCAATCCACGTTGCGGACTTGCCTTTCGCACCAAGGCAGATTTGCGCAATCGGCAGCAACACCGGGTGTGGTCCGATTTCGAGAAAGGTCCGGCACTCGAGCTTGGCTAGTGCAAGCATGCCATCGCCAAACCGCACCGGTTCACGGAGATGTCTGCGCCAATAGGTTTTGTCGGGGGCGGCGGTCATCAACTCGCCGGTGAGGTTGCATATCAGGCGAAGTTTAGGCGCAAGATGCTTGACCTGAGCTGCAACGCCTTCGAAATCATCGAGAATGGGCTCGGTTCGCGGGGAATGAAATCCGTTGGAAATTCGCAGCTCGCGATAGTTGATTTTCTGCCGGTCCAGCTCCTCTGAGAGCATTCTCAGTGCGTCGCGTTCACCGGAGACGACCGTATTGAGCGGTCCGTTCATTGCAGCCACAGTAATTTCGGGGGCAGTCTTATCTATAAGTGCACGCACGATTGACTCTTCGGCAAATATCGCAGCCATGGCCCCGCCGCTCGGTACCCTCTGCATCAGCGCGCCGCGAGCTGTAACCAATCGCATTGCGTCTTCAGGCGTCATTACACCCGCTACACACGCGGCGGCAATTTCTCCCAAGCTGTGCCCAATAACCGCATCAGGCAGGATGCCCCAGGATTTCAAAAGGTGTGCCAGAGCATATTCGACCGCGAACAGTGCAGGCTGTGTGTAGTCAGTGCGGTTGACCAGCGCATCATCACTGTCTGCAGCGAAAATCACCTCGAGCAAGTCCTGCTCGAGATACGGCATTGCCAAAGCACGACATTCGTCCATGGCATTTCGAAAAACCGAATGGGTGCGATACAGCTCCGAGGCCATGCCAGCACTCTGCGAGCCCTGACCAGAAAACATGAAAGCGATTGAAGCTTTACCGGCGCGCTGTAGGCTCGACGCATCTTCGGTCGCTGTTCGCAGCCAAGCCGTGAGATGCCCTTTCAGTTCGGCGATGGATCGGGCCGCCGCGGCGAAGCGAAATGCAAACCGGCTTCTGCTAACGTTGGTGGTGTAGCAAAGGTCAGCTATCGGTGTATCGGGGTTGTCGCTCAGCCAGTTGAGAAGCTGATTAACACGTGCAACCAACGCGTCCGCGCTTTTCGCCGAAAGGGTCACCAAACATGGGAAAGTCTCCGACGACCGGTGCTCAGTCGCAGCGACCGGCGGCGCCTCTTCGAGCAGGGCGAAAGTATTCGTGCCGCCAATGCCGAGACTGTTTAGTCCCGCGCGCCGTGGCGTGTCGGTACGGGAAAATGGCTGCAGCTTTGTGTTTACGTAAAACGGCGACGAGGCGAAGTCGATTCGGGGGTTTGGCGTCTCATAATTGATGCTCGGCGGGATTCGTTTGTGATGCAGGAGGAGCGCAGTCTTGATTAGGCCGACAATTCCTGCCGCCTGCTCCGGATGGCCAATGTTGCCCTTAACTGAACCAATCGCACAGTACTGCTCGCGTTTGGTCTCATTTCGAAAAGCCAGGGTCAGCGCTTCGATTTCCAATGGATCGCCGACGATCGTGCCAGTTGAATGGCATTCGACATAGCCGAGGCTGTCGGCACTTACACCGGCCAATTTCAGGGCATCGGCCACTGCCGTAGACTGCTGGCCTAGACTAGGGGCGGTGTAGCTAATTTTGGCTGAACCATCGTTATTCACTGCAGTCCCTTTGATGACTGCAAAGATGTGGTCGCGATCAGAGATCGCTTGTTCCAGGGGCTTGAGCAACACGGCGCCGACGCCACTGCCAAAAATCGTTCCCTGGCCCGCCGCGTCGAAGGGACGGCAATGTCCGTCCAGGGAATAAAGGTTCCGCTTTTCCGCCACGTATCCCTGGACTTGCGGCACGCGGACCACCGATCCGCCTACCAGCATCATATCGCACTCATCGAACCTCAGGTTCTGGCACGCCTGATGGACTGCCACTAAAGACGAAGAGCACGCCGACTGAATCGTGAAGCTGGGACCCCGAAGATTTAGCTTGAAGGAAACGCGGGTGCTCAAGAAATCCTTGTCGTTATTGATGTGCGAAGTGCTTGCCGTCTGACCGGGAAAATCGGGATGGTGGAGTTTTGCCACAAGATAACTTGAGACGATGCCACCAGCGCTCGAAAGAACGCCGACCTTCCCAGGGTAACTAGCAGGATCGTAACCCGCGTTTTCGAAAGCCTCCCAGCACACCTCCAGGAAAAGGCGTTGCTGTGGATCCATTAGCGCAACGTCTTTGGGGGAGTAGCCGAAGAACGCCGCGTCGAACATTTCGACGTCGCGCAACACGGGCGCCGCTTTTACATAATTGGGGTTATATACCAAAGCCGGGTCGACCCCGGCTTCCACGAGTTCTTGATCCGAAAAAAAAGTGATGGACTCAACGCCATCACACAGATTGTTCCAAAATTCTTCAGCTGTGGCAGCGCCCGGCAATCGACAGGACAATCCAATTATCGCAATGTCGATTTTCCGCTGTGGACCACTCATCGTGACACCTCGGCCGCCATAACACTTCGGAGTTAATCCCGGTTCTTTAAATGATCGTTCGCTTTGTCGCCTTTCCTCAGCGCATTCAATGCATCAGAGATACTCTTCAGAATTATTTCTTGAGCCTCGATAAATTGAACGGAAGCCGAGGCCACCTTGGGGAAAAGTTCTTTATACGCAGCTTCCACTCTCTTTTCGAAATCACCGTCAACGAGATTCTTCCGACTTCCCGACCGATTTAAGATCATCCTCAGAGCTTGCAATTCACCAAACGCGAAATTCTCAGTGGGCTTAATGGCGCTGGCATCTGTAATGCTCTTTTTTGCAATTTCGAGTATGTGGGACTGGAAACATATCCAAGGTAAAGCTACCAAAATGAAATTTTTTAAGACGTCTTCATTAATCTGAGGCTGATCCGGCTTGCTGTCGTCTGGCATCTCGGCGCCCTTATTGTTTGCAACAATTTCGCTTTGAGTTTTATGACAAGCGACGGTGCAACTGACGCCGCGCGTCGCCTACCCAGATGCTGCAGCGGCTTTCGGACCGGCCGACAAACCTTGTGGTAAATTGGGTCTACGAGGGCCGCTCGCTGCAATCCGGGTTTGCAATCCGTTTGCAGGATAGCCCACACTATCCTGCTAAGTAAACGGGGCCGCCAAATCTGCCCAACCAAAGTTCTCCCAAACGGTAACTCAGTCCTCAACTCAGGCGTATTGCGTCCGTTAGGTTTTCGATTGTTGGCCTCGATTACGCCGACTACTGCCGCTAGTGAAATTATGACGCTTGGACCGGACCAATGAGAGTCCTATTATTTTTGTTTAGCTCGCCGTGCAATTAAGTTAGTTTAGCTGGCCGCGAAGATGCGCGAGCTAATGAGCGCCCTCGTCATCGTTACATTCCGCTGAGGATTATAATCCGGCGAGGCCCGTACTCACCAATGATAAGCGATCTCCCCTTTTTAGATGGGACGGATGTCATAGGGAGTAAATGACATGGCAGACGAAACAAGATCTTTTGATTCTTCAGGAGCGGCGGACCAGGCGGCCGAGCTCGGGAAACGAGTTCAAGAGATGATGGCAAATTATTTTGATTGGCTCCAGCATGCGACCTCCGCTGGGGGCAGCACGAATCTCAATAGCAGGCTGCTGAACTACACGACTCTCAATAGCAGGCTGCTGAACTACGCGACCGAGCACGTTAACGCTGCCTCTACTTTAATAAGCAAACTTAGCCGGGCCGCTGATTTGCAAGAGGTCGTCAAAATTCAGATGGAGTTTGTGCAGACGCAAATGACTATGTTCAATACGCGCACAAAAAAAATCGACGATGCGGTCGCGGCAGCGGGCAATCTTGTAGGCTCCTTCGTCTCCCTTTTAAGCTGGCAAAAGGTTCTTCAGGACCTCGCGCGCAATTCGCCCAAATATACACAGACCAGCGGGGACGATCGGATGCGTACTTGGAGCGCTGTACCTCCCCACGAGGGACATCCTCCGAGGGAGCGCAGGTGATGACAGGTGGACCGCCCTCCCTTCCCGGCCTGCCGTCGATCGACGAGGTCTGGGCCTGGCACCTGAACCTCGCAGGGATGGGCACCCGGTACACGGGCAGCCCGGGCCACGTGCGGTTCACCAAGTGGCTGCAACAGGAGTTCTCGGCGATCCCCGGTTTTCAGCTGCGCACGGACACCATCGTGTTCCAGCGCTGGCTCGCGGAGGACTATTCGCTGTCGATCGCTCAGGACCCTGCCGCCGGTCGTTCCGGACCTGTCGAGGTCAGCTACTATTATCCCTACTCGGGCGCCACGCCACAGGGTGGCATCACCGGCAGGCTAGTCAACCTCGGCCAGTACACGCCGCTCGGGTACACGCGCGCGTTCTGGGAGGCGGCGAAGGGAGAGATCGCACTGGTGCGAGTGCCGCAACCCACCTTCTCGTTCGACATCGGCCAGATACCGATCGGCGGGTTCGAGCAAAACGATAGCTCACTGCAGGCTGCGTTAGACTACCTGACGGATGCGAGTGTGGTGACGAACGCGGTGTTCCAGGGGATGTTCGCCGCAGTACCGTTGCAGCATGCGATGCAAGCCGGTGTGCGCGGCGTGATCTGCGTCTGGACGGGGATGTCGGACGATCAGGTCGCCAACCAGTACAACCCGTTCACCACAAAGTTAGTCGGGGACCCCGGGTGCCCGGCGCTGTGGGTCGGCGATCAGACCGGTGAATTTCTCGCCCGCTCGGCCAGGGCCGGGAACGCTCAGGTCACGCTGACCCTGACTGCCTCGATCACGCCGAACGCGACGACCGACACAGTGTGGGGCGTGCTGCCGGGTACCGGCGCCGACCACGGACGCGGTCTGATCGTGAACACGCACACCGACGGTCCGAGCGTGCCTGAGGAGAATGGCGCTTTGGGCTTGCTCGCGCTTGCGCGGTATTTCGCCCAGCGTCAACGAAATCGCGACCTGTACTTTGTTATGGCGACGGGGCACTTCCAGCTTCCGCAGTTCATGCAGGACATCCCGAATCCGCGGATGGTGGTGGGCAACGATGCGATCAGCTGGTGGATGACCAATTATCCCGGGATCTACCAGACCGCTCTCGCCGGCCTGACGATAGAGCACCTCGGCTGCACTCAGTGGGCCGACAACGCTAACGGCCAGTACGCGCCTACGGGTGAGTACGAATGGGGCGCCACGTATACGACGCAGAACCGTGATTTTACCAACCTAACCAACCTCGAACAGCGGGCGTACCTCGACGCGGTCCATGGCACCAACAGTTCCGGCGCCAATGCGGGTCGGGTCGTCGCAATGTTGCCAGCACCCGTTTTTTTCGGCGAGGGCGCGCCTCTCTACGCCGGCGGGCTTGGAACGGTTTCGATGTGCCCGGTACCATCCTACCTGCTTCAGGCGGGCTCCCGAGCACACCCGGAGCGTCTGAACCTCGACAAGCTCGATCCACAGCTGATGTACGGCCAGATCCTGAGCTTCGCCCGAACCATTAGCACGCTGGACGCAGCGCAGGCAGCCGACTTCTGAGCGAACGCCGACGCGCCGCGGCCGCGGGCCTTCGGCCTCGCGTTGGGCACGGCGGCCGATCACGAACACCGTTCATGCTGCCGCCGATCGCGCCACCAAGCGCGGATGGGACGTCCAATGAATGCGGCCTTGTGACCGGTGCGGAAGTCGCGGTGACCGGCTACAATCTTTTAACGTGCAGGATGGACACAAAGTCCTGCAGGTTTTGAACTTAACGAAGGTCTATTCCGGCGGGCTGCGATGCAGCAGATTGCAGACTGGCTCAAACAGCTCGGCATGCACGAGTACGCCCAGCGCTTCGCTGAACACGATATTGATTTCGCTATTCTGAATGACCTGACTGATCAAGACCTCGAAAAGATTGGCGTCACGTCACTCGGGCATCGCCGAAAGCTCTTGCGTGCGATTGCCGATCTCAACGGCGCATCCGCGACTGCGATTGCGGCTGCGCCACCTGCCACACCGCGAGCGGTTGACGCTGCCGAACGCCGGCAAGTCACGGTGATGTTCTCGGACCTCGTAGGTTCGACTGAACTCTCCGCTCGGATGGATCCGGAGGACCTGCGAGAGCTCATGTCGGCCTATTACAGATGCGTCGCTGAAGCCGTACGCCGTTTCGGCGGTTTTGTGGCACGGTACTCGGGGGACGGAGCGCTTGTCTACTTTGGCTACCCCAAGGCCCATGAAGATGATCCCGAGCGGGCGGTGCGCGCGGGACTTGAGGTGATCGCGGCTTTGAGCGCAATAAAGACACCGGCTTCGTTGCAAGTCCGAATTGGCGTAGCCACCGGACTGGTCGTTGTCGGCGATCTAATGGCACCGGGCGAAACGCAGGAATCCGGCATCGTCGGCGAGACAGTAAACCTTGCAGCGCGTCTGCAGGGGATTGCCGAGCCAAACACGGTGGTCATTGGCGAAGCGACGCGCCGGCTTCTCGGCGATCTGTTTCAGCTCAGGGACCTCGAGGCCAAAGAGCTTAAGGGCATCGCCGAGCCGGTGCGCGCGTGGGCGGTACTGCGGGCGAGCACCGTCGAAAGCCGCTTCGAGGCACTACATCCGAGTAGCGGCCTGACAGCTCTCGTCGGGCGCGAGGAAGAAACTGAGCTGCTGTTGCGGCGCTGGTCGCGGGCCAAGAGCGGCAAGGGTCAAGTGGTGCTGATTTCCGGCGAGGCGGGCATCGGCAAATCGCGCCTCACAGCTGCCCATCTAGAAAGCGTTGCGGCTGAACCGCACACACGTTTGCGCTATTTCTGCTCGCCCCAGCACACCGACAGCGCGTTTTATCCGATCATCGGGCAGATGGAGCGTGCGGCTGGATTCTTACATAACGATACGCCCAAGCAGAAACTCGACAAGCTCGATGCCCTGCTCGCGCAAACTTCCACCTCGATCGAGGCCGCTACCCTGATTGCCGAGATGCTTTCGCTGCCGAATGATGGCCGGTATCCCGCCCTCGATTTGACGCCGCAGCAGCGCCGGCAAAAAACGATGGAGGCGCTCAGCGCACAAGTAGAGATGCTATCGCGGCAAAAGCCTGTGCTGGTGATCTTGGAGGACGCGCATTGGATCGAGCCAACGAGCCGGGAAGCATTCGGTCGGCTCGTAGATCGGATTCGGACACTTAGGGTGTTGTTGCTGGTGACGTGCCGGCCGGAATTCGAAACGCAGTGGGTTGGACGGGCCTACGTCACCGCTCTCATCGTCAATCGACTGGCAGAACACGAAGCTGGGACCATGATCGAACGCATTGTCGGCAACAGCGTCCTATCGGCGAAAGTTCGGCAAGACATCATTGAGCGTAGCGACGGTGTCCCCTTGTTCGTGGAGGAAATGACCAAGGCGGTGCTGGAAGCAGGGAGCGAGATCGCCGCCGAGCGCGCGATTGCCGCGGTTCCGTCCCCGGCACTAGCAGTCCCCGCGAGCCTGCACGCCTCGCTCATGGCGCGGCTCGACCGGCTCGGCGGCCCGGCGGAAGAGTTGGCACAGATCGCGGCGGCAATCGGGCGCGAATTTTCCTATCGGTTGCTCGCCTCGGTGGTGCGCCAGCCGGAGGCGGAGCTGAGATCGACGTTGGACAGTCTCATTGCAGCCGGTTTGTTGTTTCGAAGTGACCAGCCCCCGCATGCGACTTATCTGTTCAAGCATGCCCTCGTGCGGGACGCGGCCTACGGGACGCTGCTGCGCGAGCCGCGACGGGCCCTCCATGCCCGCATCGCCGAAACGATCGAGAGCGAATTCGCGGAAGTCGCTGAGAACCGACCGGAATTGTTGGCGCGGCATTGGACCGAGGCCGGCCGGATCGAGAAAGCCGCAGGCCTCTGGAGCAAAGCGGGCCAGCGATCGCTGGCGCGGTCGGCCTTGGTCGAGGCCACTGAGCAGCTCAGGCGGGCCCTTGACCAGCTTGCGACCTTGCCCGACACGTCGCTCTTGCGTCGCGAGCAGATCAAGCTGCAGGTCGCACTCGTTAACGCGCTCATGCACCTCAAGGGTTATGCGGCGCCTGAGCCGAAAGCGGCGGTTGAACAGGCCCGTCAATTCATCGAGCGCGCCGAAGCGCTTGGAGACACGCCCGAAGATCCACTGCTGCTGTTCTCCGTCTTCTATGGCGCTTGGGCAGCAAGCTATGTGGCGTTCAACGGCAACGTGACGCGCGAGCTCGCAGCGCAATTTGTAGCGCTCGCAGAGAAGCAAGGGCAGACCGTTCCACTTATGATCGGGCATCGCCTGATGGGTACTTCGTTGTTGTTAACCGGGGACATCGCTAAAGGCCGAGAGCATTTCGATCATGCGTTCGCACTTTACGATCCTGCCAAGCACCGGCCGCTCGCGACGCGTTTTGGCCAAGACGTCCGCGTTTCAATTCTTGTCTACAGGGCGCTGGCCCAGTGGATGCTCGGATACCCCGAGGCCGCACTCGCGGACGCTGATCACGCGGTCGAGGATGCACGCGAGAGTGGCCAAGCAGGGACATTAATGTATGCGCAGTTCCACACATCGTTGACCAATGTTCTCTGTGCAAAATACGCAGAAGCAACCACCCAATCCAATGATGTTGTCCGGTTGGCGGACGAAAAAGGCGCAGCACTATGGAAGGCGTTGGCAACGATGCAAGAAGGTTGCGTACTTGCGCTGTCCGGCAACGCCACGGAGGGAATCCAGATGATCACCTCCGGGATCGCTGCATATCGGTCAACCGGGTCGAGAGTGTATTTGCCAATTTTTTTGTCGCATCTATCCAGGGCCTATGCGGAACTCGGCCAATTTGACGAAGCTTGGCGCTGCATTGGCGAAGCGATGGCCGCGGTGGAAACAACAAAGGAACGCTGGTACGAGGCAGAAATCCACCGCCTAACCGGCGAAATTGCGCTCAAGTTGCCGCAGCTGGGTTCATCGCAAGCGGAAACATATTTCGAGCGCGCATTCATCCTTGCGCGTGTGCAGCAGGCGAAGTCTTGGGAGTTGCGGGCGGCGATGAGCATGGCTCGACTTTGGCTCGATCAGGACATGCGGGAGAAAGCTCGCGCCCTTCTTGCACCAATATACGGCTGGTTCACTGAAGGGTTCGAAACGCACGACTTGAAACAAGCGAAGAAGCTGCTCGTCGAGATTTCTTAATGGTGCTTTTGCGCCGGTGCTGAAGAAGGGTCCTGTAATACGGGATATACAAGGCCGTACATAAATTGGAATTCCGTTTCAGTGATCCAATACCGGCGCGGCCAGCTAATGCAGCGTGCAAGCCGTATCCGGGCCAAGACACAGAATGCGCACCGCGACCTCGAAGCGGTCGTCCAGCGGTATTCGCTCATCGAGCAGAAACTCCGCGGCGCTTGTGTCGTGCTGCGCAGCTGCAGTGTACCAGCACTGCTGGTCCCAGCGCTTGAAAGCGGCAAGAAAC
>Ga0326726_10002105_pt1 | contig 18429 bp, 18 predicted proteins | sample MHFenrmetagenome_2_FD_207603 | JGI IMG/M metagenome (GOLD analysis project Ga0326726, IMG submission 207603) | Lab enriched peat soil microbial communities from Michigan Hollow, Ithaca, NY, United States - MHF15MN | ecosystem: Environmental > Terrestrial > Soil > Wetlands > Peat | place: USA... | reverse complement strand
GCAATGCTGGGAGAGCGGTCGTCGGGTGCGGATGCGTCGTCTGGACGTCGCTTGGCGTCCCAATTCGCAGGGCCACGCGCGGGCGGGGATCGTCGTTCCCCGTTTCGGAGGAACCGCGGTGGCCCGCAATCGTTTGCGGCGGCGGGTGCGGGAAATCCTGCGCCGTGAGCTGCTGCGGACTCTCCCGGCGGTCGATCTGGTGGTTCGAGCGAAGCCCGGCGCGTACACCGCACGCTTCGCGGAACTGCGCGCCGAATTGGCCGATGCCGCCGCGCGGATTCTCAAGTGAATCCTCGCGTGTGGCCGCGGCTGGCGGTGATGGGGATGATTCGTGCGTACCAGGTGACGTTGTCGCATCTGATGTTCACGCAGTGTCGCTTTACGCCGTCCTGCTCGCGCTACACGTATGAGGCGGTGGAACGTTACGGAGCGCTGCGGGGAAGCTGGCTCGGCGTGAAGCGCATCCTGCGGTGCCACCCGTTTCATCCGGGTGGATACGACCCGGTTCCCTAGGACGAATCCGTGGATCAGCGACGCGTCATCGTAGCGGTCTTCCTGATGCTCGTGATAGCCATCGTGCCGAGCATCATTTTCAAGCCGAAGCCGGTGCCGCGCGCCCCGGGTGCGGTGACGGATACCGGTCGGTCCGCTGCCGCGCCGGTGGAATCGGCGCCGGCTGCGGCCGCACCCGCCCCATCCGTCCATCCGCCCATCCGCCCATCCGCTCAGCTCCCCGCCGACACGGTCTGGGTCACGAGTCCGTTGTATCGCTACGGGTTCACCACCCGTGGTGCCCGCCTGGTGACCGCCGAGCTGGAGCAATACCGCTCGTTCGCGCCCGGCGATTCGGGCCGCCACGTCCAGCTCGTTCCTGACAGCGTCCCGCTGCTGGGCATGCGGCTCGTGGTGGGCTCTGACACAGCGTCGTTGGCCGACCTGGCGTTCGCGTCGAGCCGTCCTGCCCTCACCGTCGCGGGGGCCGATACCGTGCTCACATTCACGGCCCCCCTCGGCGCCGGCAGCGTCACCCTGCGCTACCGGTTTATCTCAGGGTACTATCGGTTCGCGGTGGAGGGTCACGTCGAGGGGCTCGGGGGCACCGGCGCCGTGCTGCTCGTGGACCTGGGGCAGGGGCTGCGCTCGGTCGAGGCCGACCCACTGACCGATTACCGCGAGTACGCGATCGTCACCAAGGCGGACAAGACCCAGAAGACGACGTTCGCTTCCCTCGATCCGGGCGAGCGCGCGGTGCTGGATGGCCCGTTCGAGTGGGTGGCGCTGAAGTCGAAGTACTTCTTCACCGCTGTGCTGTCGCCGGAGCAGAAGGCGCGGCCGTTTGCGGGCGCCGTGGCCACCGGCATGGCGCGCACACCCGTGCCGGTGGCGTCGCTCTTCGGCACCCGCACGTCGGCGCTCGCCACGCGGGCAGCCGTGGTGACCACGCTGGCGCTGCCGCCGGCTGGCGACTTTCACTTCGAGGTGTACGCCGGCCCGTTCGAGCACCAGCGCCTGGCCCAGCTCGGCCACGGACTGGACGATGCCAATCCGTACGGCTGGTCGATCTTCCGGCCGATCATCCACCCCGTGTCGCTGGTCGTCGTGGACATCCTGTTCTGGATGCACGAGCGCCTGCACCTCGCCTACGGTTGGGTGCTGGTGTTCTTCGGGGTGCTGGTGCGGATGCTGCTGTGGCCGCTGCAGCAGAAGGCGATGGAATCGCAAATGCGCATGCAGGCGGTGCAGCCGTTGATGCAGGACATCCAAACGAGGCACAAAAACGAACCGGAGAAGCTGCAGCGCGAGATGCTGAAGCTGTACAAGGACCACAAGATCAACCCGTTCGGCGGGTGCCTGCCGATGCTCTTGCCGATGCCCGTGCTGCTCGCGTTGTTCTTCGTCTTCTCGAACACGATCGAGTTCCGAGGCGTGCCGTTCCTGTGGCTCCCGGACCTTTCCCGGCACGACCCGTTCTACATCATCCCGGTCGTGATGGGGATCTCCATGTTCGCCGTGTCGAAAATCGGGCAGCGCGGTCTTCCGCCCAACCCCCAGATGAAGACGATGCTGTACGTGATGCCCGCGATGATGACGTTCATCTTCCTGCGTCTCGCCTCGGGGCTGAATCTCTACTACGCGGTGCAGAACCTGATCAGCTTGCCCCAGCAATGGCAGATCTCCAAGAAGCGAATGGCGGCGCAGCAGCGCTCCTGAAGTGTTGTCCGACCCGATCGTCGCCCTTGCGACACCACCCGGCCGCGGCGCGCTCGCGCTGATCCGGCTCTCGGGCCGCGGAGTGTTCGACCTCGCGGCGCGCGTCCTCCAGCCGTTTCACCCCAAGCCCGCCCGCCGCGTCGCCCGGGCCCGCCTGCACCATCCCCAGAGCCGCGAACCGATCGACGACGTCCTCGTCGTCTGCTTCCCCGGTCCCGGGTCCTACACCGGGGAGGATGTGGTCGAGATCTCGGCGCATGGCGGGCTGCTCGTGCCAGCCGAGGTCGTCGCCGCCTGCGTGGCGGCGGGGGCGCGCCCGGCGACGCCCGGCGAATTCACGCGCCGCGCGGTCCAAAACGGCAAGATGGACGTGCTCCAGGCCGAAGCGACCGCCGACCTGATCGACGCGGGCGCGCCGGCCCAGCGGCGGCGCGCGCTGCAGCAGCTCGAGCGCGGCCTGTCGCGCCGCCTCGAAGCCCTGCGCGACGAGATTCTCGAGCTCGAAGCGTTGATCGCCTACGACATCGATTTCCCCGAGGAGGACGAGGGCCCTGTCAGTGCGGAGCGCGTCGCCCGCGCCTGGCGCGTGACTCATGAACGGATCGCGCGCCTCCTGGCCACCGCGCCCCACGGCGAACGGCTCCATGCCGGAGCGCTCGTGGTCGTCGCCGGGCCGCCCAACGCCGGGAAGTCCTCGCTGTTCAACGCGCTGCTGGGGCGCGAACGCGCCATCGTCACCGATATCCCGGGAACCACGCGCGATGCGATCGAAGCGCAGGCGGTCATCGACGGGCTGCCGTTTCGGCTGGTTGATACGGCGGGGCTGCGTGACAGCGACGATCGCGTGGAGCGCCTCGGCATCGAAGTGAGCCGGCGTTATCTCGGCGCGGCGGATCTGATCCTCTTCTGCGAGGCGTGGGACGAGGGACGGGGGACGGGGGACGAGTCGGCGCGCGACGCTTTCCTGGCCCAGTGTGCGGCGCCCGTGGTCTTGGTCCGAACCAAAGCTGACCTGCCTTTACCGTCCGCCCGACCGCCCGACCGCCCGTCCGTCGCAGTCTCGGTCGTCACCGGAGAAGGATTGGCGGAGCTCGGGCGCCGACTGGCCGAGGTTGCGTTCGGGGGTCTGGTCGCCCTGGGCGACGTGGAGCCCGTCGTGACGCGGGAACGCCACCGCCTGGCGCTGGAGCGGGCGCTGCGGGAGCTCGAGCTCTTCTGGGATGCCCGCGGGAACGACGTGGACGCAGCGGCGACGGCGACCCACCTGCGGGCCGCCGCGGGGGCGTTGGATGACCTGATCGGTGTCGTCACGCCGGAGGATGTGTTGGACCGGGTCTTCGCGAGCTTCTGCGTCGGGAAGTAGGGTCAGGCCCCTTCGCGCTTGAACTTCGCCGCCGCCCGGAACGGCGGTCCCGCCTGCCACAACGCGGTTCGCTCGATCACTTCGGCCAGCGCGAAGTCTTTGTCCGTGATCCCACCGGCGCTGTGCGTCGCGAGCGACACCTGCACTGAGCCCCACTGCACCAGCAGGTCGGGGTGGTGATCCGCCGCCTCCGCGGTGAATCCGACCGCGTTCACGAGCATCAACGTCGTCGGCCATCCGTCCGTCTTGAAGGTGCGCCGGATCATGCCATCGGCGTGGCGCCACCCCGGCAGGGCGGCCAGGCGCTCGCGGATCTCCGCTTCGGTGAGTGCGGTCTCTTTGGCCATGGCCTAGTCCCAGCTCAGCGCTTCGTGGTAGCTGGCCGACTGTCCGAAGCTCTCTTCCACTTCGAGCTCCAGGCTCGCGACTTGCGCCGCCCCTTTGGCCTTGATCTCGCTCTTCAGGCGGCCCGCCAGATATTCCGCGAGCATCTCCACCGTGGTGTTGGGGATCGGCAGCAGCACGCAGTCGGTGGCGGGGAAGACGTACCGGGCCCGGCCGTCGTAGCTCACGGTGACGCTGTCTCCCTGAGCACGCACGGCGACGGTGGGGTTCGTGGTGGGGAGCAGGACCTTGTGGTCCAGCTCGTTGGTGAGCCGGCGCATCACCTGCTTCAACGCCACGAAGTCATAGACGTACCAGGCATCCGCTTCGAGGGTGCCGGTGAGCTCGACGCCGGCGCGGTAATTGTGACCGTGTAGGGATTCGCAGCGATGGCCCGGCAGGGTAATGAAATGTGCGGCGGCGAAGACGAGGTCCTCTTTCCGCACCGACACCTTGAAACCGCGCCCGGAGTCGTGCATGAGTCGGGAAGATAGCGTCCGTCGCCGCGGTCGCCGGGGTTACTCGGCCGGAGTCTGCTGCTCCGTCGCGACCCGCCACACCTCGTCCGCCAGCCACTCGAGCCGTTCCTGTGCCCGCTCCAACTCCTCTGGGGTCATGGACTTCGCCCGGCTGGCAACGTCCCGCGCGTGACCCACCAGCTCCTCCAGGATCTCGCGTAGAGTGTAGTTGTGCCGCCGCTCCGGCGCGCCGCCGCGCGGCGTCATGCGGTCTGAATGCCGCTCGCGCGGTCCTCCGCCTGCTGGATCTCCTGGGCCGCGGCCCGGACGCTCGCGGCGATGCCGCGCTCGGTCACGTGGCTTTCGACCAGGCGGAGACCGAGGTAGTAGCCCGATCGCTCCGGGAGCACCTTTCCACCGACCAGTCGCGATGCCGGGCTCATCCCACCTGACAGGAACCGCAAACGCAGCCCCAGACCGCTCCGATCCAGCTCCGGGGCGGCCGCTCGGCGCAGGAACGCGTCGAGCTCACGGATGCGGCGATACTGCCGGCGGCCATAGCCCAGGTACTCCCACGGCTCGAATCCCGGAGCAACCACCTGCGAGGTCGCGACCGCCACGCCCTCGTTGACCAGGAGCTCGCGCAGCGTCGCGCGGCTGCCCGTGGTCCAGTAGTCGTAGGTGCCCTCTCCTTCGGCGACCAGCCGTCGCAGCTCGGCCTTGCTGGTCGGCGAGGTGTAGCGCACGGCGTGCGCCACTTCGTGCGCGATCCACAACGGCAGGAGATGCGGGGCGAGTCCCAGGCCGTTCGTCTGTGGGTTGGCCCGACCCGTGAAGTGCTCCAGGCACACGAACGCCACGCCACGGCCGTCTACCACGAGCTCCCCCGCGTTCGCCGCACCGACGCCCACCATGAGGTAGAGATCGGTCGGGCAGTCCGCTTCGAGCTGGTCCCGCGACCGCGTCAGGGCCTCCTCGGCGATGCGCGCGACCTCGACGTCCTCCAGTAGCCGGTGCAGGTCCGACCGTTCGGCCCGTACCGTCTCTCGAATCACCCGCTCGGCGTGCGGCGACTCGAGGTCGAGGACGTAGTTGTGCCAATAGCTGGTGAGGACGGGGGCGTGGCGTTCCAGATACGAGTGGTAAGCCGCGACCGGGTCCGGCGCGGCGAGACAAGCAAGGAATTCCGGGACGAGATTTACTAGCATGGACCGGGTTGCACCCCAATTTGGGAGCATTGCCCCGGCAGGACAAGTCTCGCTCAGCGGATGGTGATGTCGAGCGCCACTGTCTCCGACTTGACATTTGTCGGAAGGTCGGTCACCGACACGGTCACGCGATAGCGTCCCGGTGAGAGACGCCCAGGCTCGATCACGAGTTGCTCGGGCATGGCGCCGCGCCACTCGCCGCCCCGATCAAACTCAAACACCACCGGCGAGGCGCCGCCCAGCAGCCGAGCCAGCGCCGATCGGAGCGGCGCGAAGCTGTAACGCACCCGGTAGCGGGCTCGCCCCTCGCGGTCGCGGGTCAGCCCGTACAGCTCGGCGTACGCAGAGAGCGGCCGCCCCGCGGGGTAAGACAGGTCGGCGGGCATGTCGGCGAGCACTGCCCCCCGATCGCCCAGCGAATCCCCCGGCGCCAGCACGAGACTCGAGACACCGAGCGTTCCCCAGGAGAATGCCGGCAGCCGCACGCGCCCGCGGAACCGACCGACCGACCCTCCCGAGTCGACATCCAGGGCGAGCTGATAAGAGCCCGGCGGGGCGGTGAGCTCCAACAGCCCCCTCCCGCGGGCAGCGACGATCTCGCTTTCCAGCACGGTGTCCCGCAACACGACCGCCGTCGCGCCGGGCGCGGCCTTCACAAAGAACGCGGTGTTCTCACCGTCGGAGTCCAGAAAGAACGCGCTCCAGCCGCGGACCTGGATGGTGGCGGGCAGGCTGGTTCCGTCGCTGGTGAGCAACGCCTGGACCGCACGGGCCTCGCGGGGGTTGGCCGGCGGGGCCACGATGTAGTCACCGTGGTGAGAATGAAAAGGACCGGGAATGCCTTCGAACGAAATCGTGAGCGGGCCGTCCGACGTGTTGTAGGTCCAGGTGTGTGTCCCAAAATCCCCATCTTCCTGACGCTCCCAAGCGTCCGGGCGCCCGTGCCGCAACCACACCAGCCCGCGGGCGCTCAGATTGGCGAGCGCATACACCGTGGCCTGAGCCGTGGTGTCGGTGTAGCCCCGAAGATCGGGCATGATGAACCGGGACGGGGAGAATTGATCGAAGAACGAATCGGACTTCACCATGCTCAGGTCGGTGTCCCGCTCGTAGCTCGCCGCCAGCGCCCGTGCTACCCCCGAATAATGAAACGCAGCATACGGGTGCAGCAGGCGGAAATTCCGCCGCACCACCGCCAGCCGGCGAAAATGCTCGGCGATCCGCTCGTTTTCCGGGGTCACGAGGTTCGGATCGCGTCGCGACCAGAACCACTCGAAGAACCGCCGGCGGTCTCCGGGAGTCGTCGAGTCTTGTCGCTGGAACTCCGCCGGCGAGGCGATCATCCATACCTGGTGCCACATCGCCCCGGTCGAGTCGATGTCGGCATAGGCGAGCGCCGAGTCGTACCACGCATAGCCGGCCCCGTCTCGGCCCGCGTCGAAGCCCGCTTCGGCCCGGAGCAGGAATCCCGGGACGTAGGGATCATGCCGCGCCAGCACGAGGGCGGCGAGCGAGTCGGCACGCCCCGGCTCTTCGAGGGCCAGCGCGATCTGCGCCCGACGCTCGAGAGCCACCGGGTCGTCCGGATGATGTGCGAGCGCCTGGTCGGCACGGCGCCAGATGCCGGGATCGTGGTACATGCCCTGAAACAGCTTCCAGCAGTCCTCATAGTCGGGCGTCAGCGCGAAGATCCGGAGAATCGCTTCCCGGATGATGCCCTCGCCTTCATCGCTGCCCAGGTACTCCCCGACCCGAACCTGCCAGTAGAGCGGCACGGGATCGCGTGGCGACAGACGGGCCGCGACGCGGAATTCCTCGAGTGCCGGATAGCGTCCGATGACGGGCCAGGCGTACCACACCTGGCCGAGCAGGACGTGGGCCCGGGCCGACTGGGGATGCGCGGTGACGAGCTGCTCAGCGAGGCGCCGCGTAGCGGCGAGGTCATGCGCCGCGAGCAGCGTCTCCACGCGCGTGTACGCGGAATCCTGCTGGAGCAGCAGGAGCAGGCCGAGCAGCATCGAGGTCAGCTCCGGTCCCGCATCCTCCGGCTCATCTCGGCCAGGAACTTCCGCTCCGTAGCCGTGAGGCTGTTGATGCCATTGGCCGAGATCTTGTCGAGGACGCGGTCGATTTCCGCCTGCGTGCGGTCGGCGGGGCGCTGGCGGGGCGAGGCGCTGCGTCGCCCGGGATCGCTCGAGCGGGCCACCAGCGCCGCGGAGGACACGACCGCGTTCGGAACGGAGTTGCGGCGCAGGCGTCGCTCGTGACGGCTCATCCGCCAGTCCGCCGTCTTGAGGATCAGGAAGGCCGTACCGATCCCGCCCAGGTGCGCGAGATACGACACGCCGTCGCTCCTGTTGTTCGCGGCGCTGATCCAGGCGAGCAAGAGCGAAATCACCACGGTGAACGTGACCAGCCACTTGGCCGCGAAGGGCTCCGGGAAGGGGAAGACCAGCACCGGGGCGTCGGGCCAGTACCAGGCGAACGCCACCGCTACGCCCAGTATCGCCCCCGAGGCTCCCACGACGAGCTGATTGCCGACGAGCGGCACCAGCAGCCCGGAGAGCGCGGCGCCGCCCACCCCGCACAGGAGATAGAAGCCGATGAAGCGACGGCCGCCGAGCCGTGCCTCGACCGGCGGTCCGAAGAAGTACAGCGCGATCAGGTTGAAGGCGAGGTGCAGGATATTGGCATGAACGAACTGATAGGTCACAAGTGTCCACGGCTGCGCCCACACCGTGACTGGAGAGAAGCCGAACAAGTCCAGAAAGCGGTGCGACCAGAACAGCGTGACCTTGATGAGGAATGCGATGAGGTTAGCGACGAGCAGTCGCCAAACCCACGGGGTCACCCCGTCGGTGCGATCCGGAGTCATGGTCATTATTCCCGCCGCTCGTGGCGAAAGTTCCGCGCCAGTCGGCAGATACGCTCGCACATCTCCGCATACTCGATCCCGGCCGCCCGGGCGGCCTGAGGGAAGAGGCTCGTGCCCGTCATCCCGGGAAGGTTGTTCACCTCCAGACAAAAGATGTCCCCCTGGCTGCCGAGGCGAAAGTCGACGCGGGAATACCCCCCCAGCTTGAGCGCCCGGTGCGCGGTCAACGCCAGGGACTGCACCCGGCGGGCGATCTTCGGGTCGAGCACCGCTGGGAAGATCTCTTCCGACATGCCCGGGGTGTACTTGCATTCGTAATCGAACAGCTCGTGCCGCGGGATGATCTCCCCGACCGGGAGCGGCTCGTCAGCCAGCACGCCGACGGTGAGCTCGCGGCCCGCGATGAACTGCTCGACCATCACTTCGTCGTCCCAGCGGCCCGCTTCCGCCAGGGCCGCTGCGAAGTCGGACCGCCGCTTCACCAGGCTCAATCCCACGGTCGAGCCCTGCTTTGAGGGCTTCACGATCACGGGCCATCCCAGTCCCTTCGCCGCTTCGTCGGGTGGGACGGGAGGCGTCATGCGCCACTCCGGCACCGGTACGCCGGCGTCGCGAAACAGGCGCTTGGAGAGGTCCTTGTCCACGGCGAGCGCGGAGGCGAGCGGGCCGGAGCCGGTATAGGGCACGCCGATCACGTCCAGAACCGCCTGGAGGGTACCGCCCTCACCAGCTCCTCCGTGCAACACGGGAAACAGCACGTCGGCGCCCTGCACCACGGCGAGCCCGGCGAGGCCGCCGCTCAGCATGCGACGCTCCGCCGCCGCCAACCCCGCAAGGTCGGGAAGCGCCGTCCCCACGTGCGGCACCAGCAGCCGTGCCTCGTCCTCTGAGGAAAGGACACCGTTCGCGAGATCCACCACGTGCACCTGGTGCCCCCGGCCGCGCAGCGCCCCCCCCACCTGGGCGGCCCCGGCGAAGGCGACGGTGCGCTCCGCGGTGGCGCCGCCGGTCAGCACCGTGATCCGCATTACCGGATGCCGGCGAGCTGGTGCAGGAGGTCGTACCGGGTGACGATTCCGGTGAGCGCGTGCTCGCGCCGCACCAGCGCGGCGGGCGTCTCGCGTGACAGGAGTGCGGTCAGCCGGTCAAGCGGCCAATCGGCGTCGACCACGGGGAAGGGGGCATCCATCAGGTCGCGCACCGGCCGGTCCAGGATCGCCGAGTCCTCCAAGGCGCGGGCCATCAACGCCTGCTCACTCACCGAGCCGACGCCGTCCGCGCCGTCCAGCACCGGCAGCTGGGAGACGTTGAAGGTGCTCATGAGGTTGAGCGCCTGCCGGACCGTCGCCTGCGCGCCTACGGAGACGAGCGGCGGCGCGCCGTGGTCCTTCTGAGCGACGACATCGGCCACCGTCCGCCGCTCCGCTTCCAGCAGCTGGTTCTCGCGCAGCCATTCGTCGTTGTAGACCTTGGACAGGTAGCGCTCGCCGCTGTCGCACAGGACGGTCACCACGCACGCCGCAGGATCATCGACCCGCCGCGCCACCTCCAGTGCCGCCACCAGGTTGACCCCGGTCGAGCCGCCGCAGAACAGCCCATCTTCCCGCGCCAGCCGCCGCGTCATCTGCATCGCGTCCCGGTCGCTCACCGTGATCCATTCGTCGATCACGTCGAAATGCAGTGAGGTGGGAATCTTGTCGCCGCCGATTCCCTCGACCTTGTATGGGGCACCTTCGCTCTTCACATGCGTCGCCGCGTATTCCTTGTAGATCGACCCCAGCGGGTCGCCGGCGATGACGAGCAGCTTCGGATTCCGCTCCTTGAGGTAACGTCCCGCGCCGCTCACCGTACCGCCGGTCCCCGGCGCGCAGACGAAGTGCGTGATCTTCCCTTCGGTCTGCGTCCACAGCTCCGGCCCGGTGGTGCGGTAGTGGGCCTCGGGGTTGACCGGATTGTAGTGCTGGTCGGCGAAGATCGCGTTCGGAAGGGAAGCGGCGATGGCGCGACCCTTCATGATGTAATTGTCCGGATGGTCCGGCGCGACTGCCGTGGGCGTGATGATCACCTCGGCGCCCAGCGCTCGCAGCAATCGGGCCTTCTCCTGGGACATCTTATCCGGCATGGTGAAGATGCAGCGGTAGCCTTTGACCGCGGCCGCGAGGGCCAGGCCGACGCCGGTGTTGCCCGAGGTCGCTTCCACCACCACGCCGCCGGGCTTGAGCCGGCCCTCACGCTCGGCCGCCTCGATCATGGCGAGCCCGATCCGGTCCTTCACCGAGCCGCCGGGATTGAACTGCTCCGCCTTGGCATACACCGGCGTGCGGATGCCTTGCGTCACCCGTTGCAGTCGGATGAGCGGCGTCCAGCCGATGGTTTCAAGGACGTTGGCATACGGCTTAAGGTGTTGGGGCATTCGAATCCGGCCGAGCCTTGGCGGTGTCGGGCGGGACCGGTGCTGTGCTATCCGGCCTCCGAATGCTCGTGTCCCGCCGCGCCCGCACGCTGTCCGGCACGATTCTGGGCTGGGCCCGCACGGTGTCGCGGCGGACTCGCGGCGTGTCGACGGGCGTGGCAACGGTCACGGGGGTGGGCGCGGGTGCCGTCTCGGCGCCTCCGGGATGGCGGAATTCGACGGTTTGCAAGAAGGCCGTTGCGACCGGCAGCCCGTGCCGGCGGGCGGGGGCGTAGCGCAACCGGGAGACACCGCGCACCGCGGCGGAATCGAGCGCCGCGGTGCCGCTCGACTCCGACACCCGGGTCGATTCGGGTGTCAGGTGTCCGCTCGAGTCGACGAACAGGCGCAGCACGACGTCGCCCTCGACCCTGCGGTCATAGAGGTCCGGCGGATACTGAACGGCGGGTTCGGCGTTGAGCGCGACCGGGGGCTCTTCGGCCGGCGTCGTGCCGGCGGAGGGGGCCGGTCCCGAGCCGCCGCAGGCGAGGGCGCCGAGGGCGAGGAGCGCGACGCCCCGGATCACGCGCCCTCCTGCAGCTGCCGCTGCCAGGCGTGCAGCCGGGTCAGCGCCTCGAGCGGCGACAACCCGTCCACGTCGAGCCGGGCCAGCTCGTCGAGCAACGGATGGGGTGCGGCCGCAGCAGCGAACAGGCCGAGTTGGGAAGCGTCGGGCGGCGTCGGCACGGGCTGCCCGGCCACGTGGTGCTCCGCCTCCAACAGCCGGAGCACCTGCGCCGCCCGCGCCACGACCGGCGCCGGAAGGCCCGCGAGTCGTCCCACGTGGATGCCGTAGGAGCGGTCCGCGCCACCCGGCTCGAGCCGGTGCAAGAACACGATCTCGTCGCCCGCCTCGCGCACCGCCACGTTGAAATTGCGCGCGTGCGCGAGCGTTTCGGTCAGCTGCGTCAGCTCGTGGTAGTGGGTGGCGAAAATAGTCTTGCAGCCGATCTGATTGTGCAGACACTCGCTCACCGCCCAGGCGATCGCGACGCCGTCGTACGTGGACGTCCCGCGCCCGATCTCGTCGAGCAACACCAGGCTGCGCGCGGTCGCGCCGTGCAGGATGGCGCTCGTCTCGCTCATCTCCACCATGAAGGTGGACTGCCCGCGCACCAGGTTGTCGGACGCCCCGACGCGCGTGAACAGGCGGTCCACCGCACCGATCACCGCCCGTCCGGCGGGCACGAACGCCCCGATCTGCGCGAGCAACACGCACAACCCGACCTGACGCAGCAGCGTGGACTTCCCAGCCATGTTGGGGCCGGTGAGCAGCACCAACCGCCCGGCATCGTCGAGACGGATGTCGTTGGGGATGAACGCTTCCCGCGGCATCATTCGTTCCACCACGGGATGACGGCTCCCTTCCAGGACCAGCGCGAAGCCGTCGCTGATCTCGGGTCGCGTGTAGCGCTCGCGCTGCGCCAGATCGGCGAAGCCGGCCCAGACGTCGAGCCGGGCCAAGACCGCAGCCGTGGTTTGTACGCGGGTGACTCCCTCACCCACCTGCCGCCGCAGCGTGTCGAGCAGCTCCGCCTCCCGCAGCGCGATCCGCTCCTCCGCCCCGAGGACCTTGGCCTCGTATTCCTTCAGCTCCGGAGTGACGAAGCGCTCGGCCCCGGTAAGCGTCTGGCGCCGCTCGTAATTGGTCGGCACCTGCGCCAGGTTGGAGCGCGTGATTTCGATGTAATAGCCGAACACCCGGTTGTAGCCGACTTTGAGCGACCCGATCCCGGTCCGTTCGCGCTCGCGAGCCTGCAGGGCCGCGATGTACTGCTTGCCGCCGTCGCGCACGTCGCGCAGCTCGTCGAGCTCCGCGTCGAAACCCGGGCGGATCGCGTCGCCCTCGGTGGTCTGCGCCGGCGGACGCTCGACCAGCGCCCGCGACAATTCCGCGGCCAGGTCCGCCAGCACATCGAAGTCGTCCGCCGCCCGCTCGAGCAGGGTGGCCCGCTCCCGTCCGGCCACCGCGTCCAGGGCGGCGGCGACCTCGGGCAACAGCAGCATCGAATCCCGCAGACTGCCCAGCTCCCGTGGGGTAGCCCGGCCCATCGCGGCGCGCGAGGCCAGCCGTTCCAGATCGCGAACCCCCTCGAGCGATTCGCGCAGGCGTTCCCGTCCGCGGACGTCCCCGCACAGCACGTCCACGGCGTCGAGGCGGGCGTTGATCGCCGCGGGCTCGACGAGCGGTGCGAGCAGCCAGCGCCGCAGCAGTCGAGCGCCCATGGGAGTGAGCGTGCGGTCGATCGCCTCCAGCACCGTCACCCCCGGGGACCCGGCGCGCAGCGGCTCCACGAGCTCCAGATTGCGCCGCGTCATCTCGTCCAGCGAAAGCACATCGCCCCGCCGCACCAGGCGGGGGTGTGCGAGATGGGGCAGACCGCCGGGCTTGAGCTCGCGCACGTAGCGCAGCAGCGCCCCCGCCGCTCCCAGGGCTGGGGCATCACCCGGCTCGACGCCCAGGCCGTCGAGCGACGCCAGACCGAACGATCGGATCAGATCCTCGCGGGCCAGCTCGGGGTCGAACTCCCATCCCTCTCGCTCCGTCACCGCGAGGGCTTCCCGGCGGGAGTGGTCGGTGCCCGCGGCGACCACGAGTTCGGCCGCCTCGTAGCGTGCCAGGGCGGCCGGGAGCTCCGTGCGCGGCACGACCTCGAGCGCGAATTCTCCCGTTGTCAGGTCGAGCGCCGCCAGGCCGGCGGCATCGCCATGCTCGGCGATCGCCACGATGAAGTTGTTGCGGTTGCGCTCGAGCCAGTCGTCCGCAAGGACCGCTCCCGGGGACAGGGTTTCCACGACCTCCCGACGCACCAGCCCTTTAGCGAGACGCGGATCCTCGACCTGCTCACAGATGGCGACCCGATGTCCCTTGGCAATCAGCCGGCGCAGGTACTCCGTGGCCGCCTTGACGGGAACCCCCGCGAGCGGGACTTCAGCGGCGCCGCCGTTGTTCCGCGACGTCAGTGTGAGCCCCAGCTCCCGGGCGGCGAGCTTGGCGTCGTCTTCGAACATCTCGTAGAAGTCGCCCATCCGGAAGAACAGAATCGTGTGGGGATGCCGCGTCTTGATCTCCCGGTATTGCTGCATCAGCGGAGTGTCGGCGGTCAGCGGGGAGCTCACGGCTCCTCCACCACGAATGGCTGGCCGCCGAGCCGGGCCTTGAGCTGCGTCTGCACCCGCTGGGCGGCGTCGTGCGATGCGTAGGGACCCACCCGGACCTTCAGGTATCCGGTGGTGTCGCGGACGACGTGGGCGGTGTACCCCAGTGACTTCAACCGGGAGAGCATCTCGTCCACCTGAGGCGCACTCTTCCCGGCGAGAATCTGCACGGCGAACCGGGTGCCGCGCCGCGCGCCCGTATCCGAGCCCGCGCCGGTCGCCGCGGACGGTGCCGCACAGCGGGCGGCGTAGAACGCGACCTGATTGCGGAACTCCACGTCGTCACCGGCACCGCTCTGTGCATCGCGCAGGAATGTGCAGCCGCGGGTCTCGTCGCGGAGGTCGAACGCGGCCCGCGCGGCCACGAACTCCGCTTTGGGGAGCAAGGGCGAGTCGGGATAGTCTCGGCGCAAGCGGTCCACCCACTGGACGGCCGACGCCGGGTCGTTCTGGGCTTCGTACAATTGGGCGAGGCGCAGCAACGCGTCGTCCGCCCACGGCGAGGTGCCGTATTCCACCACGACGCGCTGCAAGCTCGTCGCCGCTACGCCCGCGTCGGCGGCGAGCATCCCACCCTGGACGTACAAGGCCTGCGGATAGATCGAGTCCTGGGGAGACAGCGATGCGAGCAGCGTGCGTACCAGCGCGCGGGCGGAATCGGCGCGGCCCGCCTGCGCGAGCACGATGGCGGCCTGCAAGGGCGGAGCGAACTGAGCCTGCGCCGGCAGCCCGCGCCCGAACGCTGCCAACCCAACGGTCATCACAACAAGACGTCGGGCGCCGCTCATGCGGCCTCCTGTGCCGGAACGCCGAGCGAGAGAACGAGTTGCCGGATGACGCCGGCGTCGTCGGAGACGCCCGAGGTTTTCAGGGCTTGATCGGCGGCGAGGGTAAGGCGCAGCGCATGGCGCAATGCTGGCGTCTTCCAGCGCGTCCCCCAATCGGCCCACTGCACCGATTCCACCTTGTAGCTGCGCAGCCCGAACGGCCGGGCCGCCAGGAGGTGGCGGAACACGGTGTCGGCCAGGCGCCCCGCTGGCGTGCCGCGGTCCAGCTCGGCGCGCGCCAGCGCGGCGCCCACGAGCGCTGTCCCCAGAGCGGTCACGATGCGGACCCCGGACATCCCGCCCTGGCCCAACACCCGCTCCACCAGGCGGGCGGCGCGCGCCGCTTCCCGGGCCATCGTCGCATCGACGAGATCTTGTAGCGTCTCCCCGTGCCGGACACCGACGAGGGTCGTGATGTCGGCCGGGCCGGCCGGTCGGCCCACGACAAGCACCGCGAGCTTGTCCAGCTCCTGACGTAAGGCGGCCAGGTCCGCGCCGACCGTTTCGACCAGCAGCTCGGCCGCCGCGGGCTCGACAACGAGGCCGCGCGAGCCCGCGGCGTGGGCCACCCACCGGACCGCCCGTTCCGGAGGCAGACGGTCCATCACGACCGCCGTTGCATGAGCGGCGAGATCCGCCTCGGGGGCCTCCGCATCGGTTTGCACGAGGACGAGCATCGTGTCGGGACTCGGGCGCTCGAGATAGGCCAACAGGGCGTCCCGCGGCTTGGATTTCTTGCGCAGGTGCTCGACGCCGCGCAGTACGACGGCCCGGTGGGTGGCGAGCATGGGCGGGGTGTTGAGGAGGGCATGCAGCGCTTCGACGTCCAGCTCGGCTGCGGCGCGCGTGTCCAGATTGAAATCCCGAGACTCCGGCGGAACGGCGCGGTCGACCAGCGCCCGGACCGCTTCGTCCTTCAGGACTTCCTCTTCACCGTGGAGGTAATAGACGGCTTGCGGGTCGCCGCGCTTGAGCGAGCGCAACAGCGCGTCGAAAGAAAGCGGCGCCATACCGACGGAAGGTACCGCCGGCCGGATAGGGAAGAAAGTGAGGTGCTAGCGCCGCGCGCTCGCCGGTTCGACGAACGCCGTGCCATACGGGTAGGGGTTGCCCGAGGCGATCCCCGTCCGAGGATCCTGAAAGGACACGAACGGCAAGCCTGCCTGCGCCACCGGCTTCGGGAACGGAACCGGTGGAAGGGATGGGGCCCGTGCGTCGACTGGACGTCGCCGGGCTCCTTCCCACGCCACGACACTCAATGCCACCGCCACCAGGAGCGCGCCTGCCAGTGCCGGGCGCGCCGGGATATGCGGCCGACCCGCCCGTGCGCGCTCGGTCGCGAGACGTCGCTCGAGGCGGCGTCGGAAGTCGTCATTGGCTTCGTGACCCGTTGTGCCTTGCAGCGCCCCAACGCCGTGTCGCAGCGCCGCATCGTAGCGCTGGCAGGCGGCGCACGACGTCAGATGCCGCGCAAATCGCCGTACGTCCCGCGGAGTGGTGATCAGTCCATCGCGGAAATCGGTGTAGCGGGCGAGGAATTCCCGGCAAGTCATGACGCCGGGTCGTACCCGAGGTGCGGGGTGAGGTTCCCCGCTAGGTAATCAGGGGTCCGATCAGCTGCGCAAAGCTGTTGCGCGCGCGATTGAGGCGGCTCTTCACCGTTCCGAGGTTGCAGCCGGTGATCTCGGCGATTTCCTCGTAGCTCTTCCCCTCGAGCTCGCGCAGCACGAACACCACGCGATGATGCTCCGGCAGCTGGCTCACGCACTGCTCCACGGCGTCCTTCAGGAACCGCTTGCGGTACAGGTCGTCGGGCCGTGCGGTGGTGTCTTCGAACTGGAGCGGCCGGTGGTCGGCCTCCCAGTTCCGCTTGATAGTCTGGAAGAAGACGAGCGGATTCCGGCTGCGGTTGCGCAGCTCGTTCTTCGCCAGATTCGAGGCGATCGTGTAGATCCAGGTCGAGAACTTCTTGGTCTGGTCGAACCGGTGGAGGTGACGAAACACGCGGATGAACACTTCCTGGACCAGGTCTTCCGCCCGCTCCCGGTCGCCGATCGTGCGGTTGACGAAGCTCAGCAGCCGGCCCTGGTAGCGATCCACCAGGGTGCCGAAGGCCTGCGGGTCGGCGTTCAGGTGCCGCTGTACGACCTGCGCATCGTCCAACTCGTGCAGCGCCTGACGCTCAATCGCCCGCGGCGACGGGTCCGGCTTGATTGTGGTCACCGTCATAACTCCCCCCTCACAAGTGCGCCCCGGCGTGCCGCGCACGAACCGTACCGCAAGCCCCTCGAATCCTAACATCCCGCTAATGAAGGCATTAGACAAGAGCCCGGCCGGCCTGCACCGTCCTCCATGGCGGACACTGCGTCATTCCAACCCGAGCTTGAACCCCGCGATATAAAGGATCGCCGCAATCGTCTTGCCGTCACGGATCTCGCCGTCACGAATCCCCACCAGCACTTCCGACAGCGGCCGCGGGACGACCTCGATGAACTCGTCGGGCTCGCGGGCGGCGGGCACCGTGGTGAGGTCCGTCGCGAGGAACAGGTGGATCGCCTCATCGGTGAACCCGGGGGTGGTCCAGATGGTGGTGAGCCGGTCGAGTCGACCGGCAGCGAGGCCGGCTTCCTCACGCAGCTCCCGGTGTGCGCATGACTCGGGCGCCTCGCCCGCGTCGAGGCGGCCCGCGGGGATCTCCCACAGCGGGCCGCCCGCGGCATAGCGGTACTGGCGGATCATGAGGACCACCGGATCCGATCCTGCGGGGCTCGACGCGAGCGGCACCACCGCCGCGGCGCCGGGATGACGGATGATCTCGAGGTCGCCCTCCGACCCATCCGGGAAACGCACAGTATCGATATCGAGATTCAGGATTCGTCCGCTGTACGCGCGCCGCGTCGCCAGTCGCATCAGTCGTCCGGATGGGAGTCGGCGGAATATACCGGCCCCGCCCGGTGAGGACCTCGCCGCCGTCAGGGCTTGGTCAGGAGGTCTTCGAACAGCGCCAGCGCGCGTGGATCGTTCGACTGGCCAAGCCAGAAGATGGCCCGGCGCCGGATTTCGGGATCGCTATGGGACTTGGCGATGTGGATGAGCGCAGGAACGCCCTCGTCTTGCGGGCGCTGCGACAGCGCGAACACGGCCTGCTCGCGGACCTCGCGGTCGAGACTGTCCTCGCTCACCAGCGAGTCGAGACCGCGGGTGGCCGCCTCCTCGGCGGCCTGCGACACCCAGAAGACCGCCGACCGTCGCGTGGATCCCGCGATGTCCGCATCGCGGGCGAGGCGGAGCAGGTCGGGCCAGGTGGTGACGCTGTCGGCGAGCGTGGCAGCGAAGATCGCCTGCCCGCCGACGTCGCCCCCCGACTGTTTGGCCAGCGCAAGCAAATACCGGGCGACCTCGGGGGCGGGAATCCGCCCGAGCTCGGTGGCCCCGGGCCGCGGGCGCCACGTGCCGCCGACCACGACGTGCAGGGCGGTGACGCGTCCGCCG
>Ga0326726_10002104_pt1 | contig 18435 bp, 19 predicted proteins | sample MHFenrmetagenome_2_FD_207603 | JGI IMG/M metagenome (GOLD analysis project Ga0326726, IMG submission 207603) | Lab enriched peat soil microbial communities from Michigan Hollow, Ithaca, NY, United States - MHF15MN | ecosystem: Environmental > Terrestrial > Soil > Wetlands > Peat | place: USA... | reverse complement strand
ACGGGAAAGCGGTGTGGTAGTGATGGGCGTGGAAGATCGCAGTCCAGCCCGGAGTGCGGGTTTGCGGGAGGGCGACGTGGTCGTGGCCCTCGACGACAAGCCGGTGGCGGGAGTGGACGACTTACATCGGCTCCTGACGGACGCGCAAGTGGGGGCGCGGTGTGAGTTGACCGTTATCCGGCATACAGAGAGACTGATGTTGCAGATCGTGCCGGAAGAAGCACGGTGATCCGCGGAACGCCCTCTGTCTCCTGAGATGGGCAAAGCGAAAAATCTTAAACCGCGGAGATCGCGGAGGAATCCGCAGAGAACGCTGAGAGTGCGTGCGGCCCTGGTCCCGGGCGGGCAATTGCACGGACTGCAACTCGTGTGTTAGCTTCGACTTGCAGAGGTCAGCTTGCGACACACAGTGCCGGCGGGGATGGACCGCAAGGAAGCGGAAGCTTATCTGCGGTTGGATCCGGCGCGGCTCCCCAAGCATATCGCCATCATCATGGACGGAAACGGGCGCTGGGCGCGGCGCCGTCACATGCCGCGCGTGGCCGGGCACCGTGCCGGAGTCGCCGCCGTGCGTTCCACGGTCGAGACCGCGGCCCGCATTGGTATCCCCGCGCTGACTCTGTATGCCTTCTCCGAAGAAAACTGGAAAAAACGCCCGCGGACGGAAGTGGACTTCCTGATGCGGTTGCTGTGCCGCTATCTCAAAGCGGAGATCAAGACCCTCAACGAAAATCACATTCGCCTGGAATACATCGGGCGCAAGCACGAGTTGCCGGAGTCGGTGCAGCGCGAGATGGAGTATGCGCGCCTGGCCACCAGCAAGAATCGCGGGATGGTGCTGACGCTGGCCCTGAACTACAGCGCACGCAGCGAGATCGTGGACGCTTTCCGTTCGCTGGCGGAAGCGGCGGCACGTAACGGCGGCCTGCAGCATCTGGAAGTGAACGAGCAGTTGATCAGCGAGCACCTCTACACCAGCGGCTTGCCCGATCCTGACCTGGTGGTGCGTACCAGCGGCGAGATGCGGCTCAGCAACTTCCTGCTGTGGCAACTGGCCTACACCGAGATCTACGTGACGCAAACCCTGTGGCCGGACTTCCGAGGCGTTCAACTGCTCGAAGGCATTGAAGAATTCCAAAAGCGCGAGCGCCGGTATGGCGGACTGGGCAAAGACCACGAACATGCCCCGGTTCGCACGCACTCTGAGGCCAAGCGTTGATCAAGCGGATCGTCACCGCTGTCGTTCTGATTCCTCTCGTTCTCTTCCTGGTTTTGAAGGCTCCCCTGTATGTGATGGCGATTGTTGCCGGCGCCGTCGCTCTCCTCGCCATTGCCGAGTTTCTCAAACTGGTCGCGCACTACGGAGTCCAGCCCTTGTGGAAGCCGACCTATGCATTCGTCGCGCTCGTCTTTGCTTTCGTAATTGTCGCCGCTGCGAATCGCGTTCCTCTGGTGGAGACGACCGCGATGATTTATGGCTTGGCGTTAGCGGCAGCGGTTGCACCCTTCCTGTTCCTGTCAATTGCGATGCGGCGCGCCGAGTTGGCGAGCGGTTATCCAGCGGCAGCGGCTTCAGTATTCGCTTTCGCGTACATCGCGATTCCGATGGCGCTGCTGGTGCAGATCCGGCAGCAGCCCGCGGGCGCGATTCTCGTCATCTACACTCTGCTCGTAGTTTGGGCGGGGGACATCTTCGCGTACTTCGTGGGGAAAGGCATTGGGCGGCATCGGATGTCTCCGGAGATCAGTCCGAAAAAAACGTGGGAGGGCGCGATCGCGTCGGTTGCAGCCAGCGTGCTCGTGGGGACGCTTTGGTTTCAGCATGGGGCCGCCATCAGTACGTGGCTGCTGCAGGCCGGGTTGATCGAGCGGCGGGACGGCATGTTCGGGCTGCAGAAGCCGGGGCTGTGGGTCGTTATAGGGCTGTCCGCGATTGTGAACATCGCGGCGCAGTTGGGCGATCTCGTCGAGTCGCTGATCAAACGTGGAACCGGAGTGAAGGATTCAGGAACAATCTTGCCGGGGCATGGCGGGATGCTCGACCGGATTGATGCCATGCTGTTCGCGGTGCCGGTGGTGTGGGCCTGGAGCGCGTGGCGGCTGATGCAGTAAGGATCCCCCGTTTAATTGGCAATGCGGTCGAGTCCGTCTGGGACCATTGGTCGTCCTGCGGGACTGAACTCAATCTCCACGCCAGAGCTCCATCTGGGAGCGCCTCGCGTCAGAAAAACGGCCTTCATCTCGTACAATAGAAGCTCTGCTTACTCCTGCATGAAGCGTATCGCCATCCTGGGCTCGACCGGCTCCATCGGCGGGAGCACTCTGAGCGTCGTGGGGAGCTACCCGGATCGATTTCAGGTCGCTACTTTGGCCGCCGGCAACAATGCCGAGGCGGCCCTGGAACAGGCTCGGCGCTGGAAGCCCCGGGTTCTGTCGCTGGCAAACGAGCAGGGCGCGCAGGCGGTGCGGGCGAAACTGCGCGACGCCGGTCTCGGGCAGATTGAGGTGGTACACGGGGCTGCCGGCACGGTTCGGGTGGCGACCCATCCCGACGTGGATTTCGTGGTCAGCGCGATTGTCGGCGTTTCCGGCCTGCAAGCCACCTACGAGGCGGTGCGGGCAGGCAAAACGGTCGGACTGGCCAACAAGGAATGTCTGGTCGTCGCAGGGGAATTGATCGTTGCCGAGGCCAAGAAGCAGGGCAAGCCGCTGCTGCCGATCGACAGTGAACATAACGCTGTCCACCAATGTTTACGGGGCGGGCGTCTGGAGGAAGTGGCACGGATCTGGCTGACCGCTTCGGGCGGACCGTTCCTGAACACTCCCAAATCGGAATTTGCCTCAATAACGGTGCAACAGGCGTTGAATCATCCCACCTGGAAGATGGGGAAAAGAATCACCATCGACTCGGCCACATTGATGAATAAGGGGTTTGAGGTCATCGAGGCGTGCCGGCTGTTTCACGTACCTCCGGGTCAGGTGCAAGTCATTGTACATCCGCAGTCTACGATCCACTCCATGGTCGAATTCATTGATGGCAGCATACTTGCTCAATTTTCGGTGACGGACATGCGGCTTCCCATCTTGTATGCGCTGACGTATCCGGAACGTGTCCTCTCGGATATGCGCTTCCCGGTCATGGACCTGCGGCACCTCGATTTCTGCCCCCCGGATATGAGTAAATTCCCTTGTCTGCGGCTCAGTTACGAGGCGGCAGAGGCGGGCGGGGCGAAGACGATCGCTTTGAATGCGGCCGACGAAGTAGCCGTAGCGGCTTTCCTGGAGGAGCGCATCGGCTTCGACGAGATTCCCCGAATCGTGGAAGACGTGATGGCTGCAACTCCGGCGCGAGCTTTGGAATCTATTAATACAGTACTTGCGCTCGACGCCGAGGCACGCCAACTGGCGGAAGACATGGTCAAGCAACGCAGCCGCTCAGCCTCACCCGTGCGTGCTATTCCGTAATCATGAATTGGGAGTAATCTGGAATTTATGCCTCAAGTTTTGTCCTTTCTACAAACCATCTTTGTGATGGGCGTCGTGCTCGGGTTCATGATTTTGATCCACGAGTTCGGCCACTATGCCGCCGCCAAGTTCTTCAAGGTTCGGGTCGAAGTGTTTTCGATCGGATTCGGAAAGCGTTTGCTGGGCTTCCGCAAAGGTGACACGGACTACCGCATCAGCGCCCTGCCTCTGGGCGGGTACGTAAAGATGTCGGGCGAGAACCCGATGGACGAGCGCACGGGAGACGCAGCCGAGTTTCTGTCGCACCCGAAGTGGCAGCGCTTTATCATCGCGCTGGCCGGACCGGCAATGAACATTCTGCTGGCTTTCGCCCTTTGGACGGGCGTCTTCATGGTGCATTTCGAATACCCGGCCGTGTTCGATGGCCCGGCGGTCATTGGATGGGTTTTGCCGAACACGCCCGCCGCCAACGCCGGAATTCAGCAGGGCGACCAAATCGTCCGCGTCGAGGACATCGAGAACCCCACCTGGGAACAGGTCGACTTCAAAGAAGCGCTCAACCCCAACCAGCCCCTGAAATTTGCCATTAAGCGAAACGGAGTGATCTTCGAAAAGACTGTGGTTCCGAAGGCGACGGGCCGCAATCAGATGGGCGACGTCGGCTGGGTGCCAAAGGAACCGAACTTTACCGCCACCTTGATTGAGCCCGGGATGCCGGCGGAAAAGGCTGGGCTGAAGGTTGGGGACCAGATCCTCACGATCAACGGTCAGGAGATTCCCGCGACCGATGTGCTGGTGGACATGTTGAGCCGCACCAAGGACCAGCCGTTGGAAATCGTCGTTCTGCGGAACGGTCAAAAGTTGACGTTTACGGTTCAGCCCAAACTTGCTCCCAGCAGACCGGCCGGGGAGATGCGCTACCGGATCGGGCTCGCGAGCGCGCCGACGAAAGTGGTTCGTTTGGCTTTCCCGGATGCGGTTCGAAGATCCGCGGCGGAATGCAGGAAGAATGCATTCTTGATCCTGGAGCTGTTGCAGAAGATGGTGGAACGCAAGGTCTCGATTCGCCAGGTGGATGGTCCCATCGGCATCGGAAGCGCCGTTGGCAGCGCGGCCCGCGAGAAAGGCTGGACGCCGCTGCTGTTCGTGAGCGCCATTATCAGTCTGAATCTGGGCATCTTTAACCTCTTGCCCATCCCGATTCTCGACGGCGGCGTCATACTCCTGCTGCTCATTGAGGGCGTGATGCAGAAAGACATCAGTCTCCGCATTAAAGAGCGGATCTACCAGGCGGCCTTTGTCTTCCTGGTGCTCTTTGCGGTGACCGTGATCTACAACGACATCATCAAGCAGTTGCCGGGCGCCCAGTAACAGCGCGCTGATTTCAGGTCTCGTAACCCTCCGGCGCACCGGCATTTGCCGGTGATCTTGCCTGTCATGACCGGCTGTCCCCCGACCTGCTAAACTAGACATTCCCTATGGCTGAAATGAAGCGCAAAAAAACTGTAACCTGCACCATTGGCGGGGTGCGGGTGGGCAGCGATGCACCGGTAATGGTGCAGTCCATGACCAATACCGACACCGCCGATATCGCCGGCACCATCAAGCAGGTTGCCGACCTGGCCCGGGCGGGCAGCGAAGTGGTCCGCGTAACCGTGAACAATGATGACGCCGCCAAGGCCGTTCCCTACATCGTCGAGGGGCTCGAAAAGCTGGGCGTGCGCGTACCGATCGTCGGCGACTTCCACTACAACGGACACCTTCTTCTAACCAAGTATCCCGGATGCGCCGAGGGTCTCGCCAAATACCGCATCAACCCAGGCAACGTCAGTGTCGGACGCAAGAACGACGACAACTTCCGCACCATGATCGAGGTTGCGGTGAAGTATCAGCGCCCGGTGCGGATTGGCGTGAACTGGGGATCGCTCGACCAGGCGCTGCTCACCCGCATGATGGACGAGAATTCGAAGCTCGCCGAGCCGAAAGACGCCCGCGAAGTGACCATGGAAGCAATGGTCGTGAGCGCCGTGAAATCCGCGAAACTGGCCGAGCAGTACGGTCTGCGTCCCGACCAGATCATTTTGAGCGCCAAAGTCAGCGGCGTGCAGGACTTGATCGACGTGTACCGCACGCTGGCCGCGCGCTGCGAGTATCCCTTGCACCTGGGCTTGACCGAAGCGGGCATGGGCGCCAAGGGCATCGTCGCTTCGAGCGCAGCCATGGCTGTTCTGCTGCAGGAAGGCATTGGCGACACCATCCGCGTCTCGCTGACGCCGGCCCCGGGCGGCGACCGCACTGAAGAAGTCCGCGTAGCGCAGCAGATCCTGCAGTCCCTGGGGATTCGCAGCTTCACCCCGCAAGTCACCGCCTGCCCCGGCTGCGGACGCACCACCAGCACCTTCTTCCAGGAAATGGCGCAGCAGATTCAGAGCTACCTCCGCGACCAGATGCCGGTCTGGAAGGGACGTTACGTTGGCGTCGAAGAGATGAAAGTCGCCGTCATGGGCTGCGTCGTGAACGGTCCCGGCGAATCGAAGCACGCCAGCCTTGGCATTTCCCTGCCCGGAACATTCGAAGAACCGAAAGCTCCGGTCTACGTCGACGGACGCCTCTTCACCACCCTCAAGGGCGACAAGATCGTCGCCGAGTTCATCAAGATCCTTGATGACTACGTAGAGTCGCACTACGCCGCAAAAGAAAAAGAAGAAGTCGGCGCGCGAAACTAGGTTGTGTGGGTCGGACACTCTTGTCCGACGCCGTTGGGGTTGGGGTTGGTTTTGACTCGGGCGGCAGCCGCTTCGCGGCGATAAAGGAAAGCCCGGCACGTCAGGGCCGGGTGGAGTTAGCGCAAAACCGAGTTCCGCAGGGACGGAACCCTGCCGCCCCACTCCGCCGCCCAGAAAACCGCCACAAACTGTGGGAGACTATTTCCTTGCCGAGGAGGAACCATGAAGAAACGCAGACTTGGAAGAAGCAATCTGGAAGTCTCCGCCCTCGGACTCGGCTGCATGGGCATGAGCTTTGGCTACGGCCCCGCCGCAGACAAGAAGGAAATGATCTCGCTGATTCGGACGGCAGTCGAACGCGGCGTCACATTCTTCGACACCGCTGAAGTATACGGCCCTTTCACCAATGAAGAACTTGTGGGCGAAGCGCTGGCTCCACTCCGCGATCGGGTGGTGATAGCAACCAAGTTCGGCTTTGCGCCCGATCCCAGCGGCGGACCTGGGTGGACTGTCCTGAATAGTCGTCCGGAACACATCAAGGAAGTCGCCGAGGCCTCCCTCAAGCGACTCAAGACCGATGTCATCGATCTGTTCTACCAGCACCGTGTTGACCCGAACGTGCCGATCGAAGACGTCGCCGGAGCTGTGAAAGACCTGATCGCGCAAGGTATGGTGAAGCACTTCGGCCTCTCTGAAGCGGGGGTGCAGACCATTCGTCGCGCCCACCGGGTCCAGCCGGTCACGGCAGTTCAAAGCGAATACTCACTATGGTGGCGACGCCCTGAAGAGGACTTGTTGCCCGCCCTCGAAGAGCTCGGCATCGGATTCGTTCCATTTAGCCCTCTTGGCAAGGGCTTCCTGACGGGCAAGATCGACGAAAATACGAAGTTCGACAGCACCGATTTCCGCAACATCGTCCCTCGCTTCAGCCAGGAGGCTCGAAAAGCGAATCAGGCGTTGGTGGATTTGCTGAGCAAGGTCGCGGAACGAAAGAAGGCCACACCTGCTCAGATAGCGCTTGCCTGGCTGCTTGCCCAGAAGCCGTGGATGGTTCCGATCCCAGGGACAACGAAGCCTCATCGCCTGGAAGAGAACCTGGGAGCGGCATCGGTCGAACTCACGCCCGACGATCTTCGTGACATCAATAGCGCCTCTTCAAAGATCAAGGTGGAAGGAGCGCGGTACCCGGAAAGATTGGAGCAACTTACCGGTCGCTGAACGGCCGCGGAATAAACCGGGGGACAATGAACCGGCGACAGAAGGACGTTTACTCCAGGAAGAGGAGTGAGCGTTTCTTCTGTCCCCAAGTCCTCTCAAACTGGCGATCACCGCATCCGAGCGACAATGGCAACGTCGAGCTTGGAATAGTACTTCTTCACGTCCGCGGCCCCGTACTTGTCGCGGAACCTCTCGATCACAGGCGAGACGCGTTTGGGATCGGTAATTGGAACGGTCTGCAGTTCAGTCTCCGCGCCGCGCGGATCAATCCGAATCTTCGGGTTCTTGAGCACGTTCTTGTACCACTGTGTATCCGACCCCTGCACCGGCAGGAGGTAAAGCTGGTCGCCCTCCAATACGAACCAAACGGGGATAGAGATGGTCCGTCGGGACTTTCTGCCGGTCACGCTGATCGTGATTTCACGATACCGGGAAAGGCGGTCTTTGAGAACATCGTTTCGCGCTGGCATGTGCACTCCTACGACTTTCTGTATGCTGGAATTCTAAATTCAGGACAGACAGCACGTTTTTCCGTTCTTGACAAGATATAGTGATTTCACTATATTGATATCTACCCATGACCGATGAACCGTCCTTAAAGCCGGTAACGTGGGTCGGAACGAGCCTCCAAGACCTGCGTGAGTTCCCTGAGGCTGTGCAGGACCACATGGGCTATGCGCTGTACATTGCACAGCGTGGTGGCAAGCATCAGGATGCGAAGGTGCTGAGCGGCTTTGGCGGAGCAGGGGTCGTAGAAATCATCAAGGACCATCGCAGTGACACATTCCGCGCCGTATACACGTTGAGATATGCGGGCAGTGTATATGTCCTTCACGCCTTCCAGAAGAAATCGAAGACCGGGCGGGAAACGCCGCGCCGTGACATCGAGCTAATCAAGCGGCGACTGCGCGAGGCCGAACGAATTGCCAGGGAGAGGAAGCTATGAGCCGCAAGAAGGGATACGAGACCGGAAGCCGCAATGTGTTCAAGGACATCGGTGTGCCCAACTCGGAAGAGCATTTGGTCAAGGCGCAGCTGGTATTCAAGATTGACACCATCTTGAAAGCTCGCGGCCTCAAACAGCTAGAGGCCGCAGGCTTGTTCGGAGTCCGCCAGCCCGATGTTTCGAAGATGCTGCGCGGTGAGTTCCGGCAGTTTTCCGTGGAACGCCTGCTGCGCTTCCTGGTAGCGCTCGACCAGGATGTGGCGATTGTGGTGAAGCCGCACCGTGACCGAAATCACGCCCCCGCGCTACAGGTTTTCTGAAAACAATCTGTCGACATGAAACCTGGGGAACATCCCGTCTGTGCGCGCATTTCTTTATTTGTGCGAAAGGATGTTATCTAAACCGCGAGTGCATTGACGCACGCAGCGCCCACACATTCGCAAAGTACGCGAATGTGTGGGGCACCCTCCGGTTGTCTGGGGCACCCGGCCTGTGTTCTATGTGAAAGCGATCACTAATCTTGCTACTTTCCACGATACCCAAGACCAAGTAACCTATTCCCGCAAATGCACCTATTCCTACCCAAATGAGAGTCCAACGCGCTACTGGGCCAGACGATCTCCAACTTCGTATAAAGGACTTCTTTTTTTGATCGTCGGAGCTATCGTAGGCATCGCTGGATGCGCGTTCTTTTTTGCTCTTCTTTCCTTTGGGGGAAGCAGAATTCAGTTTGCTACGAGTGTTGGTGTGATTCTCGTTGCTATCCTTGTTTTCCATAGAGCACTATCCTGTTTACTGAAATGAAAAACATGGAATAACCCGGGGACAATAACCAGGAGGAAACCGGGGACAGACGGGACGTTCCCCGTTTTTCCCAGTTTCATGAACCTCGGCACTTACGCCCGCGCCGATTTCACATCGGTCCGCGAGAAGTCTTGCCCTTTGAACAGAAGCGGCTCTCCTTTGGTTGTGGCCAGCGCATAGGAGAAGCAATCTCCAAAATTCAGTTTGGCGGGGTGGCCACTAGCTTTGCCGAAATCGCGATAGGCCTGACGCGCGATGCGAGCTTGCGCTTCGGTGACCGGCTCAATCGCGATTTGCGCTGCCTCGATCAATTCATCAAAACGGCGGCTGGCAACCGGATCTTTGCTGCCATCAATCACCGCTCCGGCTTCCACATAGCTCACGGCCGAAATACGACGTTGCGCGGCGCGCTCAATGATCTTGGCGAACTCGGACGCTTCTGTTTCCAAGCGGAGAATGGCGATCACGGCCGAAGTGTCAAGAATCATTTCGGCAGCCCTTTCTCGTCATAGAGAAGGTCGCCATGATCGCCCGAGCGAAACGGCTCTTTCAGACGCGTGGCGCAGTCCCGGCCGATTTCGAGCAGTCGGTCGGAGAGCTTGGCAGCGTTTTTGTCCTTCACCCTTTTGAGCCGTTCTCGGACCGCTTCGGTGACCGCTTCGGTCATGCTCTCTCCGGTGATCCGGGCCAGTTGCTGGGCGAGCTTGTGGGCGTCTTTGTTTTTGATGTTCAGGCTCATACGTGGTGGATATTCTACCATATGATTCTACTATTCTACCACAAGGAACGAATGAAGGGTGGGGACAAGAGCTCTCAACACACCGCACCATGCGAGGAGCACGTGTTGACACGGAGGAGCGACCACCTCTACACTTCGGCCCTACCCCAAGGAAAACCCCAAGAGCCAATTCGCGGGGAAACAACAACCCAAAACAAAGTTGTCAAGAAGGGAGAATGACCCATGGAGAACATCGTTCTGGTTCATGGAGGTTTTGTAGACGGCTCCGGCTGGGAGGGCGTCTACCGGAGTCTAAAAAAGGACGGCTACAACGTGAGCATCGTCCAGAACCCTACGCTATCGTTGGCGGACGACGTGGCGGTAACCAGGCGCGTACTTGCATCGCAGGACGGGCCTGCAATTCTCGTCGGCCACTCTTATGGCGGAGCGGTGATCACTGAAGCCGGAAACGATCCCAAGGTTGTGGGGCTCGTGTATATCACCGCCTTCGCTCCGGACAAAGGCGAGTCCGTGGCAACGCTTATCAAAGATCCGCCGCCCGGCGCACCCGTACCGCCGATATTGCCGCCGCAGGATGGCTATCTGTTTCTTGATCGGGCGAAGTTCCCTGCGTCCTTCGCCGCCGACGTGGACGCAGAAAAAGCCGCGTTCATGGCCGACTCCCAAGTGCCATGGGGCGTGGAAGCTCTCGGCGGCACGATCAGCGCACCGGCGTGGAAGGCCAAACCGAGCTGGTACCTGATCGCCACCGACGACAAGATGATCCCACCGGATGCCCAGCGTGCAATGTCCAAGCGGGCCGGATCTACAGTCGTTGAGGTCAAGGGTAGCCACGCCATCTACGTGTCGCAGCCCGAGGCTGTCGCATCGCTCATCAAACAAGCCGCCAAGAGTGTGAGAACCTCCGCGGCCGCTTGAATACACCGGAGAGAGACGGGACGTTTACTCAAGCACAAAGAGTGAACGTCCCGCCTGTCCCCGAGTTATCGTGAGTTGACTAAAGCCAACTGCCCCCCTGCTGGCTGTGCGACCGGTTGGAGCGCCCGGCTGACCCGCTGCCAGGATTGAGCTCCGCTGACTGCACCCCGGCGAGCTGTCGCTCCTTAATCGTGAACGCACCGGCCGCTCAGCCCAATTGTTTCGACTCCTTTCGCTTTCTTTCGAGATATAGTATTCTGCCCACGGTCGAACGGCGATGAACATCCAGACTCCGCTTCTCTCTCTAACGCTATTAGCCTCCGCCCTTGCCTCCGCCCAGCAGACCCCCATCGGCTACAAGCCCGCCCCCGATGCCGACAGCAAGAAGACAATCCTGCTCAAGGACTTTCATCCCGAGCCCGCTCTGCACACTGCGAAGCACGAAATCAATCGCGCGAAGTTCCCCGTCATCGATGTCCACAATCACACCAACGACGCCCGCGGCATCGGGGACCGCGTCGATCCGAAGGAAATGGCGGAGCGCATGGACCGCCTCAACGTGAAGACCGTCGTCATCCTGACCGGCGGCTGGGGTGGCGATCTCCAGAAGATCCTGGACACGATGGTCAGGCCCTATCCCGGACGCTTCCTGGTCATGACCATGATCGACTGGAGCAAAATCGACGATCCCAACTTCAGCCAGCTCATGGTCCGGCAGCTTGACGATTCAGTGGCGCGTGGCGCGCGCGGACTCAAGGTTCTGAAGGAACTTGGCCTGGGCGTGCGCGATAAGACCGGCAAGCTTATATCTGTCGATGACCCGCGTCTCGATCCGGTGTGGGAAGAGTGCGGACGGCTGGGCATTCCTGTCTTTATTCACGTGGCCGATCCGGAAGCGTTCTTTCATCCCATCGACGCCAACAACGAACGCTATGAAGAGCTGATCGAGCACCCGGACTGGAGTTTTTACGGGCCGCAGTTTCCGAGCCTCGAGGAGTTGATGGCACAGCGCGACCGGATGTTTGCCAAGCATCCGCACACCACGTTTGCGGCGCTGCATTTCGGGAGTTGGCCGGAAAATCTGGATTTCGTGGAACAGACCTTGGCAAAATTTCCCAACGTGATGATCGAAACCGGCGCCCGCGAAGGAGAGCTGGGACGTCAGCCACGGCGGGTGCGTCGGCTGATTCTGAAATATCCCGACCGCATCATGTTCGGCACGGATGAAGGGGCATCGGAAGAAATGTACCGCAACTATTTTCGCTGGCTGGAAACCGACGACGAGTACTTTCCTTACGCGCAGTATCCGGCGCAGGGAAGGTGGCTGATTTACGGGCTCGCCCTGCCGGATGAAGTGCTGGAGAAGGTGTATCACAGAAATGCAGAACGGCTGTTCGGGCAGTTCAAGAAGCAGGAGTCAGTGGTCAGGAGTCGGTAGTCAGCAAAGGCTAAATCGGAGATCTAATGACTACTCTGTTTTTCTCTGCGTTCTCGGCGGCACTTCGCAGCGACCTTCGCGGTTAAAGGCTTTGGCGGACGGCCACGAAAGAGAAAGGGGCTTGACAAGTCGTTTGGCCATCGACGAAAGTTACTATTCGAAAGCAATCGAAAGATCACTTTCTGATGCCCTCCGACGGCCTATTCAACGAAGAACGCCGGCGCGCGATTCTGGCGATGCTGCACCGGGATGGACGGGTGCTGGTCAAGGACCTGGCGCGGCAGTTCCGGATTTCGCAGATCACGATCCGCAAGGACCTGGAGATTCTCGACAGTCAGGGCGCGGTTCAGCGCACCCACGGTGGCGCGCTGCCGGTGCAGGCGGGGGCGCTGCTCGATCCGACGCTGCGCGAGAAGGAGAGACTGCATCGCCGGGAAAAGGCGCGCATTGCCGAGGCGGCGGTCAAACTAGTGGAAGAAGGCCAGTCGGTGCTGCTGGATTCGGGAACTACAACTACGGCGGTCGCGCGCGCCCTGAAAGATATGTCGCGACTTACGGTGATCACCAACGCCATCAACATCGCGGCCGAGCTGGCGGGGACGCACATTGAAGTGATCCTGACGGGCGGGATGTTGCGCAAGAATTCGTTCTCGCTGGTGGGTCCGCTGGCGGAACAGACTCTGCGGCAACTGAGCGCTGACATTTTGTTTTTGGGCGTGGATGGCTTCGACACGCGGGCCGGCCTGTTTACTCCGAATCTCCTGGAGGCGCAAGTGAACCGCGCCATGGTGGAAATCGCGCGGCGCACGGTGGCGGTCTGCGATTCCAGCAAGTTTGGGCGGCGCAGTCTGTGCAACATCATGGCAGTCACGTCCATCCATGAGGTGGTGACCGACAAGCTCATTCCGAAGTCGGACTTGCGGGCGTTGAAGGACGCGGGCGTGAAGGTGACGGTGGTATAGCAGGCGGCCTCAACCGAAGAGGTGGAATGAAAGCAACGGCAAATTCGACGGGGTTGGGTGCGCACACACTGAGCGAGATCCTATCGCAGCCCCAATGTTGGAGCACATGCCTGGTGAAACTGGCGTCCAGTGCGTCATTGGGGGAGGCGGTGCGAATGGCGCGGCCCGGCGCCGAATGGGTTTTCGTGGGCTGCGGAACGAGTTACTATCTCGCGATCGCGGCTGCTTCGGCGTTTAACCACGTTGGTTTGCCGGCGCGGGCCATACCGGCTTCGGAGTTGCTGCTTTACCCCGCATTGGTTCTGCCGGGGAATCGCGACTGCATTCCCGTCATGATTTCGCGCTCCGGCCGCACGTCCGAGGTGGTGCGAGCCGCACGCTGGCTCGAAAAGGAGCGAGGTGTACGGACCATCGCAATCACTTGCGCCAACGGCCAGCCGCTCGAATCCGAGTGCAGCCTGGCATTGAAGCTGCTCGATGCCGATGAGCAGAGCACCGTCATGACGCGTTCGTTTACGTCTATGCTGCTGGGGCTGCAGTACCTGGCGGCGACGGTTGCGAACGACGAAGCGCTCCGCCGCGCGCTGATGAGCCTTCCCGCAGAAGTCGCACCCCTGCTCGAGGATCTTCCTCAGCGTCTGCGCTTGTTCGTCGAAGCGCGCAGTTTCGAGGATTGCGTCTTTCTGGCGCAGGGACCGCTGTTTGGAATCGCCTCGGAATGCATGTTGAAGGTAACGGAATCGTCGTGCACCTATGCCCAAGTGTTCCACTCTCTAGAATTTCGGCATGGGCCAAAATCCGTTGCCGGGCCAGAAACGCTGGTCACGTTTCTGATGTCGGAGTCTTCCTACGACGCGGAAGTCGAGTTACTCGAGGAAATGAAGAAGCTGGGCGCGGCGACCATGGCGATTGGAAACCGGGTCGACGAGCGCGTCGAGCGAGCGGCCGATTTCGCGATTGAACTGGGCTTGCGGGTTCCGGAATACGCGCGTCCCGCGGCCTACACCATCTGGGGGCAATTGTATGGCGTGTATAACGGGTTGAAGAAGGGATTGAATCCGGACGCTCCCAGGAATCTGACGCGAGTGGTGGTGCTGGATTAGCAAATCAGCAGTCAGCACTCAGCATTCAGCAGTTGGCTTTGGCCCAAAACACACTCATCATTGAAGGCCTGCTCTTGTCCAAGCTCGATGTTGCCATTGCCGGGGAACTCAATCTTGATCTGATCCTCTACGGATTGCCGGGGCAGATGCCCACCGAACGGGAACTGCTGGCCAGCGGATTCCGCATAACGTTGGGTAGTTCTTCGGCCATTGTTGCCCACAATCTGGCTGCGCTGGGCAGCCGGGTGGGGTTCATCACCAAGGTGGGCGACGATACGTTGGGAGAGATGGCTCTGGCACGGCTGGGTGCGGGTGGAGTCGATCTTTCGCGAGCGGTACGCGGCAAGGGCGCGGCGTCCGGCATCACTGTGATTCTCCAGCATGAGCGCGAACGCCACATGCTCACTTATCTCGGGACGATCTCGGACCTGCGCTTTGAAGATCTCGACTTGGCATACTTGGCGTCGGCGCGGCACTTTCACATGTCGTCGTTGTTTCTCCAGCGGGAACTCCAGCCGCGCGTGCCGGAGCTTTTCCAGCGTATGAAGGCTGCTGGACTCACTACCTCGCTCGACACCAATGACGATCCGGAGGACCGTTGGGAGGGGGCGCTGGAGGCGACGCTGCCCTTTGTCGATGTTCTCCTGCCAAATGAACGCGAGGCTATGAAGATGGCGCGCGCAGACGACCTGGAAACGGCGCTGCAGCGGCTTTCTTCGCGCGTGCAGACGGTCGTGGTCAAGATGGGCTCGCGGGGAGCGATGGCGATTCATGGCGGAGAACATTTCAGCGCGCCCGGCGTAAAGGTCGAAGTGGTGGATCAGGTGGGCGCGGGAGACAGTTTCGACGCAGGTTTCCTGCACCAGTTTGTGCGAGGTGCCGGCCTCCCGGCATGCCTCGCCTACGGAAATCTGTGCGGCGCGTTTTCCACCACCGCGAGTGGCGGCACAGAGGCGTTCCGTGATTCAAAAGCAATAGACGAGTTTGTCAGGAATCATGGCGTGTCCACTTAGGGATCACGCGCAGACGCGGCAAACGCGCGTCTCTACCAGAGATTGAGGGGAAAAAGATGGGGTGGGAGACGGGAATTGAACCCGCAACCGTCGGAGCCACAGTCCGATGCTCTGCCAGTTGAGCTACTCCCACCGCAGAGGTTGATTATAGCAAGTGGAGGTGGTGCGAGACGCCCCACGACAGCCGGCGGGGCGGCGGCGCTACGCTACTCAGACTGCGGCTACTTCCGCCCCACGCCCAGGTATTGGAAGCCCATGGCGCGGAGGCGGGAGGAGTCGAGCAGGTTCTTGGTGTCGACGATGATGGGGCGTTTTAGCAGGTGGCGAATCTTGCCGAAGTCGAGGGTGCGGAATTCGGGCCAGCCGGTGCCGACGACCAACGCGTCCACTCCTTCGGCCACGCTGTAAGCGGACTCGCAGTACTTGACCATGCCGTTGAGCTGGTGGCGCGCCTCGGGAATGGCAACCGGATCGTAGGCCCTCACGCGCGCGCCCTTGGCCAGCAGATTCTGTGCCAGCTGGATGGATGCCGACCCGGCAACGGAATTAGTATTCGGTTTGAAAGCCAGTCCGAGGATGCCTACGTCCTTGTTTTGCACGGTGTCGATAGCGCCCGACACTTTGTCGAACATACGGTCGGCCAGCCTCTGATTCACGTCGCGGGCAGCGCTCAAAATTTTCAAATCCACGCCGTTCTCGCGGGCTAGTCCGGACAACGACTCCATGTCGGTCTGGGCAAAGATTCCGCCCATGCCAGCGCCCGGTTGCAGGCAGCGCGGCGCAATTTTCTTGTCGAGTCCGAGAGCGAGTGAAAGGCTCACGGCGTCGGCGTGCACGTGCTCGCACAGGCTGGCAATCTCGTTGATGAAGGAAATCTTGGTGGCGACGAAGGCGGTGGTTGCTTCGCGGGCCAGTTCGGCGGTCTCGTAGTTGGTCACCAGCACCGGAACGCCGCGCATCACGAGCGGATGGAAGATCTGCTTGAGCGCGGAGACGGCTTCACTGGAGGAGGTTCCGAGGATGATGCGGTCGGGCCAGTTGAAGTCTTCAACGGCGCATCCGTTGGTGAAAAACATGGGCTGGCACACCAGGATGCTGCGCAGGGCGTTGGATTTCAGCGTTTTCTCGAGGGTGGTGGTGGTACCGACACGCACGGGCGTGACGATGGACAGTACCTGCACACGGCCTGCGGAACGCGCCATGCGCAGCACCAGCTCTTCCAGTTTCTCGGCGGAATCTTCGGCGAGAAAGATAACCTGCGCCTTGCGCGCCAGGTCTTCGGGGTCAGTGGAATACACGAGGCGGCCGGAACGGACATTGCGCCGGATCACTTCCTGAAGATTCTTTTCGTAAAAAGGAATGTCACCCTTAGCCACCTCCACGATGTGCGAGCTGTCAGCATGACAGCAGCAAACGGGAGTGCCAAAATCGGCGAGACAGGCAGAAATGACGGTAGCGAGATAGCCGGATCCGTAAACCCCGATGTGCATTGTGCCTTCTTCGAGTCAACCCGCAGCCTGGGATCCGGCGCTTGTTTTAGAGCCCGTGAATACTATGGTAATCCTGCCAATGGACTTGGCAACGGACGGAAAGTACATGTCCGGCCGGACCGCGCTTCCTGCTGAGAGTTTGGGGGTTTTGGGGGGGTATTACCGGCTATGTCCGAGGAGATAAGAGGCTGCGTCCCAAGGGGACGGAGGCGACATCCTGCCAGTGACCGGCGGTTTCGCGGACGAACATCAGCTCGTCAACGTGAATCTTGCGGGGGCCATCGAACTGGCCCCAGCGCTCCCGCGCCACCACCGCGGCGGCCAAGGCTTGCTGATCAAGTTCCGTCTTCACGATGGTGAGGTGAGGAATGTAGGGCCACGCTTCCTCGCAATTGAGTCCCCGGGAGCAGAGCTGGTCGTGCAGCTCGCGCATGCGGTAGGCTGCCCTTTTGACCTGGATAAACACCGTCGGCGTGGTGGGCAGAAAAGTCTCCACGTCTCCCAATTCGACGTCAAACGGAACGATGCGGCTACAGGCTTCTTCCAGAAATTCCAAGGCAGCCTGCTCGGTTCCCTGCAGCTCGCGAGGAGGAAGAATGGTGAGATGGGCTGGCATATGGGCGGTGACGGGGTGGAGTTCCCGGCGGAGGTTTTCGACGAAATCCCCGACGGGATGGTGGACGTAGGCCACCAATGCGTAGCGTGTACTGGGCATGACTTACGGCAGAGATTATAGCCTGAGCGCGGCGGCCCATGTTGTGCATCGCGCCCGGCGGAGGCCATCAAAAGTCACCGGCGCGAGGCGGCCGACCGCGGCCGCGACGGTAAGGTTGTCATTTATAATCGGATACAGTCGGGGCGTAGCGCAGCCTGGTAGCGCACCTGCCTTGGGCGCAGGGGGTCCGCGGTTCAAATCCGCGCGCCCCGACCAATATCCCCTGTGCCATCAACACGAGTTGGAAGCAGTCCCTTCGGAAATCCCAAACTTGGGTCCGATTTGGGTCCAATAATCAACGCTTCCAGCTTCTCTACCGCCGATCGCCGATCCTCCGACAACGAATGCAGGTACACCTGTCGAGTGATCTCGCTCGACGAGTGACCAAGAAGCGCTTGCACCGTCCCCAGAGGAGTTCCGATCGAATCATGCAGCGTAGCGTTGGAGTGGCGCAACAGATGCCAATTCACATTGCCCAAGCCCGCCGCTTTCGCCGCTGGCTTGAGCTGTCGTGATAGCAATGTCCGCCGGTCGAGCACAGTCCCCTTCTCACTAGAGAACACCAAAGCTCCGGCATCTCGCCGCCCCTTGGCATACCTGGCGGGAAGAAGTGAAATCGCTACCGGCCCCAGTGGAATGAGTCGCACACTGTGCCCGCTCTTGGGTTCATCGAAGTGCCCTTCGTAGACGGTCTCTTCTACGCGGAGCCAACCTGCGCTGCGAAGGTCAGACCGTCGGATCCCAGTTTCCGGTCACTTGTGATTCGGTAAACAGTCTTAGGAACCGCTCCCATTCTCTGTCACAAACGATGTTAGAGGTTCTGGGCATTGTAGGTCCTATCTCCCGCTGTTGACGCGGGTTTCGCGCACTCCAGAGGCTCCATCAAGAGACTCTGGAG